>Ga0209675_1000025_pt1 | contig 294102 bp, 279 predicted proteins | sample AraplaCol_mLB_r2_2_FD_184280 | JGI IMG/M metagenome (GOLD analysis project Ga0209675, IMG submission 184280) | Arabidopsis root microbial communities from North Carolina, USA - plate scrape MF_Col_mLB_r2 (SPAdes) (version 3) | ecosystem: Host-associated > Plants > Roots > Endosphere | place...
GGCGGATCGTGATTCCCGGCGTGTCGAGGTCGATCAGCAGTTGGCTCAACCCCGCATTCCGCTCGCTGCCTTCTTCTGTGCGAACGAGCGCAAGCATGATGTGCGAGAAATGCGCGCCGGTGGTCCATATCTTCTGACCGTTGATGCGCCAACCTTCCGCCGTTTCGCGTGCCGATGTGCGCACGGCCGCAAGGTCGGACCCGGCCCCCGGCTCGGACAGTCCGATACAGGCGTAAAGCTCACCCTTGGCGATGCCTGGCAGGTAACGCTGGCGCTGCTCCTCGCTGCCGTAACGCAGGATAAGCGGTCCGGTCTGCCGGTCCGCGATCCAGTGCGCGCCGACGGGCGCCCCCGCCGCGAGCAATTCCTCGATCACCACATAGCGTTCGAGCGGATGACGGTCGCCGCCGCCATAGCGCCCCGGCAATGTCATCCCGATATAGCCCGCGGCGCCGAGCGCGCGGCTGAAGTCAGGGTCGAAACTCGCCCAGCAATTCGCCCGCGCGACCACGTCGTCCTGCGGCTGATTTGCCGCAAGCCATCTCCGTAAATCGGCGCGCAGTGCGACAATGTCGCCGGGCGGATCAAAAGGATAGAGCGCAAAGCCTTGCATGTCGCACCAGCCATGCAATAGCTTTGGTTAGGCAGCAAAGGATAATTGAAGATGGGCGAATTTTTGAGTGTCGAGCGGCGGGGCAAGATCGCGATCCTGACGATGATCAAACCCGAAAGCATGAACGCGATCGGCACGCATGAGGATTGCCAGGACATCATCGACACGCTCCGCACCCTTGGCGATGACCGGGGCGTCAGTGCGATCATCCTGACCGGCAGCGGTAAGGCATTCAGCGCCGGCGGGAACCTGAAAGGCATGCAGGACCGGACCGGCATCGGCGTACTGGACCAGCCCGATTCCACCCGCGCCAATTACCGCAAGGGTGTGCAGGCGGTTATCCGCGCGCTGATGGATTGCGAGGTGCCGATGATCGCCGCGGTCAACGGCCATGCGATCGGGCTCGGCGCAGATCTCGCCTGCACCTGCGACATTCGCATCGCCGCCGAGAGCGCGAAATTCGCGTGCAGTTTTATCAAGGTCGGGATCGTCCCCGGCGACGGCGGGGCATGGCTCCTGCAAAAGATACTCGGATATCCGCGTGCCGCCGAACTGTTCCTGACCGGCGACCGCTTTGACGCGCAGCAGGCAAAGGAATATGGTCTGGTCACGGACGTCGTGCCCGATGCGGAACTGCTCGACCGTGCAATCGCCATTGCCGAGCGGATCGTTTGCAACCCGCCCCGCGCGCTGCGCCTGACGAAACGTCTGCTCCGCGAGGCGCAGCACAGCCGGATGAGCGATATTTTGGAACTGAGCGCAGCCTATCAGGCGATCGTCCACGAAACCGCGGATAACCGCGAGGCGATCAATGCCTTCGTCGAAAAGCGTCCCCCGGTGTTTACAGGAGAATGATGATGATTGCCGAACGCGTCCTGCCGCTGTCCGGCGTCCACAATTTCCGCGATTATGGCGGCTATTCCGTCGAAGGTGGCGGACGGCTGCGCGACGGGACGCTGTGGCGTTCGGCGCACCATGAGGCGGCGACCGACGACGATCTTGATGCGCTCGACGCGTTAGGGCTAGAGACCGTGATCGACCTGCGCGGCGACGATGAGCGCGAATTGCATCCGTGCCGGCGGTCGGAGACTTTTTCGGCGCGCGTGCTGTTCGCGGGCGGGATCACGGCGGGCCTCGCGCCGCATCTGCAGGCGGCGGGCGGGACGATCGATGTCGAGACGGCGCGCGAACGTATGATCGATACATATGCCGGCATGCCCTATCGTCCCGCGCTGGTCGCGACGCTGCGGCTCTATCTGTCCGCACTCGCCGAATATGATGCGCCCAGCCTTGTCCACTGTGTTGCGGGCAAGGACCGCACCGGATTTGCCGTCGCGATCGTTCACCGACTGCTCGGCGTCCATGACGACGATCTGATGCAGGATTATCTTCTCACCAACACGGCGGGGAAGATCGAGGAACGCATTGAACAGGGCGCGGCGCATATCCGTTCGCGCTACGGCGCCGAAATCCATGACGACGCGATCCGCGCGTTGATGTCGGTCAACCCCGCCTATCTTGAAGCCGCACTCGCGACAGTCCGGCGCGATCATGGCGATATCCCGACCTATGCCGAGGCTGTTCTGAATTTCACCCCTAACATGCGCGACGCATTGGTCGACCGGTTGGTGGTCTGAACAATCCGTCGTCCCTGCGAAGGCGGGGGCCGTTGTCGGCATCACGCTACGTTGCCAGCGGCCCCCGCGTTCGCGGGGGCGACGCCGATACTCATTTCCCCCTGACGAGTACGCCGCCTTTCACTACCGCGTCGACGCTTTCGAGCTGACGCACATCGGTGAGCGGATCGCCGCCGACCGCGACGATATCGGCATAACGACCGACTGCGATTGCGCCGACATCCTTTTCGCGACCGAGCGCCTCGGCGGCATTCTTGGTCGCGGCTTGGATCGCCTGCAGCGGAGTCATTCCATATTCCACCATGACGCGGAACTGTTTGCCGACGTCGCCGTGCGGCATAACGCCCGCGTCCGAACCGAAGACCATGCGCACGCCAGCCTTTACGGCCTTGCGGAAATTGTCGCGCTGGATCTGGGCAACTTCGCGGTCCTTGCGAAGATTATCCTCCAGCACGCCGTTCTTTGCGCCTTCGGCCTGCGTATATTCGGTGTTGTAGATGTCCATCGAGAACCACACCGGCTGCTTGCGTGCAACAGCCATGCGAATGCCCTCGTCATCGACGAGGCTGACATGCTCGATCGTATCGATCCCGGCAGCAATAGCGGCCCGGATGCCCGATGCGCCGTGCGCATGCGCGGCAACGCGGAGACCCCATTGATGCGCTTCGTCGGCGATCGCGGCGAGTTCCCTTTCGGATACCTGGAGCTGCCCCGGTTCGGTGTTCCGCGAAAAGACGCCGCCGGTCGCGCAGACCTTGATCACTTCCGCACCATATTTGCGCTGGCGGCGCACCTGATAGCGCAGTTCCTCGGGCGTATCGCCAATCCCCTCTTCCTTGCCGTCCTTCTTTTCGAGGCTGGGCGGAAGGAAAGTGCTGTCGCAATGGCCTCCGGTGGCGCCGAGCGCATAGCCCGCGGGGACAATACGCGGCCCGGTCGCATAGCCGGCGTCGATCGCCTGCTTTAGCCCGATGTCGTTGCGGTCACTCGAACCGACGTTACGCACCGTCGTGAAGCCTGCGCCGAGCATGTCATTGGCGTTCTTGACCGCGGTCATGCCCCAGAAGCTGTCGGTAAATTCGAGCCCGCGATAACCGCCGATGTCGGCGGGACCGTCGAGGTGGACGTGCATGTCGATCAGGCCAGGCAGCAATGTCTTATCGCCTAGGTCGACATGTTTGACATTCGCACCCCAACGCACCGTGCGCGCATCGGCGATGTTCGTGATGCGGCCATCGGCGCCGACGAAGATCGCGGGATATTCAACCGTCTTGCCGCTTAGCACATCGATGTAGCGAGCGGCGGTGATGACGGTTTGTCCGGCGCCGTCCTGCGCCTTTGCGGGAGCGATCGAGGCGATGAAAAGCGCCGTCGACCCCAACGCGATTCCCCGCAGAAAACTGCCGAACTTCATTCGCGATTGCATGTTGTACCTGCCTGTTGTTGGTGCCCACGAACTGGATGGCAAAACAGGACTTAATAGGACAGCAGAAAATGCGTCAGGCTGAATTCTGCTGCCTTGCCACCCACCACGCACCGAGCAGCGCGAAGGCGGTGCCGAGCATCGTGCCGCCGACGATGTCGCTCGCCCAATGGACGCCGAGCATGATGCGCGAGAAGCCGTTCAGGATGATCATCGCCGCGGCGAGCGTCCACGCATAGGGGCGCCAGCGCGGCGGTGCGAGCCAGGCGAGGAGGAGGTAGACGACAGCGGCGCTTGTCGCATGACCGCTGGGGTAGGAATAGCTCGTCTGATGGTCGAGGTGATCGATCAGATCCGGGCGAGCGCGGCCGAAGCCGAGTTTGAGCAGGCTCGACGCAAGATTCGACAGCAGCGAGGCTCCACCGAGTGCGACAGCGCAGCGCGGGCCGCACCAGTGCCAGACAAGCCCGCAGAGCAGGATCACGATGACCCAGCGCGGTGTGCCGCCGCCGATCCAACTCGCGCCTTGCATGAAGGCGATGAAGGCAGGGCTGCTTTCATCAACGCGGATCGCGAGGCTATGCGAGATTTGCCAATCGGCGGCCTCGGTCCAGCCCGCTCCGACCGCGAAGCCGAGAAGGACGACGGCGAGGAGGAGCGCCGCCGCTATGGCTGGAAAGCTTGAACGTCGAAGCAAGAAAATCCTCCCTGTGGCACAATCATGGGGAGGTGGCGGTCCCGCAGGGGCCGACGGAGGGGCCCCTCCACCACTCGCCAGCGGCGAGCGGTCCCCCTCCCCATCGCTTCGCGACGGGGAGGATCAGATCGTCAAATATGCAGCGGCCGTCCGAACGCCGCCAGCACGCCCTCATGCATCGTTTCGCTGAGCGTCGGATGCGGGAAAACGGTGCCGATGAAATCATCCTCGACCAGTTCGGCGGTCTTGCCGATCGTATAGCCCTGAATGAGTTCGGTGACTTCGGCGCCGATCATGTGCGCTCCCAGCAGTTCACCGGTCTTCGCATCGAACACGGTCTTGGTGAAACCTTCGGCCTCGCCCAGAGCAATTGCCTTGCCGTTGCCGATGAAAGGGAAGGTGCCGGCCTTGACCTCGTAACCGAGTTCCTTGGCCTTTGCTTCGGTCAGTCCGACGCTGGCGATCTGCGGGCGGCAATAGGTGCAGCCGGGGATGTTGCGCGGGTCCATCGCGTGCGGGTGGTTGCCCGCGATCGCTTCGACCGAAATCACCGATTCATGCATCGCCTTATGCGCAAGCCATGGCGGCGCGGTGACGTCGCCGATCGCCCAGATGCCGGGGACGTTGGTGCGGCACATCGCGTCGGTGTCGATATGGCCCTTGGTCGTCTTCACCCCGAGCGTTTCGAGGCCGATATTCTCGGTGTTGGGGACGATGCCGATCGCGACGATTGCGTGGCTGAATTCGGCGCTTTCGGTCTTGCCGTCCTTCGTCTTGATCTTCGCGGTGACGCCGGTTGCGGTGGCCTTCAGTTCCTCGACGCCCGCGCCGGTGAAGATCGTCATGCCCTGTTTCTTGAGCGCCTTTTCGAGGAAGGCCGACACATCGGCATCCTCGACGGGGACGAGGCGGTCGAGCATTTCGACGACGGTCACATCGACGCCCATGTCACTGTAGAAGCTCGCGAATTCGATGCCGATCGCACCCGATCCGATGACGAGCAATTTCTTCGGCATTTCGGGCGGGACGAGCGCGTGACGGTAGGTCCAGATGCGCTTGCCGTCTGCGGGAGCGAACGGCAGGTCGCGCGCGCGGGCGCCCGTCGCGACGATGATATTCTTGGCGGAGAGGGTCTCTGTGCCCTTCTCGCCCTTCACTTCGAGTTTGCCCGGCGCGGTCAACTTGCCCTCGCCCATGTGGACGGTGATCTTGTGCTTCTTCATCAGGAAGGCGACGCCTTGGCTGAGCTGCTTCGCAACGCCGCGGCTGCGCTTCACGACGGCATCGATATCGGCGCTGATCTGGGCCGCAACGAGGCCATAGTCGCCCGCATGCTGCATGTAATGATAGATTTCGGCCGAACGGAGCAGCGCCTTGGTCGGGATGCAGCCCCAGTTGAGGCAAATGCCGCCAAGATTTTCGCGCTCTACGATTGCGGTTTTCAGCCCGAGCTGCGCCGCGCGGATCGCCGCGACATAGCCGCCGGGGCCTGAGCCGAGGACGATGAGGTCGTAGTTGGTATCGGCCACAATATTCTCCTTATCCGCCGGGCTTTGCACGTTGCCTCATGATCAGCTCGCGCAACGCGAGAACGACCATGACCACATAGGCGGCGATCCAAATCCAGTGCGAAGCGGTGGGCCAGACTAAGCTGGCCGCAGCCGCGACGAACGCGGTGGCGAGCAGCCCGATCAACAAATGAACAATTTGCCGAACGAAGCGCATCACCCTGGTCCGATCAGGCGACCAGCCCCAGCGGGTTCTCCACCAGTTCCTTGAAGGTCTTCATCAGCAGCGCGCCGTCGGCGCCGTCGATCGCGCGGTGGTCGAAGCTGCCGGTGGCCGACATGACGGTGGCCATCGCAAGCGCGTCGTCGACGATGTAGGGGCGTTTCTCGCCCGCGCCGATCGCCATGATCATCGCTTGCGGCGGGTTGATCACTGCGGTGAACTGCTTGATCCCCATCATGCCCATGTTCGAAATCGAGGCAGTTCCGCCCTGATATTCATTGGGCTGAAGCTTGCCTTCCTTCGCCTTTGCCGCGAGCTCGGACATTTCGGTCGAGATTTTCGACATCGACTTGCCACCCGCGTCGACGATGATCGGGGTGATCAGGCCGCCCGGGATGCTCACCGCGACCGAGATGTCGGCACGGCTGTACTTGCGCATCACGTCGCCGCCAAACGAGACGTTGCACGCCGGCACGCGTTCGAGCGCGACCGCGAGCGCCTTGATCAACATGTCGTTGACGCTGAGCTTGACGCCGCGGCTTTCGAGGCTGGCGTTGAGTTCGCCGCGCAGCTTGAGCAGCGCGTCGAGGCGGATGTCGACGGTCAGGTAGATGTGCGGCGATTGCTGCATCGATTCCGTCAGGCGGCGCGCGATCGTCTTGCGCATGCCCGACAGCTTTTCGTCCTCGTGCGGGATGCCGAAATCAGGGATCGTGCCGGCGGTAGCCGGTGCCGGGGCTGCTGCAGGAGCGGCGGCGGCAGGAGCAGCCGCACTCGGCGCCGCTGCGGGCGCCGCGGGCGCGCCGGTCGATGCGCCGTCAAGGTCGTCCTTGACGATGCGGCCACCGGGGCCCGTACCCGTGACGGTCGAAAGGTCGATTCCGCGCTCGGCGGCCAGACGCTTGGCTAGCGGGCTGGCCTTGATGCGATCACCCGATGCGGCGGGAGCGGCGGCGGCCACTGCGGGCGCCGGGGTGGGTGCAGGTGCAGGAGCGGCGGGTGCTGCGGCGGGCGCTTCAGCTTTGGGTTCTGCGGCAGGGACCGGAGCCGCCGCCGGAGCAGCCTTGACGCTGCCCGCATCTTCGTCTTCGCCCGCGATCACGGCGATGACCGTGCCGACCTTCACATTGTCGGTGCCTTCGGCGACCAGGATTTGCGCAATCGTGCCTTCGTCGACCGCCTCGAACTCCATTGTTGCCTTGTCGGTCTCGATCTCGGCGAGCAGGTCGCCCGATTTGACCGTGTCGCCTTCCTTGACCAGCCATTTGGCAAGGGTGCCCTCCTCCATCGTCGGCGAGAGAGCGGGCATTTTGAGTTCGATTGGCATATTCAGGCTTGTCCCTGTCAGTCTTGCAGGCACAGGCCTGCCGCTACGGATTCTTCTTCGCCATAAGCCTTGCTTCGATCAAGGTCCAGCGGGCCAGCTTGCGTTTCATACGAATGTGACGCACTCTTTACCCCAAGCAAAAACACGAGGGGTCGGGGTGATGCGGACTTATTTGGTGGTGATCGACGACAGTCCGGAAGCGTCGCTGGCGCTGCGCTTTGCTGCGCGGCGCGCGGCGCGGACGGGCGGCGGCGTCATCGTGCTGGCGATCATTCCGCCGCAGGATTTCGTCGCATTCGGCGGGGTCCAGGCGACGATCGAGGCCGAGGCGCGGGAGCATGCCGAGGAGCTTGTCGCGGCGGCTTCCGACGCGGTGGTTCAGGAAGGCGTGACGCCGCAGGCCATGGTCAAATTGGGCAAACCCGCCGAGGTCGTGTGCGAGGTGATCCGTGCCAATGACGAGATTGCCGCGCTGGTGCTCGCAACCGCGGCGAGCGGAGCACCGGGGCCGCTCGTGACCTTCTTCACCGGACAGGATGCAGGATCGCTGCCCTGTCCGGTGATGCTGGTGCCGGGCGGGATCGATATCGCCCGGCTCGATGCGCTGAGTTAGACGACGAGCGAACGCGGCACGCCCGCGTCTTTCCATTCGAGGATCGCAAAGCCGAGCACGCCCAGGGCCTGCGCGGCGACAACGGCGATGCCGAGGCCGGTCATCTGCGCCGCGAAGGTCGCGAGAACCGCGAAGCTTGCCGCTACCCAGCCAAGATTGCCGAGCGCGATGAGCTTGACCAGCGCCGCGTTCGGCACCGACTGCCGCGCCGCGACGATCATCAGCAGCGCGGCGGCAAGGCAGATCCAGCCGCCGATCGCGACGACATTCGAGGGCAAGCCGAGCAGCGCGCCCACCGGCCCAGCGGCGAAGAGGCCAATGGCAAAAACGCCTCCGCAGGTGATGGCGTCGGCGATGAGGATATTCTTGAGGTTGAGGATCGACATTCGGGTTCTCCTTTCGACCCCCTCCAATTGGACGCCTGATTGAATGACGTCGATTACGCCGGAGGTAATGGAAAAGAGGAAGGCGGAGGTATAGCTCTCCGGACGAAGGAGACGAGCATGCAAGTCGCAACGCTGGGCGAACAATTACGCGAATGGCGCACGCGCCGCCGGATGAGCCAGATGGACCTCGCGCTCGATACCGAGATTTCGACGCGGCACCTTAGCTTCATCGAGACAGGTCGGTCGAAACCGAGCGCGCAAATGTTGCAACGGATCGCCGACTGTCTCGAAGTGCCGCATCGGGCGCGCAATGCGCTGCTGCTTGCGGCGGGCTATGCTCCGGATTACCAGGAACGCGCGCTCGACAGCGACGAAATGGCGGGGATGCGCGCGATCGTCGAGCATGTACTGAAAGGGCACGAACCCTATCCCGCGCTCGCGGTCGACCGGCACTGGAATATGATCGCGGCGAACAGCGCCGTCGAGATCCTCGCTGGCCTAGCGGCGCCGCATCTGTTCGAACCGCCCGTCAACGTGCTCCGCGTCGCGCTGCATCCCGAGGGGCTGGCTCCGCATATCGTCAATCGCGGCGAGTGGCGCGCGCATCTGCTCGAACGGCTCGATCATCAGGTCGATGCGAGCGGCGATGCGGGGCTGATCGCGCTGCGTACGGAACTGGCAGCCTACCCCATCGCGGAAGACTCGCACCATCGCAGCGCAGCGAACGGCATTGCGGTACCGCTAATCCTAAACACGCCAATGGGGCAGATTCGCTTCGTCTCGACGATGACGATTTTCGGTACGCCGGTCGATATCACGCTATCGGAGCTCGCGATCGAGGCGTTTTTCCCGACGGATGCGGAGAGTGCGGCGCTGTTGCAGACGCTGTCCGAGCGATAACGCCAAATGGGTTAGCGCCGCTTGCCCTTATGCTTGATGTTCGCGGGGCGGCCGCGCTTGCCGACCATATGCTTGCCCGCCTTGTCTTTCCCAGGCCCCTTCCCTGGGCCCTTCGCCTTTATCCCGTCGCGCCGTGGCGGACGGTTCCGGAAACCGCCTTCGGGCGCATCGGGCAGTTCGAAGCGCAGTGCGCCGCTGACCGGATTGGCGTCCATCAGGCGCAGTTCGATACGTTGCCCCGTCGTGTAACTGACGCGGCCATGTTCGCTGTCGAGGCTCCGCGCCGCTTCGTCATAGAAAAAACGTTCGCTGCCCAGCGTGGAGACCGGCACGAGGCCGTCACCGCCGAGCCCGTCGACGGTCGCGAAGAAGCCGAAGGGTTGTACGCCGGTGATCCGCGCGACGACGATCTCGCCCGTCTTGGTCGCAAGATAAGCAGCGACATAGCGGTCGACGGTTTCGCGCTCGGCCTCCATCGCGCGGCGTTCGAGCGCGCTGATCGCTTCGCCGATGCGTGACAGCCCCTTGGCGTCGGCTTCGCCAAGCCCGGTGCGTGCTGGCAGGTCCTTGGGCTTGCCCGGCACTTCGAGTTTATAGCTGTCGACCAGCGCGCGGTGGACGATGAGGTCGGCGTAGCGGCGGATCGGCGAGGTGAAATGCGCGTATGAGCCGAGCGCGAGACCGAAATGGCCCGCGTTGGCGGGGCCGTAATAGGCCTGCGTCTGGCTGCGCAGGATCGCCTGCATGATCTCTGGCAACCGGTCGTCTTCGGAAAAGCCGTCGATCAGGCGGTTGAACACTGCCGGGGTGATCACCTGCCCAAGCGAGAAGCTTCGCTCAAAGGTTTCGAGATAGTCCTTGAGTCCAACAAGCTTCTCGCGGCTTGGTGGTTCGTGAATGCGATACATCACGGGCGATTTCTTGGCCTCGAGCGCCTTTGCCGCGGCGACGTTCGCCGCGATCATATAATCCTCGATCAGCCGCATCGAATCGAGCCGGTCGCGGACGCGGATTTCGGCAATGCTTCCCTGTTCGTCGAGGATCACCTGACGTTCGGGCAGATCGAGATCGAGTGGGTCGCGCGCGGCGCGCGCCTTGGCGAGGAGCGCCCAGCAGGCCCACAGATTCTTGAGCGTCGGGAGCACGTCCGAATCCCAGTCGTCACGCGGCGTATCGGCGTCATAAGCCGCCTGCGCATGTTCATAAGCGATGTTCGCGCGCAACCGCACCAGAGCGCGGGCGAAGCGCCATGACGTCACTTTCCCATGCTTGTCGATGACGAGATGGCACGCCATCGCCGCACGATCCTCACCGGCCTTGAGCGAGCATACGCCCGCCGACAAAGTCTCCGGAAGCATCGGGACGACCCTGTCGGGGAAATAGACGCTGTTGCCGCGGCGCCGCGCCTCGCGGTCGAGATCGCCGTCGGGGCGAACATAATAGCTGACGTCGGCGATCGCGACGATCGCGCGGAAACCGTCCTTGTTGCCCGGTTGGTCGTCGGGGATCGCCCAGACCGCATCGTCATGATCGCGCGCGTCGATCGGGTCGATCGCGACGATCGGCAGGTCGCGCAAATCCTCGCGTCCGTCGGGCGTGAGCGGCAGCTTTGCCGCTTTTTCAGCCTCCGCGATGGTTTCGGATCCGAAAACATGCGGAATTTCATGCCGCGCGATTGCGATCATGCTCAAAGATCTGGGCGCAAAGGGATCGCCGATGCGGTCGATGACCTTCGCCTTGATCGCGGCGCCGCGCCCAGTGAGTTCGGCTCGGACAAGGTCGCCGATATCGGCATCGCCCTTGTCGGCGACCGCAAAGTCATAGCGCGCGCGCTTGTCGGCGGGTCGCAGCCATACCATCGGCTTACCGCCGGGGCCGACGTCCTCGACGAGCACGCCGATCACCATTTCGGCGCTGGCCTGAAGACGCTTCATCGGGTGCGCGACATGCCCGCTGCCGCGTTCCTCGGTGCGCGCAAGGATACGGTCGCCGACGCCAAGCGCGCCCTTGCGGCCTTGCTCCATTACGCGCAGGCGCGGCGCGGGGCCGGTGCCTTCCCAGCGATCGGGCACCGCCCATAGATTGCTGCCCTCAATCGCAACGATACGAAGGACGGTCACGCGCGGCAGACCGCCATGCTTGTGAAAGGCGCGTCCGGGAGCCAGGTCGACCAGCCCCTCATCGGTCATGTCCTTGAGCAGCGCCTTCAGCGCGATCTTGTCATTGCCCTGGAGCGCGAAATGTTTCGCGATCTCGCGCTTCCCCACCGCGTCCTTGCTCTCTTCGATAAAGCGAAGGATTTGCTCGGGCGTCGGCAGACCATGTTGTTTTTTTCGGACCATCGCCCGCTGATAGGGGGTGGCGAGCGACCCGTCACCCCCTCACGATACGTCGATCAATAGGGCGAAATGTTGATCACCTGCCCAGATGCCGTCGCGGTGCAGGTCGACCGATAATGTCCTGTCGCGATGGTGAAGACATAATTGCCCGATCCATCGCCACGCTGGCTGACCGCGACGCTGCTGCCACCGGGGGCATTTTGATACTGGTCGCCGCGTGCCTCGCACGCCGCCTTTGCCGCATCGGGCCCGCCGCGCGCATAGGGGCGATTGGCCGCGCGACGGTTCGACGCCTCGGTCTCGCCCGCCATGAATCCGTCGTGATAGGCCTCGCTGTCGTTGCGGTCATATTGACCGCCATAGAGGCCGTCGTTGTATCCGCGGCCATATTCGCTGTCGTGATCGCCGCCGGGGTCGTTGCCGTGCTTCTTCTTGTGGCTGGCGAGCGCGGCGATCAGACCGATGGCTGCGACGCCCGCGATCGCGGCGCCGGCACCCGAACCGCCGCCATCGCTATGTCCGCAATCGCTCGCGTCGGTCTTGTCGACGCTGGCATAGCGGCCATTTGAAACGACGATGCGCGCGCAGGTCCTTGTTCCGCTGTTCCACCAATATTGCCCGCCGCCCTTGGTGCTTTGCATCGAATAGCCGCGGCTCTGCATCTGTGTTTCTGCGCCGGCTGCGCGGGCGCCGACGAGGTCGGAGACGTCCGAGGGCGGCTTGGCAAATGCGGGCGCGGCGGGGCCGAGCAGCAACGCACAAATTGTGGCCGAGCCGATAATTTTCCGTTTCATCACGATCACTCCCCTGCTGAATCGAAGGCGATATGCGACCTGCCGCGGCGAGACAGCCGGCGAGCGAGCCCGATGAACGAGCTTCTGCGCCGCCAGCGTATCAGAAATACGACTGGCGGCGAATGACTTTCAGGGTTGATGCAGCGCTAACCGGACCGGAAGCGGTGCCTTAATAGGTCCGCCCGATGAGCACGCGTTCGACCGCGGGCTCGCCGGTGAAGAAACAGGCGCCATCGGCGGGGGCGGCATCGAGCGGCGTGTTGCGCATAGTGAGTTTGAGCGCTTTCAGCTTCTCGACAATCCCATCGAGGACGGCGCCGGTCGGGCGCGACCATTGCACCTCGACCCAACCGGTGAACTTGTCCTCGCCTGCATAATGCGCAGCAAGGTCGGTGACGTCGCGGCGGATATTGGCGTGAAGACGCTCCCTCGCCTCGGCATAGAGATTGTCCTGAATCTCGCCGAGCGTCGCGACGGCGGCAGCGACGAAATCGCCGCGCGGCACGAAGGCGCTGTTGAGCTTGCCGTCGTCCTTGTACAGCCGATCCCGGCGGATCACCGCGACATTGCCGCCGGCAACGTCGCGCGGGCCGATTTCGAGGATGATCGGCGCGCCCTTCTTGACCCAGCCCCAGCGCTTGGTCTGCGCCTTGTTGGCATTGGTGTCGAGCAGCACGCGCACGGGTTCGCGGAAGGCGTCGAGCGCCTTCAATTCCTTTTCGAGCGACGCGCAATAGTCCAGGATCGCCTGATCCTCGTCATTGTCGCGCAGCATCGGGACGATGACGATCTGGTGCGGCGCGATGCGCGGCGGGCAGCGGAGACCATCGTCGTCACCATGCGTCATAATGACGGCGCCGATCGTGCGGGTCGAGAACCCCCAACTGACCGTATGACATAGGCTGTGGCCGCCTTCCTTGTCCTGAAAGCGGATATTCGCAGCCTCGGCGAAACCGGTGCCGAGATAGTGCGACGTGCCGGCCTGCAGCGCCTTGCCATCCTGCATCATCGCCTCGATCGAATAGGTCGCGGCGGCGCCCGGGAAACGCTCATTCTCGGGCTTCTCACCCGCGATCACGGGCAGCGCGAGCGCCTCTTCGGCGACGCGGCGATAGAGTTCGAGGGCGCGCATCGTTTCGGCGACCGCGTCTTCCTTGCTGTCGTGTGCGCTATGGCCTTCCTGCCACAGGAATTCGGCGGTGCGCAGGAACATGCGCGTGCGCATCTCCCAGCGCACGACATTGGCCCACTGGTTGACGCGCAGCGGCAGGTCACGCCACGACTGGACCCAGCGGCTCATCGCGGCGCCGATCACGGTTTCCGACGTCGGACGGACGATCAGCGGCTCTTCCAGCTTCGCCTCGGGATCGGGGATCAGCTTGCCCTTGCCGTCCTGGATCAGCCGGTGGTGCGTTACGACCGCCATTTCCTTTGCGAAACCATCGACATGGTCGGCTTCCTTCTCAAAGAAGCTCAAGGGAATGAAGAGCGGGAAATAGCAGTTCTGGACGCCCATGTCCTTGATGCCAGCGTCCATGATGGTCTGGATGCGTTCCCAGATGCCATAACCCCATGGCTTGATCACCATGCAACCGCGAACGCCCGATTCCTCGGCGAGGTCGGCTTCGGCAATGACATCCTGATACCAGGCCGCGAAGTCGGCCTGCCGGGTTACGCTGAGCGCATGCTTGATCATGATAATCCGATTTCTGTCGTTGAGGCTGGGCGAGCGCCCGGCCTAGTTCTTCTTTGCGAGCTCGGCCTTGAGTTCGGCCACTTCGGCCCGGAGGGCGGCGATCTCCGCATCCTTGGCCTTTCCACCGCTTGCGCCTGGGATGAAGGCCCCCGCCGCCTGCTGGAACATTTCCATATTGCGACGCGTGAGTTCGGCAAGCGGGTTCGACCCCAGCGCCCCTTCGAATGCGGAGCGGACATCTTGCTGGTTCTTGCGGAATGCGGTCATCGAAGCTTCGAGATATTGCGGCACCATCGACTGCATCTTGTCGCCGTACATGCCGATCAGATGGCGGAGGAAATTGACCGGCAACAGGGTTTCGCCGCGCGTTTCCTCGTCCATGATGATCTGCGTCAGGACATTATGGGTAATGTCGTCGCCGCTCTTGGCGTCGACGACGCGGAATTCGCGACCATCTCGAACCATGGTCCCAAGATCCTCGAGCGTGATGTAGCAGCTACGCTCGGTATCGTAGAGGCGCCGGTTGGCGTATTTCTTGATCGTGACGACGCCATCTTCCGTCGCCCCCGCCTTGGACTTCGCCATCTTGACCTGCGCTCCTTGTGTTCCCAGGCGGTGCGATCGCGCCGCCGGGTATCAAACCCTGCATTAGCATCAAATAATGATGCGTCGCAACATGCGCGGATTCGCGGCTCCACAGGGCGGGACCGACGCGATTCGCGAGCCCTGCGCGGCAGGCAGGGCAAGGAAGAACGTTCACATAAGCTGGTTCGACAGGCCACGGGCTTTGCGACCTCCCAAGAGGCGTGAACGCAATATAGTTACAGAGGAAATCAAAACTATAGCATATTTTACGGCCTGGAGGGCCGCCTAAGGTCGTTCGTTTCACGGGGCAGCACTTTGATTTCAAGTCGACATCGCCTCTTCGAGGCCAATCTGTTGCGAAAAAGCCACAGCGACACATCTGAGTCTGCCGAGTGTCAGAAAAACTTCATCAAAAGCTTGTGCCCCCGAAAATTTCGGTCTTGATTGGTGTCAATCCGTTCAAGTCTCATTTTTTGAACGGACAACCGGGGAATTAAATCATGAAGAAGACTAGCCTGCTAGTGCGGGGCTCTGCCCTGACTCTTGCCTTGTTCAGTGCGATGCCTGCGATGGCTCAGGACGCAGCTCCTGCCGACGATGCGGCCGACGTAGCTGACGAAAGCGTGATCATTGTTACGGGTTCGCGCATCGCACGCCCTGCGCTAGAATCGGCCGTTCCCGTCACGACGATCTCGGCGGACGAACTGTTCGCAACCGGCAACATCTCGGTCGGCGACCAGTTGAACGAACTGCCTGCTCTTCGTTCGACCTTCAGCCAAGCTAACTCGACGCGCTTTATCGGTACCACTGGACTTAGCCTGCTCGATCTGCGCGGCCTCGGCACCAGCCGTACGCTTGTGCTCGTCAACGGCAAGCGTCACGTGACAGCGCTGGAAGGAGAGTTCACGGTCGATACAAACACCATTCCGGCCGACCTAATCGAACGTGTCGATGTTGTGACCGGCGGCAACTCGGCCGTTTACGGTTCGGATGCGATAGCGGGCGTCGTCAACTTCGTGCTAAAGCGCGACTTCGAAGGCATCGCGGTCAAGGGACAGGGTGGCATCAGCAGCCGTGGCGATCGTGGCTCCTATTTTGGCAGCATCACCGCCGGCAAGAATTTCGACGATGGTCGCGGCAATATCGCAGGCGCCTTTGAATATGCGCAGACCAACGCGCTCTATTTCCTGGACCGCCCCAATTTCACCGGTGCATTCAACGGCCGCCGCCAGATTCAGTTGACCTCGCGGGTCAACAACGATGACGTGCCGGATCGCACGTATGAAGAAAATGTGTTCAGCCTCGGCCTTTCCGATGGCGGCACCTTCATTGCCTATAACGGCACTGGCACCACCTCTTGCGTCGCAGCGGGCGCCGTCGGCTGTCGTGCAAACGGCGTGCCGCGCATTTTCCGGTTCGGCCCGAACGGTTCGTTCACCGAAGCGGTCTACGGCACCGACCTTCGCCCGATCGGTTCGGGTAACGGCATCGGCGCAGTCGGCGGCTCGACGCTCAACAACACTGGCCAGTTGCAGCCCGGCCTGAAGCGTTATGCGGCGAACCTGCTTGGGCACTATGACGTTTCGGACGGCTTCAGGCCTTATTTCGAAGCGAAATATGTCCGCGTTGAATCGGTGCAGGAAAGCTCGCCGACCTTTGCATCAGGCGGTGGCCAGGGTGGCCCGACCCGGTCGAGCGCCTATGCGAGCAATTCGACCGGCGTTCCGATTTTCTTCGACAACGCCTACCTCAGCCCCGCGGCGCTTTCGACGATCCAGTCGCTGATGGCACCTGGCTCGACCTTCTTCCGGTTGCAGCGCAACAACGTGGACCTTGGTTCGCGCGGTGAGTTTGCGAAGCGCGAGACGTATCGCGTGGTTGTCGGTGCCGAAGGCACGTTCAACGACGACTGGAGCTATGACATCTCGGTCAACTACGGTCACTTCAAGGACTTCCTCCTCTCGAAGAACAACCGTATCGAACAGCGTTTCCGCAACTCGGTCGACGCCGTTCGCAACGGGACCGGTCAAATCGTCTGCCGCATCAACGCAGATGCTGTGACGACGAACGACGATCCGAATTGCGTACCCGTCAACCTGTTCGGCGAAGGTTCGCCTTCGCAGGCGGCCAAAGACTATTTCATGACCGATACGACGTTCAGCGGAAAGGCGAGCGAATTGGTCGTGTCCGCGTCGATGTCCGGGGATCTTTCGCAACTGTTCGAGCTTCCCGGCGGCCCAATCCAGTTTGCTCTGGGTGCGGAATATCGTCGTGAAACCGCGAGTTCGGCGTTTGATGAGCTCGTCTCGTCGGGTCAGACCTTCCTGAACGCGATTGCGCCCTTCGATCCGCCTTCGTTCGCAGTGAAGGAAGTCTTTGGCGAGCTTAACATTCCGCTCCTCAAAGACATGCCGTTCGCGGAAGAACTGTCGATCCAGGGCGCCGGCCGTATTTCGGACTATAAGGGCTCGGTCGGCACGGTTTATGCCTATAATGCTGGTGTCGTCTATGCGCCGATCCCTGATATCCGGTTCCGTGCAAATTATTCGCGTTCGGTGCGTTCGCCTACCCTGGGCGATCTCTATTCGTCGCCGTCGCAGAATTTTGCGACCATCAACGATCCGTGCGACGTGAACTTCAGCTCGAACGGGCCGAATGGCGGTGACAACCGTCAGGCGAACTGCCGTGCCATTGGCCTTGACCCCACCACCTTCATCAACTCGGCGGCTCGCGCTTCGAACACGTCCTATCTTTCCGGCGGCAATCCCAACCTCGAAGAAGAGAAGTCGGACAGCTATACCTATGGTGTCGTGATCCAGCCGCGTTGGTTGCCGGGCCTCGCCATTACGGCTGACTATTATGACATCAAGGTCAAGAATGTCATTTCGGCGGTCACGGCACAGCAAATCGTCGACAGCTGCTTCGATGCGGAGTCGCTCGACAACGCCTATTGCGCGCTGATCGAGCCGCGCCAGGCCAATGGCTTCTTTGCCACGCCTTTCGCGCTCAATCAGTCGAGCGTGAACTTCTCGGCGCTGCGCGCGAAGGGCATCGATCTGGATGTGAGCTACAACCACAAGTTCACGCCTGATTTCGGTGCGAATCTCCACTTCGTCGGCACGTGGGTAAAGACCCGGGACGATTACCCCTATCTCGAAGATCCAACGCTGCCGGAACGCATCAAGGGAGAATTGGGAGATCCGATCTATTCGTTCAACGCTTCGGCGGACCTCAAGTACAAGAACGTAACCTTCGGCTATCAGCTCCGCTATATCGGAAAGCAGGCGGTTACCGACTGGGAAGCAACGCATGACTCGGCTCAAGGCCCGGCCTATGACCCCGACTATTCGGATCCTCAGTTCTACCCGGCCGTGTGGTATCACGATATCCGCCTCGGCGTGGACGTGAACGATCAGTTCAACATCTACGCTGGTGTGGATAATCTGTTCGACAAGCTTCCGCCTTATGGCCTGCTGGGTAACACCGATGGTGGCGGCATTTACAACAACACCGGCCGTTTCTTTTACGCCGGTGTGAAAGCGAAATTCTGATCATCTGATCGAATTTGCATTTTCGAGGGGGTCGTCCGTTCGGACGGCCCCCTTTTTTGCGCTTCGTTCCGGAATGATCATCGCAGCTGAATTGCGCCTGGCCATATCTCTCAAGGCCGCGCAGTCCGAGAGAGGACGGTCCGTCCGCTCACAAGCCCGAATTGCTGATGAATAAGGTTCAGGTCCAGCGTCGCTCGAAACGCGCGCCAAGCCCGGTCAACAACTCATATTGCGACAATCCGCTCTTTGCCGATACCGAAGTCAGATCATAGTCGAGCGCAAGCCAGTCGCCTTCAGCCACCGGTTCCGCGTCGCTGGCGTCGAAGGCGATGAGGTCCATCGACACCCGGCCGATCAACGGTAGGTCGTGCGCTTGCCACATCGCGTGCCCTGCTCCAGCGTGGCAGCGCAGATAACCGTCGGCATAGCCCATATTGGCCACCGCGATCCGGCTTTCTCGCTTCGCAGTCCAGGTCGCATTGTATCCGACCGTTTCACCCTGGCGCAGGTTGCGCACCTGCAGCACGCGCGTTTCGGGATAGACGACTTGCCGGATATGTCCCCGCGCCTCCCCACGCGGCGTACCGCCGTAAAGTGCGATGCCCGGGCGCGTCACGTCGAACGCATAATCGGCGCCGAGGCAGATGCCGGCGCTGTTCGCAAGGCTGTATCGCCGCGCCGGAATCGACTGGCGAATGGTCCGGAAGGCCGTCAGTTGGCGCGCATTCTGCTCGCTGTCCTCGTCGGCCGAAGCAAGATGGCTGAGCAGGGTTTCGATCGAAAGCCCATAGAGCGCGCCGCCCATGGCTTCATCGACACGCAGACCGAGGCGGTTCATCCCGGTATCGACCATCACGTCGCATGGCCGCCCTTCGCCGGCCGCACGCCAGCGCTGAACCTGCTCGACGCTGTTGAGCACCGGGCGGGCCGGCAGCGTTCGCGCGGCGATCATGTCGCTCATGCCGACGCCGTGCAGGACCGATAACGACACGCCCTCGGGCAAAGGCATCAGGGCCGCCGCCTCGCGCCATGTCGCGACAAAAAAGTCGCGGCAGCCGGCAGCGACAAGATGCCGCATCACCTCACGCGCCCCTAGGCTGTAGCCGTCGGCCTTGATCGCGGCGCCGCACGCCGCCGAGCCACTTTGCCCGGCCAGCCAGCGCCAATTGGCGACAAGCGCATCACTGTCGAGACGAAGACGGAGCGGCGACGGGACTTCTATCATCCCGCTGCCCCTATACCGGTTCAATCGCCGCGCCAATGGGGGTTCAGGCCGTCGGCGCAGTCCCTCGGCCCGGCTTGTCCCACTGCCCCTCGACCGGATCCTTGAGCATGAAGGCCGTCACGAGGAAGGCGACGAGCACCACGCCCCACGTATACCACAGCCCGGCATAGGCATTCCCCGTCTTCGCGATGATGAAACTCGCGATCAGGGGCAGGAAGCCACCGAAATATCCGGTTCCAAGATGATAGGGAATCGACAGCGACGAGTAACGCACGTGCGGCGGGAACATCTCAGACAACAGCGCCGCGACCGGGCCATAGGTGAAGCCCGAGAGCGCACTGAGGCCGAGCAGTGCGATGATGATTACCGCGATGCCGAGCATGTCCGGAATCTGCTTTTCGAAATTATAGCCCATCGCCTCGAGCGCAGGTTTCAGGACCGCGGGATCTTCGCCGGCGACTTCGCGGCCACCTATCGTCACGCGCACGCTGTCGAAACGGCTGCCGCGATCGACGACCTTGTACGGCACGCCCAGCTTGGTAAGTTCGCCGAGCGTCTTTCCGCAGGCGGTTTGCTGTTTCTGCGCAAAGGGATCGAAGCTGCACTGCGACCCGGTGACAACCACCGGCGCCTTTTCGGCAGCCCCCGTCAGCGCGGGATTGCCGACGCTACCCATCAGCCAGAAGAGCGGGAAGAGAAGCACGAGCGTTGCGGCATATCCCCAAACGATCGGCTTTTTCCGCCCGACCCGGTCGGAGATGCGGCCCGCCCAGATGAAGAAGCCCATGCCAAGCGCGGCTGCCACGCCGACGATGATTTCGGCCGCCGTATCCTCAACCTTCATCGGCCCTTTGAGGAAGGCGAGGCCTGAAAACATCGCAGTATACCAGATCACGGTCAGACCCGCGGCGATGCCGAACAGCGCGATGAAGATGCGCCTCAGATTGCCTGGGTAGGTGAAGCTCTCCTTCACCGGGTTCTTCGCAATCTCGCCCTCGGCCTTCATCGCCTGAAATACCGGACTTTCCGACAGTTTGAGGCGCATCCACAAAGAGATGGCGAGCAGGATCAGCGACAGCAGGAACGGCACGCGCCACCCCCAACTTTCCCAGACCGCATCGGGCATCAACGCCTTGCAGCCGAGCACGACGATCAGGCTCAGCACAAAGCCGCCAACCACGCTTGCCTGGATGAAGCTGGTATAGAAACCACGTTTACCCGGCGGCGAATGTTCGGCGACATAGACGGCGGCGCCGCCATACTCGCCGCCGAGCGCGAGCCCCTGCAGCACACGGAGCAGGATGATGATGATCGGCGCCGCGATGCCGATGGTTGCAGCCGAGGGGATCATGCCGACCCCCGCGGTCGCAATGCCCATCAGGGTGACGGTAACGAGAAAGGTATATTTGCGGCCGAGCCGGTCGCCGAGAAAGCCAAAGAGAACGGCGCCGAGCGGGCGGAAGCCGAAACCGACCGCAAAGCCCGCCCAGACGAGCAGGATTTCGAGCGTCGCATTGTCGCTGGGAAAAAAGGCCTTGCCAATGATCGCCGCGAGCGTGCCGTAGATGAAGAAATCATACCATTCGAACACGGTACCCGCCGACGACGCGGCGATGACCATTCGAATATCTTTCGCGGTCGGTTCATAAACGGCGCCGGGTCCGGCGACGGCACTTTCGGTCATACACTCTCCCTTGCCCCTTTTGCTTGGGGCTTATTCAATCCCGGTCGGGCATGAAAGATCGCCCAAGGTCGCGGGCGTCAGTAAAGAAGACGCACGCAATCCGACTTCATTCAAGGCGCCCCAATATTTCTTTCGTATCGGCGTGTCGTTGAAAATCGCAAAGCTTTGCTGCATCTCTACCGGGCAAGCGCCGCCGCGCAAGCCTTCTTGGCGTAGCGTCAATCCGGTGGCAGGATGCCTCCATGCAGTTCATCGACCTTTCGATCCCGATCACCAACGACGTCGTATCCGACCCGCCGGTGATGCGTCCGAACATCACCTATATGACCCACGAGAATACGTGGGAGCAGATCGCGATGTTCTTCCCCGGCCTGACGCGGGAGGATCTGCCCGACGGCGAAGGCTGGGCGGTCGAGATGCTGTCGCTCAGCACGCACAATGGTACGCATATGGATGCGCCCTGGCATTATCACTCGACGACCGACGGCGGCGTTTCCCCTGCCCCATCGATCGACGAGGCACCGCTGGACCTGTTCTTCCGTCCGGGGGTGAAGCTCGACTTTTCGGACCGCCCGCACGGCCATGTCGTGAGCGGCGACGAGGTCGAGGCCGAACTCGCACGCATCGGGCACGATCTCCAGCCGCTCGACATCGTGCTCGTCCAGTCGGGTGCGATCTACGGCACTGACAATTTCACCGATCAGGGTTGCGGCATGGGCGCAGAGGCGACGCTTTATCTGACGGCGCGCGGTGTGCAGGTCGTCGGGACCGACGCGTGGAGCTGGGACGCGCCGTTCAGCCACACCGCGAAGCGCTGGGCCGAAACACGCGATCCGTCGATCATCTGGGAAGGTCATAAGGCGGGGCGCATCCGGCCCTATTATCAGATCGAGAAGCTGACCAATCTGGCGGCCATTCCGGCGACCGGGTTTACCTTTAGTTGCTTCCCGGTGAAGATTGAGCGGGCGAGCGCGGGTTGGATCCGCGCGGTGGCACTCGTCGACTAACCTTCTTCGTCACCCCGGACTTGATCCGTGGTCCATGGCGCCGCGGCAGAAATGGATGCCGGATCAAGTCCGGCGTAACGAAGGTTCAAAGATTTCTGGTGAGTAGGATCCACAGCGTCCAACCGGCGAGCACCAGCAACGCCCCGAAGGTCGCGAGCACACCGACCTGGCGCCCCAGCGGCGCTTTCCCCGGTTCCGACGGCGTGTAGAGCCCGATGACGTGCGCGACGCGGCCGATGAGGAAGATCGCACCGACGATCATCAGCCCCATATGATTGGCGCGCGCGGTTTCGAGCAGCCCGAGCAGGATGATCGTGATCGGCGCATATTCGGCGAGATTGCCGTGCGCACGGCTGGCGCTGATCAGCTTGGCATCGCCATGGTCGCCGAACGCGGCCTTTACGCGCAACCGCTGGCGTACTGTGTCAATCGCGGTGACGAGCAGCAGCAAGGCGCAAATGGCCGCAACGAACGCGGTTACGGGTAATGTCATGCTCTCTCTCCCCCAGCTTCCCCGTCCGCCGTCATTGCGAGCGTAGCGAAGCAATCCAGAGCGGTTTACGCTACTCTGGATTGCTTCGCTACGCTCGCAATGACGTGGCGCTCAGAAGAGGCGCGAGCCGTTGGGAACCTTGCGATCGGGTGCGAATAGGATGACCGCGCCTTCTTCATCGGCGAAACCAAGCGTCAATACTTCGGACATGAACTTGCCGATCTGACGCGGCGGGAAGTTGACGACGGCAGCCACCTGCCGCCCAGGCAGTTCTTCCAGCGCATAGCGGTCGACGATCTGCGCGCTACTTTTCTTCTCCCCGATCGCGGGACCGAAGTCGATCTTCAGCTTGAATGCCGGTTTGCGCGCCTCGGGAAAGGGTTCGGCCTCGACGATCGTGCCGATGCGAATGTCTACGCGGAGAAAATCGTCGAAGCTGATCGTCTCTGCCGCTGCTGCATCTTGATCGTGGTTGACGTGCATATTCCAAACTCCGTTCGCCTTGGGCTTGTCGAAGGGCTGCCCTTCTCGCCAACGCGGTAAAAGGAAGGCGGGTGCTTCGACAAGCTCAGCACGAACGGATTTCGAATATCACTCCATTTCGAGGATAACCGCATCGACCGCCAAGCTGTCGCCTTGCGCGGCGTTCACGGTTTTCACGACACCCGATTTTTCGGCGCGGAGGATATTCTCCATCTTCATCGCCTCGACAGTCGCGAGCGGCTGGCCGGCCTCGACCTTGTCGCCTTCGCCCACGTGCAGCGTGACGAGCAGTCCCGGCATCGGGCAGATGAGGAATTTCGAAAGATCGGGCGGAATCTTCTCGATCATATGCGTCGCCAGCGGTGCGACGTGCCAGGGCAGCACGCGGACATCGTGGATGTGTCCGCGCGTTGTCATCTTCCAGCCGGTACGCGTCTTCGCGACCTTTACCGCCAGTTCGCTATCGTCGATATCGGCAACGACGAGCCGGTCGCCCGGCGTATACTCCAGCGCGATGTCGATCCGGTCGCCTTCGACCTTGATATGCTTGTCGCCGATCTTGACCTTGTGCGGCGCGCCGTCGATCGACACCTGCCATTTTGAAGGCGGTTCGAGCCGGTCGCCGAGTTGGCCGTCGGTTCGGCGCGCGCGGTCGGCCTCGGCGCTAGCCATAAAGCCCGCAATAGCCGCGAGCGCACGCGTCACATCGCCATTCGTCGGTGCGCCGTGGAATCCCTCGGGATATTCCTCGGCGATGAAACCCGTCGTCAGTTCGCCCGAGCGGAAACGCGGGTGCTGCATGATGGCGGAGACGAAATCGATATTGTGCCCGAGTCCTTCGAGCTCGAAGCGGTCGAGCGCCGCGATCTGCAGGTCGGCGGCTTCGTCCCGCGTCTTGCCCCAGGTCACCAGCTTGGCGATCATCGGATCGTAAAAGATCGACACTTCGCCGCCTTCCTCTACCCCCGCATCGACGCGCACGCCATCGACGCCGCGCTCATCACCTTCCCACGCGGGAACGGGCGTTCGGTAACGGACAAGCCGTCCGGTCGAGGGCAGGAAGCCGCGATAAGGATCCTCTGCATAGACCCGGTTCTCGATCGCCCAGCCGTCGATCTTCACATCGTCCTGCGTGATCCCGAGCTTCTCGCCCGCCGCGACGCGGATCATCTGCTCGACCAGGTCGATGCCGGTGATCGCCTCGGTCACCGGATGTTCGACCTGAAGCCGCGTGTTCATTTCAAGGAAGTAGAAACTCTCGCCCGTCGGATCGGCGCCCGAGACGATCAGTTCGACGGTGCCCGCGCTGTAATAGCCGACGGCTTTCGACAGCGCGACGCACTGCTCGCCCATCGCCTTGCGCATCTTTTCGGTGACGAACGGTGACGGCGCTTCCTCGACCACCTTCTGGTGGCGGCGCTGGATGCTGCACTCGCGCTCGTTGAGGTAGAGCACATTGCCGTGCTGGTCGCCCAGGATCTGGATTTCGATGTGGCGCGGGTTCAGGATGAACTTCTCGATGAAGACGCGGTCGTCGCCGAAGCTGTTGAGCCCCTCGCGCTTCGTCGCTTCAAATCCCTCGCGAACATCCTTTTCGTCATAGGCGAGGCGCATGCCCTTGCCGCCGCCGCCCGCCGATGCCTTCATCATCACCGGATAGCCGATCTCGTTCGAGATGCGCACGGCATGTTCGGTATCGTCGATCTCACCGACGAAGCCCGGGACGACGTTGACGCCCGCTTCCTTCGCGAGCTTCTTCGACTCGATCTTGTCGCCCATCGCCGCGATCGCGTTTACCGGCGGGCCGATGAAGGCGATATTTTCTTTGGCCAGTGCCTCCGCAAAGCTGGTGCGTTCGGACAGGAAGCCATAGCCCGGATGCACCGCCTCGGCGCCCGTCGCCTTGCACGCCGCGATGATCTTGTCGGCGATCAGATAGGATTCGGATGCGGGCGACGGCCCGATATGCACCGCCTCGTCGGCCATCTGCACAAAGGGCGCGCGCGCGTCGGCGTCCGAATAGACGGCGACGGTCGCGATGCCCATGCGGCGCGCGGTCTTGATGACGCGGCAGGCGATTTCGCCGCGATTGGCGATCAGGATTTTCTTGAACATGGCCCTCAATATTCCTCAATCAGATCTTTGAGTTGTTTGGTACGCGCATCGGTGAGTTGCGTCTGGCAACCGCTGATCACCATCGGTTCGGCCGAGCCGCCACGCATCGTGTAGCCTTCGCTCGCGCATTGCTTGTCGCGGTAGGTCAGCCAGGCGCGCTGCGCCGCGAGCAATGTGTCGAAATAACCGAGACGATTGTCCTGCGTGCGGTCGAGGTCGGCGTCGATCGCTTTCATGCGCGCCGCCGTTACCTTCCACTGCGCGTTCATCGCAGCATCCGCGCGCTCGAATTCCTTGTACGCGCATGCGTTGAGTTCGAACTGCGCCATCGCATTGTCGCAATCGATCTCGGGATCCTGGGCGGCCGCCGCCAATGCCAAGAGGGCCGAAAGGATCATTCCGCCGCTTCCATTTGCGCGCGCATCGGCTCTTCGCTCACCATCGGCACGATCCCCAGCTTCGCGAACAGCGCCGCGTCGGCATTATCGCCGCGGTTGCCGGTGGTCAGCAGCTTGTCGCCGGTGAAGATGCTGTTCGCGCCCGCCATGAAGCACAGCGCCTGCGTCGCCTCCGACATGCTCTCGCGCCCCGCTGACAGGCGGACCATCGATTTCGGCATCGTGATGCGCGCGACGGCGATCGTGCGGACGAACTCGATATCGTCGATCTTCGCGAGCGGGGTGTCGGCGAGCATATCGCCGAGCACGGTGCCCTTTACGGGCACCAGCGCGTTCACTGGCACGCTTTCGGGATGGCGTTCGAGCGTCGCAAGCGCGTGGATGAAGCCGACACGATCCTGCCGGTTCTCGCCCAGCCCGACAATCCCGCCCGAGCAGACGTTGATCCCGGCGTTGCGGACTTCCTCGAGCGTATCGAGGCGGTCCTGAAACGTCCGTGTCGAAATGATATTCCCGTAGTTCTCTGGAGAAGTGTCGATATTGTGGTTATAATAATCGAGCCCCGCGACCGCGAGCGTCTGCGCCTGTTCCTTGGTCAGCATCCCCAGAGTCATGCAGGTTTCCATGCCCATCTGGCGCACGCCCTCGATCATCTCGACGATCGCAGGCATGTCGCGGTCCTTGGGATTGCGCCACGCGGCGCCCATGCAGAATCGCTTCGATCCCGAATCCTTCGCCTGCGCTGCCGATTGCAGCACCGCGCGCACGTCCATCAGCTTCGTCGCCTTCAATCCGCTTTCGGCGCTTTTCGACTGCGAGCAATAACCGCAATCCTCGACGCAGCCGCCGGTCTTGATCGACAGCAAGGTGCAAAGCTGGACTTCGCCGCGCGCGTGATGGCGGCGGTGGACGCCCTGCGCCTCCCACATCAGTTCGTCGAACGGCAGGTCGAACAGCTCGGCGATTTCCTCGCGCGTCCAGTCGGTACGCACCTGATCGTCTTGCGGGGCAGTTTGGGAGAGGTTCATGGATTTCGGCCCTTTGATGTTATTTGCAGAAGCGCTCTAGAGCGGCGCCGTAAAATTCGATCGTCGGCGTTTCGCCGAACATGTCCTGATAATTGCCGTCCGCCCACGGCCGACGGTCGCCATAGCTGATCGTCACCTGCCGTCCGGTTTCGGCGTTGCCATATTCGCCGACGCCGTAAAGCGTGAAGTCGATATCGGCTTCGGGATCGTCGCAATTCAGACGGATCAGCCCCTTGTTCACATATTTGTCGCTCGTCTCGAAATAGATGTCGCGCCAGGGGCCGTCGCTCTTTTCGACGCGGCCATACCAGTCGGTGAAATAGACGTCGTCGATCTGCTGCCGATAGATCAACTCGACAGGGACATTCTTGCGATATTCGCTCGGACGGCTGGTGGGTTCGGCGTGCGCCGCCGTTCCGCTCATGGCGGCCGCCCCTGCAAGCATCAGGCGAAGCAGATGGTTCAAGCAGCATCCTCCAGCGGCGGCATATTGTGGCCGAGCAGGCGCAGCACGTCTGCGGCACATTCGACCACATTGCTGCCGGGGCCGTAGATGCCCTGGACGCCCGCGTCGCGGAGATAGTCGTAATCCTGCGGCGGGATGACGCCGCCTGCAATGACCTTGATGTCGTTACGGCCGGCTTCGCGAAGCTTGTTGATGAGTTCGGGGATCAGCGTTTTGTGCCCCGCGGCAAGGCTCGATGCGCCGACGACATCGACGCCGCTGTCCAACGCCAGCACCACCGTTTCCTCAGGCGTCTGGAACAAGGGGCCGGACACGACATCAAAGCCCATGTCGCCAAAGGCCGAGGCGATGACGTTCGCGCCGCGATCATGCCCATCCTGACCCATCTTGGCCACGAGCAGCTTGGGTTTTCGGCCCATACGGCGTTCAACCGCCGCGACACCGTCAAGCACCTGCTGCCAGCGCGCATCGCCTTCATAGGGCGCGGCATAGACGCCCTTCACCGGGGTCGGCTGGGTGCCGTAACGGTCAAAGCTTTCTTCCATCGCCGAAGAAATTTCGCCGAGCGTCGCGCGCGCGCGCGCAGCGTCGACGGCGTGGGCAAGCAGGTTATTCTCGATCGACTGCTCGCCCGCGGCAGCATCGCGCAGCGCCTTCAGCGCCGCCTGACAGGCCGCCTCGTCACGAGCCGCCTTGGTCTTGTTGATCCGCGCGATCTGCGCCTCGCGCACCTTCGTGTTGTCGACCTCCAGCGTTTCGAGCAAATCCTCGTTCGCCAGGCGATATTTGTTCACCCCGACAATCACGTCGTCGCCGCGGTCGACACGCGCCTGACGTGCTGCTGCTGCGGTCTCGATCATCGCCTTGGGCCAGCCCGCCGCGACGGCCTTGGCCATGCCGCCTTCCTTCTCGACGCGTTCGATAATCTCCCACGCCTTGTCGACCAGTTCCTGCGTCAACGCTTCGACATAATAGGAGCCGCCGAGCGGATCGACGACCTTGGTCATCCCGGTCTCTTCCTGGATGACGATCTGGGTGTTGCGCGCGATGCGGGCCGAAAAGTCGGTCGGCAGCGCAATGGCCTCGTCAAGCGCGTTGGTGTGGAGGCTCTGCGTGCCGCCGAGCATCGCCGCCATCGCCTCGATCGTCGTGCGCATGACGTTGTTATATGGGTCCTGCTCGGTGAGCGAGACGCCCGACGTCTGGCAGTGGGTGCGCAGCATCTTCGACCGCTCATCCTTGGCACCAAGATTGGTCATCACGCGGTGCCACAACACCCGCGCGGCGCGAAGTTTCGCGATCTCCATGAAGAAATTCATGCCGATCGCGAAGAAGAAGGACAGGCGCCCGGCGAACTTGTCGATGTCGAGCCCCGATGCGACGCCATAGCGCACATATTCGGCGCCGTCGGCGATGGTGAACGCCAGTTCCTGCACCTGCGTCGCCCCGGCTTCCTGCATATGATAGCCGGAGATGGAGATGCTGTTGAACTTGGGCATCTCGCGCGACGTATAGCCGAAGATGTCCGAGATGATCCGCATGCTCGGTTCGGGCGGGTAGATATAGGTGTTGCGGACCATGAACTCCTTGAGGATGTCGTTCTGGATCGTCCCGTCGAGCAGCTTGCGCTCGACCCCCTGCTCCTCGCCCGCGACGATGAAGAAGGCGAGGATGGGGATCACCGCGCCATTCATCGTCATCGACACCGACATCTGATCTAGCGGGATGCCGTCGAACAGGATCTTCATATCCTCGACGCTGTCGATCGCGACCCCCGCCTTGCCGACGTCGCCGACGACGCGCGGATGGTCGCTGTCATAACCGCGGTGCGTCGCAAGGTCGAAGGCGACCGACAGGCCCTTTTGCCCCGCCGCCAGATTGCGGCGATAAAAGGCGTTCGATTCCTCGGCGGTCGAAAAGCCTGCATATTGACGGATCGTCCAAGGGCGTCCGGCATACATCGACGCGCGAACGCCGCGTGTGAACGGCGCGAAGCCAGGCAGGCCGGGATCGGTCTGCACGTCTTCGGCCGTGTAGAGCGGCTTGACGTCGATACCCTCGGGCGTCGCCCAAGTGAGGTCTTTGCCCTTCACTTCCTTTTCCGCGGCGGCGGCCCATTGGTCGAGCGTTGGCTTGTCGGTCATATGCAGTCTCTACTCTCTTTTCGTCATGCCGGACTTGATCCGGCACCCCGCTTTGCGACGCCCGCCAGCGGGACCCCGGATCAAGTCCGGGGTGACGATGAAATGAACGTCAGTGGTCGCCCTTCGGCGTCTCCATAATCTCGGTCAGCACCCCGCCCATATCCTTGGGATGCAGGAAGAAGATCAGCGTCCCATGCGCCCCGATCCGCGGCTCGCCGAGCACGCGCTTGCCCATCGCCTCGAACTCGGCCTTGGCGGCATGGATATCGGGAACTTCGTAGCACAGATGATGCTGCCCTCCTGCCGGGTTCTTTTGAAGGAAGGCCGCGATCGACGCATTACCCGGCAATGGCTCGATCAGTTCGATTTGTGTGCCGTTCAGCCCTCCAAGCCCTGAAGAGTCGGTCGGCGTATCGACGAAGCACACTTTCACGCCCTGTTCGGGCAGATCGAAAGGTTCATGAATCTGCGTCGCCCCCATCACATCGCGGTAAAAGACGATGCTGTCGGCGATCGACGGCGTGGCGACGCCGATATGGTTGAGGCGACCCAGTTTCATCTCATTCTCCTCAGCAGCCCGGAATCTGATCCTTGCCGACCAGTTCATATTTGCTATTTTTGAACAGATATTGCTGCTTGATCGTGCGTGTCCCCGAATAGGTGACGGTAAAGCTCTTGTCGGGAACGGCCGCGGTAATCTGCCCGTCGAAGCCCTGTTCCTTCTGGTTCAGGCCGCCACCCGAGCTCATGCTGTCGGTGAAGCTCGCGCGATCGGCCGGCGCGTCGGGCGCCAGTTCGGTCAGCGTCGCGCTGCTGATCGCGCAGCCCTGCCAAACGCCGCCGCCCGAGGTAATGAGATAGGGGTTTTTGCCGATTGCATCGCTGAAGGCCCAAGCGGTCGCGGCGTTGCCGACGCTGCCGACCGAACCGAGGTCGAGCCACTCGCCCTTGCGCTGCCAGCCCGACGGGCCGCCCTGCAGATAATGGATCGCGTTGATCCCGCCCTCGCTGTGCCCCGCTTCGTCGAGGCTGCCGAGGCTCAGCAGCACACCGACATTGTTCGGGAGCAGATGGATCGCGGCGGGACGGAATGTGTAAGTGCGACCGTCGATCTCACGCGTTGCGGTCGGCTCGGCGCCCTTGGCAAGGCCGAACGCGGTCCGGAACGCAAGCCCGATCGTCGTGTCTTCCTCGCTGCCGAGCGTCACTGGAAAGGCGGGCTTCGGCTTACCGACCGGCGTATCGGGATCGAACGCCGACGCTGCCGGCGCGGCGAGAAGAACGGGAGCAATCAGGGTAGCAAGAAGGAGTTTACGCATCTTCAAACCTCATTTGGAATCAAGGACATCGCGGTTTTAGCCGCTCGCTGTCCATGGCTCCAGTCCGGTGCTTCATATGTGCCGGACATCACATATGACGACAAAAATGCTCGCGATCAGAGCGGAATATTGTCGTGCTTCTTCCACGGGTTTTCGAGTTGCTTGTTCCGAAGCTTACGCAACCCCAGCGCGATCCGCTTGCGGGTATTATGCGGGTGGATCACCTCGTCGATATAGCCGCGCGACGCCGCAACGAAGGGGTTGGCGAAGCGGGCTTCATATTCCTTCGTACGCTGCGCGATCTTTTCGGGGTCGCCGATGTCGCTGCGAAAGATGATCTCGACCGCGCCCTTTGCACCCATCACCGCAATCTCTGCAGTCGGCCAGGCATAGTTGAGGTCGCCGCGCAGATGCTTGGACGCCATCACGTCATAGGCGCCGCCATAGGCCTTGCGCGTGATCACCGTGATCTTGGGAACCGTCGCCTCGGCATAGGCGAAGAGCAGCTTGGCGCCATGTTTGATGATGCCGTTATATTCCTGTGCGGTGCCGGGCAGGAAGCCGGGGACATCGACAAAGGTTATGATCGGAATCTCGAACGCATCGCAGAAACGGACGAAGCGCGCCGCCTTCTTCGACGAATTAATGTCGAGCACGCCCGCAAGCACCAGCGGCTGGTTCGCGACGATGCCGATCGTGCGCCCCTCGATACGGCCGAAGCCGCAGATGATGTTCGCGGCGTGCGCCGGCTGCACTTCGAAGAAATCGCCTTCGTCGACGGTTTTGCGGATCAGCTCGTGCATGTCGTACGGCTGGTTCGCATTCGGCGGGATCAGCGTGTCGAGGCTGGCCTCGGCGCGGTCGTAGGGGTCGCTCGTCGGGCGGACGGGAACGCCGCTGCGGTTGTTTTCGGGCAGGTAATCGAAGAAATCGCGCGCAGCGAGCAGCGCCTCGATGTCGTTCTCGAACGCCAGATCGGCGACCGAGCTTTTGGTCGTATGCGTGATCGCGCCGCCGAGTTCCTCCTGCGTCACAACCTCATTAGTCACCGTTTTGACAACATCCGGACCAGTGACGAACATATAGCTGCTGTCCTTCACCATGAAGATGAAGTCGGTCATCGCGGGGCTGTAAACTGCCCCGCCCGCGCACGGGCCCATGATCAGCGAAATCTGCGGCACGACGCCTGAGGCAAGCACGTTGCGCTGGAACACCTCAGCATAGCCGCCGAGCGAAGCGACGCCCTCCTGAATGCGTGCGCCGCCACTGTCGTTGAGGCCGATGACGGGCGCGCCGACCTTCATCGCATTATCCATCACCTTCATGATCTTCTCGGCATGCCGTTCCGACAGCGAGCCGCCGAAGACCGTGAAATCCTGGCTGAAGACATAGACGAGGCGGCCGTTGATCGTGCCCGATCCGGTAACGACACCATCGCCGGGGACGATCTGGTCCTGCATCCCGAAATCGGTGCAATTATGTTCGACATAGGTGTCGAGCTCTTCGAACGACCCTTCGTCGAGAAGTACGTCGAGCCGCTCTCGCGCGGTCAGCTTGCCCTTGGCATGCTGGGCATCGATGCGTTTTTGTCCGCCGCCCAAGGCGGCAGCGGCCCGGCGGCGTTCCATTTCGGCGATATTGGCGGACATGCGGCTCTCCGATAGTGTCGAACGCGCCGTCTGCCCCCGCTGGCGTCCCGATGCAAATGCGAATTTGCAAAGTTGCAAAGTGCATATTTGCAAAGTAGCATGAGCGCCATGCAGCCAACCCGTCTCTACGCTGGGCGACAACTTCGCCAACTTCGGGAAACCCGCGCCATCCGTCAGGCCGATTTCGCGACGCTGCTCGGCATCTCGGCCTCTTATCTCAGCCAGATCGAGCATGACGACCGCCCGCTGACGCCCGCCTTGCTCGATCGGTTGCAAAAACTGTTTCCGCTCGAATGGGAAGAAGTCGCCGCGGACGCCGGCGACCGCCGCGCAGGCGCTTTGCGCGAAGCCGCGGCGGACCCGCTTTTCGCCGCATCGCCCCTCGCGCCCGAACAGCTCGAACGTGCCGCGCTCCAGCAACCGCAACTCGCCGACCAGTTCGTCGCGCTTCACGCGGCTTACCGCCGCGCGGGGCAGCGGCTCCAGATCATCGACGAGGCACTGACTGGCGGCACCGCCGAGGGCAGCCGCCTGCCGTGGGAAGAGGTGCGCGACTGGTTTCACGACGCGGGGAACTACGTCGACAGTATCGACCGCGCGGCCGAGACATTGGCCGGGCAACTGAGGGGCAAAGATTCCTCGCCCGCAATCGAAACAATCGAACGAAGGCTACGCGACGCGCTCGGCATCTCGATCGTCTATAACCAGACGCAGGCGCTGCGCGATTTCGATGCGACGATGCGACATCTGGTGATCGATCCATCGCAGCCCGCCGAAAGCCGGCGCTTCCAACTCGCGCACCAACTTGCCGCGCTCGCGCTTGCGAGAGAAATCGCGGCGGTGGTCGAAGCATCGCCCCTGCGCACTGCGGCGGCGCGCCAGTTGCTCCACGTCGGGCTTGCCAACTATGCCGCCGGCGCAGTGCTGATGCCCTATGCGCCGTTCCGCGCCAGCGCGCGCGCCGTACGTCACGACATCGACAGGCTACGGATGCAATATGGGGTCAGCTTCGAGCAGGCCTGCCATCGTCTTTCGACGCTTCAGCGCCCCGGGGCGCGGGGTATCCCGATGTTTTTCTGCCGCGTCGATATGGCAGGCAACATTACCAAGCGGCACTCGGCGACGCGGCTCCAATTCGCGCGTTTCGGCGGTGCATGCCCGCTGTGGATCGTGCATGAAGCGGCTGCGATCCCGGACCGCATCCTGTTCCAGCTAGCCGAGACGCCCGATGGCCTGCGCTATGTGTCGATGGCGAAGGGGCTCGTAAAACCGTCGGGCAGCTATGCGCGCAGCCCGCGTCGATACGCCGTCGCGCTGGGCTGCGAGGCGCAATATGCAGGCGATTTCGTCTATGCCGACGGGGTCGATGTCGCGGCGCCGCAGGCGGCGACACGGATTGGCCTCTCCTGCCGCATCTGCCCGCGCGACGATTGCGACCAGCGCGCCTTCCCGCCAAGCGACCGCCCGATCCTGGTCGATCCCGACCGGCGCGACGTCGTGCCGTACCGGATCGGCTAGCGTTCGAGCACCAGGTCCTCGTCGAGAAAGTTGAGAAAGGCGCGGATACGCGCTGCCGCCCGATCCTCGGCGGCGTAAAGCGCATGAATATCCTCTCCGTCATTGGGGTTGAAATCGGGCAGCACTTCGACGAGGCGGCCCGCTGCAAGATCCTGTGCAACGTGAAAGCGCCCATGCCGTGCGATGCCGCCGCCCGCGACTGCCATCTGGCGCACGACTTCGCCCGAATTGCCAAAGAAGCTGCCGTGGACGGGGCGTTGGACGGTCTTGCCGCCAATGAGGAAAGGCCAACTGTCCACCGAGCGGCGGAAACTGAAGCGCAGGCAGTCATGCGCTTCAAGATCGTCGGGTGCTTGCGGCGTTCCGCGCCGCGCGAGATAATCGGGGCTCGCGACCAGGACCATGCGGCTATGGCCGAGCTTCTTTGCGCGCAACCGCGTGTCACGCAGCGGGCCGATACGGATCGCGATGTCGGCGCGCTCCTCGACAAGATCTACGATCGCATCGGATAGTGTGAGATCAACGGTGATTTCCGGATACCGCGCTGTGAAGCGAGGCAGGATCGGCAACAAACTCATGGTGCCGATCGACGGTGAAGCGTTGATGCGGAGCAGCCCGCGCGGACCCTGCCCTTCTTGTCCCAGCCCCGCCTCAACCGTCGCGATATCAGCCAGCAGCACGCTCATCCGGTCGCGATAGGCGGAGCCTTCCGACGTCAGCGCGAGCGAGCGGGTCGTCCGGCGCATCAATGTGACACCGAGGCGTTGCTCAAGTCGTGCTATGCTGCGACTGACGGCGGAGGGCGTGAGCCGCAGCACCTTTGCCGCGGACGCGAGGCTGCCGCCATTCGCCACCGCCAGAAAGGTTTCGATATCGCCAAACCGGTTATCCATCGCCATTCCTGATTTCATATCATCACTAAAGTGACGAAGCGCATTCTAATCAACAATCGGTCGGCGCGCTATCTTCGGCTCATCTACTAGAACCAAGGAAGGAGACCGTTCATGGACCTTAAACTCAAAGGCAAGACTGCCCTCGTCACCGGATCGACCGCTGGCATCGGTTTCGCGATCGCCAAGCGCCTCGCCGAAGAAGGCGTCGATGTCGTTATCACCGGCCGCAACCAGCAAAAGCTGGACGAGGCAGCCGCCGAACTGGGGCAGTCGGGAACGATCCGCGCCGTCCTTGCCGACCCCGCTACTGCTGAAGGAGCCGAGGCACTGATCGCTGCTGTTCCCGCGGTCGATATCCTCGTCAACAATCTGGGCATTTATGAAGCCAAGCCTTTTGCGGAGATCAGCGATGCGGACTGGCACAATATCTTCGAGGTCAATGTCGTAAGCGGCGCACGCCTGTCGCGGCATTACTTCCCTAAGATGCTCGATAAAAACTGGGGCCGGGTGATCTTCATCGCGAGCGAAAGCGGCCTGCTGCCGCCCGCCGAGATGATCCACTACGGCATGACCAAGACGGCACAGCTCACCATCGCACGCGGGCTTGCCGAGCAGACCAAGGGAACGGGGGTTACCGTCAACAGCGTGCTGCCGGGACCGACGCGCTCGGAAGGCATCACCGATTTCATCCGCTCGGTCGTGTCGAACCCCGACGCGCCCGAAGCCGAGCGCGAAAAGGCGTTCTTCGAGGAACTGCGCCCGCTGTCGCTGATCCGCCGCCTGATCGAGGCCGACGAGATCGGCGCAATGGTCACCTACCTGGCAAGCCCGCTCGCGGCGGTCACCAACGGCGCGGCCATCCGCGCCGAGGGTGGGATCGTCCCGACGATTGCATAAAGCTTCGCCTCCCCTCCCGCTTGCGGGAGGGGAATTAGGCTATACCTTCACGATCCCGCGCTCGATCAGGCTATGCGCCGTCGCGAGGATCGCTTCTTCGGGTGGGCGCATCGTCCAGGCGAGCGTCTGCATTGCATGGCTGCTATCGCCGCCGCGGACGTTACCGAGTTCGGCGACGAGCTGTTTGAGTTCGGGTCGCACCAGCGCGAACAGCTTGAGCAGCCAGTCGGGCATCTTGCGTGTCGGCACCTTCCTCGCCTTGTCGCCAAGTTTTGCGGTCAGGATATTGGCGACATCGATCATCTTCAGGAACGGCCCCGAGCAGACATAACGTTCATCGCTTATGCTCGGCGCGGTCAGTGCGCGATAATGGAGATCCGCGACATCGCGGACGTCGATGATCCCGAAACCGATGTCGGGGCACATTGGTACCTTGCCCTCGAGCAATTGCTTCACCAGCTCGATCGAGGTCGAGAGGTCGTCGGACAGCAACGGTCCAAACACCGCGGCGGGGTTGACCGAAGCGAACTCCATATCGCCGCCCTCGGCCGCAACCCAGTCGCGCGCCGCTCGCTCAGCTATGGTTTTCGAGCGCGGATAGGGCATGACCTCCGGATTATCGAGGTTCGTCCAGTCGGCTTCGTTGTAGAGGTCGCGCGACTTGCCATGGCCATAGGCTATCGCCGCCATCGACGAGGTGAGGACGAAGCGCCTGACACCCGCCGCACGCGCGAACCGTAGCGCGCGAAGCGCGCCTTCGCGGGCGGGGACCACCAACTCATCCGCATGTTTGGGAACGCCGAGCGGAAAGGGTGACGCAACATGCGCGACATGACTGCAGCCGACGATCGCTTCGGCCCAACCCGCGTCGTGTTCCAGGTCGGCGGCGAAGAAAGCGAGCCGGTCGTTATCGACGCCCAGCCAGGCGCGAACTTCGGGTTCGCGTTTCAGGTTGCGGACGGTGGTATGCACCGTCCATCCGTTCGCGATCATCTGCCGGATCAGGAAGCCCGCGATATAGCCGCTGCCCCCGGTGACCAATGCCGTTCCCGCCATGCACCCCTCCTCTCACGCGTGATGCAGAGAAGATAGCGCATGCGGGTTGCAGGCCGAAACCTTATTTGAGGAGTACCAGTTCCTCGGCCATGCTCGGGTGCAACGCGACCGTCGCATCGAAATCGGCTTTGGTCAGCCCCGCCTTCACCGCGATGGCGGCCGCCTGCAGGATTTCGGGCGCGTCAGGGCCGATCATGTGCAGCCCGACTACCTGATCCGTCGCGGCATTTACTATCATTTTGTACAGCGCGCGCTCGTTGCGGCCCGCGAGGACATTCTTCATCGCCCGGAAATCGCTAGTGTAAACGCGGATCGAACCGAGTTTGTTGCGCGCCTCAGCCTCAGTCATCCCGACCGCGCCGATTGGCGGATGGCTGAACACGGCACTTGGGACATTGGCGTAGTCAACGACGGTCGGCTTGCCGCCGAACACACTGTCGGCAAACGCCTGTCCCTCTCGGATCGCCACGGGGGTCAACTGGATGCGGTTGGTGACGTCGCCGACTGCATAGATGCTCGGCACCGACGACTGGCTTTTTTCGTCGACCTTGATCGCGCCATCCTTGTCGAGTTCGACCCCGACCTCTTCAAGCCCGATGCCCTTGCTGTTCGGAACGCGGCCCGCGGCAACGAGCACCGCATCGGCCTGGATCGGATCACAACCTTCGAGATGGACAGTCAACGAACCGTCTTCATTCTTTTCGATCGACTGGAAGGGAGCATTGAATTTGAAATCGATGCCCTTGGTCATTGAAATCTGGAGCAGCCGGTCGCGGATCTGCTCGTCGTAACCGCGCAGGATCGTGTCGCCGCGATTGACGATCGTCACCTTGCTGCCGAATTCGTTGAAGATGCCAGCGAATTCGTTGGCGATATAGCCGCCACCCGCGATCACGACGCGCTTTGGCAGCGTTTCGAGATGGAAGACTTCGTTCGAGGTGATCGCATGTTCACTGCCCGGGAATTCAGGGACGTGCGGCCAGCCGCCGGTCGCGATCAGGATGCGTTCGGCGGTAAGCTCGGTCCCGTCGGCGAGGCGTATCTTCTGGGGGCCGATGACGGTCGCACGCGTCTTGAGGACGGTGACTTTATGGTTGTCGAGCGTTTGGCCGTATAGCCCCTCGAGCCGGTCGACCTCCGCGAGCACATTGTCGCGCAGCACGGGCCAGTTGAACTTGCACTCAGGCACGTCCCAACCGAACTTGCGCGCGTCGTGGATGTCCTCGGCAAAATGGGCGCCGTAAACGAGCAGTTTCTTGGGTACACAGCCCCGGATCACGCAGGTGCCGCCGACCCGATATTCCTCCGCCACCGCAACGCGAGCGCCGTGCGAGGCCGCGATGCGTGAAGCCCGCACACCGCCTGAACCGGCGCCGATGACAAACAGGTCATAGTCGAAATCGCTCATGGATTACCCCTGAATTGGACAGGCAGGCATTCGTGCCGGGCGCCTATGTGGTTACACGGGCGCAGCTTGCCAATCGAAATTTACGGTCAGCGACAGCGACGCGCACTCAGTCGCCGAGCGCCGCCTGCATCAGCGCACGCGTCGCCGCGTCGAATTCGACGGTCCCTTCGGCGAGGCCCTTCGCCATTTCCTTGCCCAGCTCGACCCCGAACTGGTCGAACGGGTTGATGCCGAGCAGCACGGCGTTGGCGAAGACACGATGCTCGTAAAAGGCGATCAGCGCGCCGAGGCTGCGCGGCGTCACCTGGTCGAGCAGGATTGTCGTCGACGGGCGGTTTCCGGGATAATTGCGCGCGCCATCCTCGCTCGCGCGGCCCGTCATCAGCGCGGCGCCCTGTGCGATGCAATTGGCGACGAGCGTTTCATGATGCGCATCGTCGAGCAGATGGTCGGGCTCGCGTGCGACGACGAACTCGACCGGGGTCAGGTGCGTCCCCTGATGGAGCAACTGGAACACTGCATGCTGTGCGTCGGTGCCGACGCCGCCCCAGGTGATCGGCGCGGTCTGCTGCGCCAGCGGCTGGCCGTCGAACGTCACCGATTTGCCGTTCGATTCCATTTCGAGCTGCTGCAGATAGGACGGCAACAGACGAAGCCGCTCGTCATAAGCAAAGACTGCGCGCGTCTGGCACGCGAGGCGGTTGGCGTAAATCTGGTCGGCGAAGGCGGCGAGCAGGCAGATATTGTCCGCGCCGTCGGCGAGGCGGAAATGGCGGTCCATCTCGGCCGCGCCTTCCAACAGATCGGCAAAGGCGTCCCAGCCGAGCGCGAGCGCGGCGGGAAAACCGATCGACGACCATAGCGAATAGCGGCCGCCAACACTTTCGTTGAACGGCAGTATGCGCGTTTCATCGATGCCCCATTCCATCGCGCGCTCGGGCATCGCGGTCAGCGCGATAAAGCGCCCGACCGGATCGACAACGCCCGCTTCGTCGAGCCACTGCAGCGCCGAATTGGCGTTGAGCAGGGTTTCGGTCGTGGTGAAAGTCTTCGAAGCCACGGCAACAAGCGTATGCTCGGGACTGAACTTGGCGAAGGCTTCGTCGAGCGCCGCGCCGTCGACGTTCGACACCACCGCGACATCATAACGATCGCTGTGACGACCGAGCGCGTCGATAAGCAGGTCGGGGCCGAGAGCCGACCCGCCGATGCCGATGTGGAGCAAGTGGCGGATCTCGCCGAACGCACCGGCCTCGATCGCGTCGATCATCATCCGCATCCGCTGATGGAGCGCCTGGGCGGCATGAACCGACTCGGGCGCCCCATCCCCGCGCTCGGCGCTATGTTCGGCAGCACGATCCTCCGTCGGGTTCGCGATCCCGCCCGAGAAGAGCGTTTTGCGACGACCCGCGAAATCCTGCGCTTCCGCAAGGCCGGACAGGATCGCGATCGCCGAGGTGTCGAGATGAGTCTTGGCGAAGTCGAAACGAATGTCGGCGACGCTGCGCACCAGCGCCTGCAGCCGCGCTTCAGGGTCGGCGGCGACCAGATCGATCAGCTTCTGCGGCTGCCAGTCGGAGAGGGCCTGCCAGGCATCGGGGGCGGTTGTCATCGTCATTGTCCTCAACGGGGGAGTGAATCGCCGACTTTCTCTAAGCCTGCCGCCAGCCGCGCGCCAGTGTCGTCCGCCGATATTTGCTTGACGTGGCAACCTATTCATCGCCAATGCCGCGAGATGACCAATGCCAGCTTTACCGCCGATGTGACGCCCCCAACCGGGTCCGTGCCGCCCACGCCGACCCCGGCACCGGTGTCGGCCAAGGAAGAGGCGGTCGACACCGTCCGCTTCCTCGCGCTGCTCGCGATCGCAGTGCTGATTTTCCGCAGCTTTTTCCTTTCGCCCTTCAATATTCCTTCGGAATCGATGCAGCCACGACTGCTCATCGGCGACTATCTGCTCGTCAACAAAATGGCCTATGGTTATTCGAAATATAGCCTGCCGTTCAGCCTCCCGCTGATCCCGGGCCGCATTTTCGCGCGCACCCCCGAACGCGGCGACGTCGTCGTTTTCAAGGCGCCGCCGGTCGCCGACAATGATTATATCAAGCGCGTCATCGGGCTGCCCGGCGACAGCGTGCAGGTGAAGGACGGCATCGTCTGGCTGAACGGTAAGCCAGTCCAGCGCGAAGCGATGCCCGATTTCGTGATCCCCGTGACCCCGAACATGATCGAGGCATCGCGCGCGACGGGCACCCTGCCCTGCTATTCGCCCGAGTTTGAGGAAATCGCCGCCGACGGCCAACGCCAGTGCCGCTACAAACAGTTCAGGGAAACGCTGCCCGGCGGAAAAAGCTATAACATCCTCGACATCACGACGATCCCGGAAGACAACACTCCGCTCGTCGTCGTTCCCGAGGGCCATTTGTTCCTGATGGGCGACAACCGCGACCGCAGCGCCGACAGTCGGTTCCCCGCGATGGAGAATCAGGGCATCGGCCTCGTGCCCGAGGAAAATCTCGTCGGCCACGCGCTCGTCGGCATGTTCTCGACCGACGGATCGGCGAGTTGGCTAAACCCGATCAGTTGGTTCACCGCCGCGCGCTGGGAACGGATCGGGGACGGTTTTTGAACGATCCCCTCGACACCGGGGCGCTCGCCAGCATCATCGGCGACGCTCCGGGCGATCCGGCGCTCTATGATCTGGCGCTGACGCACGGCAGCACCGGGCGCGCCGACTATCAACGGCTCGAGTTTCTGGGCGACCGTGTCCTGGGGCTCGTGATTGCGTCTGAACTCTACACGCGCTTCCCCACCGCAAGCGAAGGCGAGATGTCGTCGCGGCTGCACGTGCTCGCGGCGGGCGCGACGTGCGCTGCGGTGGCGCGCAAGCTCGATCTGACCGCACTGATCCGCTTCGGCGCGCAGGCACGTAACGACGGCGGGCGATACAGCGACAATATTGCTGCCGACGCGATGGAAGCCCTGATCGGCGCACTCTATCTCGACAAAGGCGCTGATGCGGCGCGGCAGTTCATCCTGACCCATTGGAACGAAATGATCGACGGGCAGCAGGCGGCGCCGAAACATCCGAAGGCGGCGCTTCAGGAATGGGCGCTCGCACGCAAACGCCGCCCGCCCGAGTATGAAATCGTCTCACGCGAAGGCCCCGACCACGCGCCGCGCTTTCGTATCGCGGTGAGCATCGGCAAGCTCGCCCGTGCTGAAGCCGAAGGTGCATCGAAACAAGCTGCCGAAAAGGCGGCGGCGGCGGCGTTGCTCGCCGAACTCGAAGGAATGAAATTATGACCCAGCATTGCGGTTTTGTCGCCGTCGTCGGCGCGCCCAACGCGGGAAAATCGACCATCGTCAACGCACTCGTCGGCCAGAAGGTCGCGATCGTCAGCCCAAAGGCGCAAACGACGCGCACACGGTTGATGGGCGTCGCTATGGACGGCGAGACACAGATCGTTCTGATCGATACGCCGGGCATCTTTGCCCCCACCCGCCGGCTCGACCGCGCGATGGTCGCGGCGGCGTGGAACAGCCTCGATCAGGCCGAGGCGATCCTGGTCATGATCGACGCCGCCGCCAAGCTCGGCGAACGTGCGGAGCGCGTGCTGCAGGGAATCGAGGGGCGGCCCGAGAAGAAGTTTCTCGTGCTCAACAAGGTCGACCTGACCAAGAAGGACAAGCTGCTAACGATCGCGACCCAGCTCAATGAGCGCGTCAAATTCGACGAAACCTTCTTCATCTCAGCCAGCACCGGCGACGGGGTTCCCGAACTCAAGACGACACTGTCGAAGCTGATGCCCGAAGGGCCTTGGCACTTTCCCGAAGATGAGGTCAGCGACGCGCCCGAACGCATGCTAGCCGCCGAGATCACGCGCGAACAGCTTTACCGCCAGCTCCACGAGGAACTGCCTTATCAGTCGACGGTCGAGACCGAGAAGTTCACGACGCGCCCCGACGGAAGTGCCGAAATCCACCAGCAGATCCTTGTCGCACGCGACAACCAGCGCGCGATCATCCTTGGCCACAAGGGCGAGCGCATCAAGGAAATCGGCAGCAAGTCGCGCGCCGAACTGACCGAACTGCTGGGACGCAAGGTTCACCTGTTCCTGCATGTGAAGGTCAAGGCGAATTGGGACGAGGACCGCGGCGTCTATCGCGACATGGGGCTCGACTGGGTCGATTGAGCCTGCGGGTACTTGGGGGAGAATATATGGAACGTCCGAAATCGATCATCGCCTTCGAAAGGGCTTTCTGGGCTTCTTTCGCGGTTGGCCTGCTAGGTGGGATTTTGAGCTGGAATCAGGTGCTTGCGGCCTATGAGCGCGAGCCGTCGATTGCTGCGATGGGCTTTGGCAGCGGGTTTCTGATCGCAATCTGGTGTATCAGCTTGGCGTTCCAGTTCCTCTTCTGGTATCTTATTGCCCGCAAGGCTAGCAATGTAACGCGATGGATCTACGTCGTGCTAATGGGTCTTGGCATCATTTCGGCACTCGCGACGATTAATGATCCCGCCATGCCCGGCGGCGTCTCATGGATTTTCAGCCTCGCGTCGAGCGCGCTGACCGCGCTTGCTATCTTTTTCCTATTTCGGCCCGATGCGTCGGATTGGCTGACCAAGAAGCGGTATGTCGATCCAGATACCTTCCGCTAGTCGCTAAATCCTCCGACAGTCATTCGGCGGCGCGTTCCCGTCGAAGCGCGCCGTGATCCAGCCGATCGTTTCCTGCGCGCTGTCGCGCGCGGCATCGACATGACCGCCCGTCATCTCGATCCAGCGCAGCGCCGTACCGCGGCGGCAGACGGATTTCGCAAATTTGCGGGTGACGGCGGGGGCGATGATCGTGTCCTTGCTGCTTTGCGCGATCAGCAGAGGTCCCGGCACGCGTGCCGGATCGACGCTGTTGGCGCGGGCGAAGCTTCCCCATGGTTCGATTTTGGCGATATCCTTGTTCTTCGTGGCGCGAACAATGGTCAGGACGCCGAGGATCATGCCGAACTTCGGCTTCTTTTCCAGGCTGATGCAGTTATTCTCCGCCAGTCGGTGGATGATGCCCTGGTTCGTGCGGTTGGCTATGCCGTCCATCGAGAAGCCATAGAGCGTCGACCAGCTATGCAGCGTAAAGGACAAGAGAAGCGCACGCGCGTTCTTGTCGCTACCTTCGCGTAGATTGGCTGCAAGGTCGGTCGGCGGCGCCGCAGCCGCAGTGGCCACGAGTCGTAAGTCGGGCGCATGGGAGCGCGCGGCTATTGCGGTCCAAAGCGCCGCATGGGCGCCTTGCGATTCACCCCATACCGCGAAGTCGGCGCCCGCAGCGGCGCCCGGGATTTCGCGCGCCGCGCGCACCGCGTCGAGAACCGCATTGGCAGTATCCTGACCAACGAGAAAAGGGTGCATCGTAGAGCTTGCGAGGCCGATATAGTCGGGCGCGACCACAACATAACCGCTGCGGACGGCATCCATTCCGGCGGTCGCCGCGAAGAAGTTCGGACTGAGCGAGGGCGCGCATTTTTCGGCGACGCCCCATGCGCCGTGGGTCCAGGCGATAACCCGCCGCGGACGCGACGGCATCGCTTCCATCGGGGCCGCGACGATGCCCGTTACCGCGAGGCGCTGACCATTGCCGTTCGTCGTCCAATATTGCACGCGCCAGGCCTGCACGCCCGCTGGCGCATCCTGCATCGGGTCGGCCGATATCAGGCGCCCCGCCTGTTGAGCGGCGGCGGGTAAGGAAAATATGGACAGAATGGAAAGCAGGAAGGCGGCGAGCAGGTGGCGCATGGACAGTCTCCCGGATGCGCCACCCTATCATGCCTTGGCGGCGGCGCAAACGCCGCCGGTCGAGACAGTTATTCCGCCGCCGCCTTTTTGGCCGGAGCTTTCTTTGCAGCCGTTTTCTTGGCCGCGGGCTTCTTAGCCGCAGCTTTCTTCGGTGCCGCCTTTTTCTTGCCCTTCGCCGGCCCCTTCGCCGCGCGCGCGTCGATCAACGCGATCGCTTCTTCCAACGTCAGCGTCGCCGGATCTGCTGTCTTGGGCAGGGTTGCATTGGTCGTGCCATCGGTGACGTAAGGACCGAATCGCCCTTCCATCAGCTTCATCTCGCCGCCGCTTGTCGGATGTGGGCCGAAGGTATTGAGCGGCTCGGCCTTGGTCCGTCCGCGCCCGCCGCCCGCAGCAGCTTCGGCGATGCGCACGACCGCGGCGTTCATACCGATATCGAAGATTTCGGCGGTGCCCGTCAGTTTCGCATATTTGCCGTCGTGGAGCAGATAGGGGCCATAACGCCCCAGCCCTGCCATGATCGTCTTGCCGCTTTCGGGATGCACCCCGACCTCGCGCGGCAGGCTCAGCAGTCGCAGTGCATAATCAAGGTCGAAATCCTCGCCCGCAATATCCTTCGGGATCGACGACCGCTTCGCCTCCTTGCCGTCACCGAGCTGGATATACGGGCCAAAGCGCCCGCTGCGCTTCGTTACTTCCAGCCCGCTGTCGGGATCATTGCCCATTGTCTCGGGACCGGTATCCGCACCGTCGCTACCGCCCGGCTGCGCAAACTTCCGGGTGAATTTGCAGTCAGGATAGTTGCTGCACGCGATAAACGGCCCGAACTTGCCGCCGCGCAGCGCGAGGCGCCCGGTGCCGCAATTGGGGCAGAGGCGCGGGTCGCTGCCGTCGCCCTTGTCCGGGAAAAGATAGGGGCCGAGGAATTCGTCGAGCGCCGCGGTGATCTCCGACGGCTTCTGCTCCATCACTTCGCCGGTGCGCGGTTTGAAATCGCGCCAGAAGCGCTCAAGCACCGCCTGCCATTGTGCACGACCGCCCGACACGTCGTCGAGTTCTTCCTCGAGCCCGGCGGTGAAATCATAGCCGACATAACGTTCGAAGAAGCGTTCGAGGAACGCCGTCAGCAGCCGCCCGCTCTCCTCTGGGATGAAGCGGTTCTTCTCGACCGTCACATAAGCGCGGTCCTTGAGCACCTGTAGGATCGAGGCATAGGTCGACGGGCGCCCAATGCCGAGTTCCTCCATCTTTTTGACGAGGCTCGCTTCGGAATAGCGCGGCGGCGGCTGTGTCTCGTGGCTTTCGACCTCGACGCCGGTTTTCGCCGGCGCATCGCCCTTTGCCATCGCGGGCAACAGGCGCGCATCCTCATCGTCGCCGGCATCGTCGCGGCTTTCGTCGTAGAGTGCAAGGAATCCAGGGAATTTCACAACCTGTCCCGTCGCGCGCATCACCGTCTTGCCGGTGCCGTCGGACAGGTCGACGCTGGTGCGTTCGAGCCGCGCCGACGCCATCTGGCTCGCGAGCGCACGCTTCCAGATCAGTTCGTAGAGGCGGCCATGATCGCCGCTGCCTGCCTTGTCCTTCGAAAAATCGGTCGGGCGGATCGCCTCATGCGCTTCCTGCGCATTCTTTGCCTTGGTCTGATACTGGCGCGGCTGGTCGGGGACATAGCCACCGTCGTAGCGCGTCGCGATGGCTTTGCGGGCCGCGCTGATCGCGCTTCCATCCATCTGAACGCCGTCGGTACGCATATAGGTGATCGCGCCATCCTCGTAGAGCGCCTGCGCCACGCGCATCGTGTGGCTTGCGGAGAAGCCGAGCTTGCGCGCGGCTTCCTGTTGCAGCGTCGAGGTCGTGAACGGCGGCGGCGGATTGCGCGTCAGCGGCTTGGTCTCGACCGTATCGACGGTAAAATGGCCCGCCTTCACATCGGCCTCGGCGGCGCGCGCGTCGGCCTCGTTCGTGATCGAGAGGCGCTCGATCTTGTCGCCGCGCCAGCGCGAAAGCCGTGCCTTGAACGGCGTACCGCCCATCTCGAACAGGCCGGTCACCGACCAGTATTGCTGCGCAACAAAGGCCTCGATCTCGCGCTCGCGCTCGACGACGAGCCGGAGCGCGACCGACTGGACGCGGCCCGCCGATTTTGCTCCCGGCAGTTTACGCCACAGCACCGGCGACAGGGTGAAGCCGACGAGATAGTCGAGCGCGCGGCGCGCGCGGTAGGCGTCGATCAAATCGGTGTCGAGCTCGCGCGGATGCGCCATCGCATCGGTCACGGCCTGCTTGGTGATTGCGTTGAAGGTGACGCGATCGACCGACGCCGGCAGCGCCTTCTTGCTGCGCAGCAATTCCTGCACATGCCAGCTAATCGCCTCGCCCTCGCGATCAGGGTCAGTCGCGAGAATCAGTCGATCGGCGCCCTTCGCGGCGTCCTGAATTTCCTTCATCCGCTTCGTTTTGTCGGGATACAACTGCCACTGCATCGCAAAGCCGTCGTCAGGATCGACCGACCCGTCCTTGGGCGGCAAGTCGCGGACATGGCCATAGCTGGCCAGAACCTTGAAATCGCGACCGAGATATTTCTCGATCGTTTTCGCCTTTGCGGGCGATTCCACAATTACCAATTGCATTAAAAAACTATCCCCGTCACCGGCTCTCACATGTACGCGCGAGGGTGGCGGGGATAGCTTGATTCCGTCAAGCTGGATTTTTTCTTATCCATCCTGCCATTTGAAATCGGCGGGCAGGATGCATTTGCCGGCGTCATATTTGCCGACACTGCGGATGATTTCCTGGTCGTCAGGCTCGACGCGGCGGCCGCTGATCTGGCTGTCGATCACGCGGCGGACGAGCGCATCGAGCTTGGTCACAAGATAGCAGTCGATCGCCGGCGGCGCGTGCGGATCGCCGACGCCGCTGTCGTCGGTCAGGAACAGATAGCGCGACTGCGTCGCTGCCGCCATCGCGCGCATCGCATATTCGGCCTTGTCAGCGACGCCCGAGGCGGCGACCGGCGTGATATGAATGCGCTTGGCGCGCGCAGCCTCCGCAGCAGCCCAAGTCCTGCCGAACTTGTCGTCGTGCGGCGGCGCGTCGGCGACGAGCAGCAAGGACTTCACCGCGTCGGGACGCCAGTCCTGCCCGACCGCGCGGATCATCGCCTGATCCATCGCCTCGGGATAGTCGCCACCACCGTTCGCATCCTGCCGCGCCAGCGCGCCCTGCACGCGCCCAATGTCGCGGTCGAAGGCAACCGTGCGCGTGACATAATCGTCGCCAAGGTCGCGGTAGAATACGAAGCCGATCCGGATATCGAGATCGCGGTGCTTCGCCGCAATCGCGCCGATGATCGATCGGAGTTCGGCCTGCAAATAGTTGATCTCGTCGCCCATGCTGCCCGTCGTGTCGACGACCAGCATCAGGTCGAGCTTGGTCGCTTTCGTCGCCGCCTGGTTCGCGGTCAGGCCGACGACCTGCCCGCCTGCGGCATTGGCGACCAGCACCGGTCGTGCGTCGGCGATGTTGCGCCCGGCCTTTCGCGCCGAAACGGTGATTCGTTCGCTCAGCCGATCGAGCCCGGGGAAAAAGACCGCGCTGCCGTCGGCCTGCGTCGCCATGGTGATGCTGTTGCCGTCGCTGCACGTCACCACGACGTCGACGAAGGGGATCGGCTGGCCGCTGCGGTCATTGACCTTCACCGTCACGACGCGCGTGGTATCGACCCGCGGCAGGTTGCGGACTTCCTGCCCAAGATCGCCGCTGCGATTGACGTAGGCGGCGTAGAGCTCGGGGTTGAGCAGATCGTCATGTTCGCCCGCGGTCAATATGCCCGATTGGGGTTGCGGCTGCGGCCGCGGATAGGGACGCGGAGGGACGATGCCAGGGCTGACGCGTGCGAAATCCGAAGACGAGCCCGGGGTCGGCGCGGCCGAAGCGGGCGGCGGCGGGAGCGCCTCAGCGGCGGAATAGCTGGGACCAGCGCCCGCTCGCGATCGAGATACCACCACCTCGGCAGCATCGTCGGAATAGGATGGGGGTGGCGGAGCCATTGGCGGAGGGGGCGGCGGAGGTGGTGGTGGCGGCGGAGGGGCGGGCTCGACGGCCATTGCCTCTTCGCGATCACGTTTCTCGCTCCCCCGCGTCTTGATGCTGCCATTCAACGGCTGCGGTTGGGGCTGCATCTCTGGATCGAGCCGGGGCAAGGGCGCGGCGTTGCGGCAGAAGCCCTGGTCAGGAGAAGGCCGCGAATGCGCCATCGCGAGCGGTACTGGTGCGGGCGCCGCGGCCAGTACGGCAACCATAGTCACGCTTGTCAGAAACCGGCTTCGCATCAACAAACTCCCCGCCATGTGATACAATATCATTAGCCTGTGGCTCGGCCGCTGAACTGTGGCTGAACCGCGATGAGGCGTTAGATTGTCAAGGGTTAGCCAGCAGTGCAGCCAATCACATCAGCGAAATCTTCGCGCCGGCATGGCGCTCGACACGGCCTGCCAACTCGAGTTCGAGCAAAATCAGTTGCACCGTAGACGCGTCCTGTCCCGACTGACGCACCAGTTCATCGACCGCGACCGGCGTCGGCCCTAGCAAGTCAATCAGCGACCGGCGTCCGCCTTCGCACGCCTCCGCTGGCGCAGGAGCGGCGGCGTAGCGTTGCACGGGCTCGCGCACCATCCGTACGTCGATCGGCCCGACCGCTTCGAGGACATCGTCGACTGTCTGAATGAGCGTCGCGCCCTCGCGGATCAGCAGATTGCAGCCCTGCGCGCGCGGGTCCAGCGGTGAGCCTGGAACCGCCATCACCTCGCGCCCATAGTCGCCGGCACGCCGTGCGGTGATCAGCGATCCTGACCGCGGCGCCGCCTCGATCACGACCGTGCCGTGCGCGATCCCGGCGATGATGCGATTGCGCGTCGGGAAGTGGCGCGCGAGTGGCTCGGTCCCCGGCGGCTGTTCGGCGATCAACAACTGGTCGCTCGCGATCTTTTCCTGCAGCGCGGCGTTTTCGGGCGGAAAGGCGATGTCGATTCCGCTCGCGATCACGGCCGCCGTCGAGCCCCCGAGCGCGCCGATATGCGCGGCGGTGTCGACACCACGCGCAAGGCCGCTGACAACCGTGACATCGCGGGCGGCGAGGTCCGCCGCGAGTTGGCGCGCGTAGCGGCAGGCGACCGCCGACGCGTTGCGCGCGCCGACGATCGCGACGCATGGACGCCGCAGCATGGACGCATCGCCGCGCACGACAACAACCGGCGGCGCCCCCTCTACCTCACGCAGCATCGGCGAATAATCATCCTCGTCGCTGAAAATATGCCGCGCGCCAAGCGCCGCCGCACGCTCGACCTCGCGTTCGGCAACATCAAGGGAGGCGATGCGCGCCTTCCCTGCCCCACCGCGCAGTACGAGATTGGGAAGTGCGTCGAGCGCCGCCTCGCCCGAACCAAAGCGCAACATCAGCTGGTGCCAGCTGACCGGCCCGACGTGCGGCGTGCGAATCAGCCGGAGCCGCGCCAGCCGCTCGGAGTGGGTCACGCGCGCCCGGCTCCTTTGTCGGCGTCCTTGCTTCTGCCGATACGCGGTTCGGTCCCGGCGCGCAGCCGCGCGATATTCTCGCGGTGCCGCCAGAGCACGATGACCGCGAGACCCGCGAGCCCGATGGCGTAGATGGGATGACCTAAGGCGAGCGCGGCGATCGGTGCCGACACCGCGCCGAGCATCCCGCCGAGCGAGGATATGCGGAGCAGCAAGACTGCCGCGAGCCACACGATGGCGAAAATGAGTCCGATCGGCCAGCCGAGCGCAAATGCAAGGCCCAGCAGCGTCGCGACCCCTTTCCCGCCCCGGAACTTCAGCCACACGGGATAGCAATGACCGATCATCGCGGCAGCACCCGCTATCATCGCGGCATGTTCGCCGAGTTCGGGGACGAAATGGCGCGCGAGCAACACCGCCACCGCGCCCTTTGCACCGTCGAGGATCAGCGTCGCCGCCGCGAGCCCTTTGCGCCCGGTGCGTAGCACATTGGTCGCGCCGATATTGCCTGATCCGATCTGGCGCAGGTCGCCCGCGCCGAACAGGCGCGTGAGGATCACGCCGAACGGGATCGACCCCAAAAGGTAACCCGCAGCAATCAGCAAATACAAACTCATGACGTTCCCCGCTCGTTTGAAGCAATGTGGCGCCGTTACCCGAATCAATCAATGGATTCGGCAAGATTGGCAACCAAAGCGGACGAACTCGTCGCCCCATTGAGTGCCCCCCGGGTCGCTGCTAGGCGGGGCGCATGACCATGCCTGCTCCCGATGCGCCGATCCTCTTCTTCGACAGCGGCCTTGGCGGGCTGACGGTTCTCGGGCCGACGCGCGCATTGCTGCCGACGGCACGGATCGTCTACGCTGCCGATTATGCTGGCCTGCCCTATGGCAAGAAGAGCGACGAAGAACTTGCGGCGCGCGTCCCCGCGCTGCTCGGCCGGCTCGTCGAGCGCTATCAGCCGCGCCTTGCGGTCATCGCATGCAACACAGCCTCGACGATCGCCTTGGGACATGTTCGGGCCGCGCTCGACCTGCCGATCGTCGGCACGGTTCCGGCGATCAAGCCCGCAGCGGAAATGACCAAGAGCGGTGTGATCGGCGTTCTGGGCACCGAGGCGACGGTGCGCCAGCCCTATGTTGACGATTTGAGCGCCAGGTTTGCGGGCGGAAAGACCGTCCTTCGGCACGGGAGCCCGGGGCTTGTCACCGGCGCGGAAGCAAAGTTGCGCGGCGACGCGGTCGATCCCGCAGTTATCGCGCGCGCAATTGCGGGCCTGCGCGAGCAACCGGGGGGCGACGCGATGGACGTCATCGTGCTTGCCTGCACCCATTTTCCATTGCTCAAGACGGAATTGCAGGCGATCGCGGGCCCAGACGTCGCGCTGATCGACGGCGCCGAAGGCATCGCGCGTCGCATCGCCCATCTGACCGAAGGGCAGGATTGGCCCGACGCGGCAACGCCCGGCATTGCAGTCTTCACGCGCAGCAACGACCGCCCGCCGCCGCCGCTCGCCGCGCTCTCGCCCTATGGCATCGGGTCGATCGAGACGATCTGATAGGACAATTTGTCCCATAAGTTGCGAATCGTTCGCACTGGATTTCAGCCAGATTCGGCGTTATTGGCCCGCGTGTTAATAGCCGCCGGAGGGAGCGGCTCAAGAGCTGCACTAGCACCTGACTGCGGGGCTGAGACGTGAACTACAACGATATTTTCGCACGCGCGATCGACCGGCTGCACGAAGAAGGACGCTATCGCGTCTTCATCGATATCCTGCGCAATCGCGGTGCTTTTCCGAACGCACGATGCTTCGCGGGCCACAACGGGCCGAAGCCGATCACGGTGTGGTGCTCGAACGACTATCTCGCGATGGGCCAGCATCCGAAAGTCATCGAAGCGATGGAAGGCGCGCTGCACGACGTGGGTGCCGGTTCGGGCGGGACGCGCAATATCGGCGGCAACACCCATTATCATATCGATCTCGAACATGAACTCGCCGACCTCCACGACAAGGATGGCGCACTGCTCTTCACCTCGGGGTATATCTCGAACGAAGCGACGCTCGGCACGCTCGGCAAGCTGCTGCCGAACTGCATCATCTATTCGGACGAACTAAACCACGCGTCGATGATCGCGGGCATCCGCAACTCGGGCTGCGAAAAGCGCGTGTGGCGGCATAACGACCTCGCGCATCTCGAGGAACTGCTCGCCGCCGACGATCCCGACGCAGCGAAGCTGATCGCGTTCGAAAGCGTCTATTCGATGGATGGCGACGTTGCCCCGATCCATGCGATCTGCGACCTTGCCGACAAATATAACGCGCTCACCTATTGCGACGAAGTCCATGCCGTCGGCATGTACGGCCCGCGCGGCGGCGGCATTACCGACCGCGACGAAGCGGCCGACCGGGTCACGATCATCGAAGGTACGCTGGGCAAGGCGTTCGGCGTGATGGGTGGCTATATCGCCGCCGACAAGAATATTATCGACGTGATCCGCAGCTATGCGCCGGGCTTTATCTTCACGACCAGCCTGTCGCCGGTGCTCGTCGCGGGCGTGCTCGCAAGCGTGCGCCACCTTAAGGCGTCGAGCGTCGAACGCGACGCGCAACAGGAAGCCGCGGCTTACCTCAAGCAGAGCTTCCGCGACGCGGGCCTCCCGGTCATGGATTCGACGACGCATATCGTCCCGCTGATGGTCGGCGATCCGGTGCGAGCGAAGAAGATCAGCGATATCCTGCTCGCCGAATATGGCGTCTATGTGCAGCCGATCAATTTCCCGACCGTGCCGCGCGGCACCGAACGCTTGCGCTTCACGCCCGGCCCGGCGCATGACGAGGCGATGATGCGCGAACTCACCGAAGCGCTGGTCGAAATCTGGGACCGGCTCGAACTGCAACTCCAGAAGGCCGCGTGACGACTGCACCCCGTTACGACGACGTCGTGGTCGGGCGCCGCTCGATCCGCGGCTTTCTCGACAAGCCTGTACCGAAGGCGCTGATCGCCGAGATCCTCGAAGTCGCAATGCGCGCGCCCTCGTCGTTCAACAACCAGTGCTGGAATTTCTCGGTCGTTACCGGGGAACCGCTCGCGGCGATCCGGCAGGGCAACACTGACGGCATCCTTGCGGGCAAGCCCGACAGCCGCGAATTTCGCCGCTTCGACGGCATCGCCGACGACCATCGCGCGCGTCAGATCGAGATCGCGAAACAGCTATTCGGCGCGATGGGCATCGCGCGTGACGACAGGGATGCGCGGCAGGACTGGGTGCTGCGCGGCTTTCGCCAGTTCGATGCGCCGGTCAGCATCGTCGTCACCTATGATCGCGTGCTGCTCGGCAGCGACATTGCGCCCTTCGACTGCGGCGCCGTTACCAATGCGCTGGTTAACGCCGCCTGGTCCCGCGGGCTCGGCTGTGTGATCAACAGTCAGGGGATCATGCAAAGCCCCGTCGTGCGCGAACACGCGCGCATCCCCGACGATCAGGTCATCATGATCTGCGTCGCGATGGGCTGGCCCGATGCCGATTTCCCGGCCAATGCGGTGGTATCGAACCGCAAGAGCGTCGACGAGGCGGTAAGGTTCATGGGTTTCGAGGACTAAGGCCCCTTCGACAATATCCGTGCGATTGGATAGGATGGAGTTCGAATCCCCTCCCCGGTCCCGAAAGATTGTCATGCCAACACAGCGTTATAGCTATACCGCCATCACGCTCCACTGGCTCATCGCTCTGTTGCTGGCATTCCAGATCGCGCTCGGCTGGGCGCTTGAGGGGAACAACGGCCCTGAATTGTTCGAACGGTACCAACTCCACAAATCGGTCGGCATCACGATCCTGTTGCTCAGCCTTGCACGTCTCGCGGCTCGCCTGTTCACACCGCGCCCGCCCGCGTCCGACGGCCCGGCATGGACGCGCGCGCTCGCCAGTACGGTGCACTGGCTTTTCTATCTCGTGATGATCCTCGGGCCGCTCACGGGCTGGCTTCTCGTTTCGACCGCGCGGGTTCAGGTCCCCACGCTGCTATACGGCCTCATTCCATGGCCGCACTTGCCTGTTGGCCGAAGCTGGCATGAGCCGGCGGAGTCGATCCACGGCGCGATGGCGTGGCTCGCGATCGGCCTGTTCGCACTGCATATTACCGGCGCGCTTCGCCACCAATGGCTGCTCGGCAAACCCGAACTCCAGCGGATGATCCCCTTCGCGCGCGGCAAGGCCGTCGGCGCGGCGATCGGTGCGATCGCGCTGGTTGCCGGTGCTTTCACTGCAGGCAATTCAATCTATCCGGACAAGAAGCAGGCAACCACGAAACAGCGGCCGGCGACACCGGTCACGCCGACCTCGGCAGCGACTACCACGCCCGCCCTTTCGGCCGAAGCACCCGAAGCTCAGGCGGCCGAAGAAGCGGTGGCTGAAGACACGAAGCAGCCGCTCGCCGACTGGACGGTCGCATCGGGCGGACGGCTGGGCTTCACGGCACGCTGGAATGGCGAAGCGATCGACGGCCGCTTCGGTCGCTGGCGCGCCGCGATCCGTTTCAGCCCTGACGAGCTGGCGAATTCGACAATTCGCGTGACGGTCGATCTCGGGTCGGCCGACACGGGCGACGGACAGCGCGACGATTCGCTGAAGAGCAGCGATTTCTTCGACGTCGGCGCGCATCCGAGCGCAGTCTTCGCCGCGCGCGATATCCGCCATCTTGGCGGCGACAAATATGAGGCACGCGGCACGCTCGACCTACGCGGCACCAGCAAGCCCGCAACGCTGCGCTTTACCTTGCGCATCGAGGGCGACCGTGCGCACGTTGCCGGAACCGCGCGCATCGACCGTACAGCCTTCGGCGTCGGTCAGGGCGAATGGGCGGCGACCGACGCGATCGCCGCTGCCGTGGATATCGCCTTTTCATTCAACGCTACACGTCCGGCGTCCTGATCGATCAAGACGAAGGGCGCATCATGCCCCAGAAATGCGGGCCGCCGGGTACGTCCCATTGGACTTGGGTAATGAACCCCAGCCGTTCGTAAAGCGGGACATTTTCGGGTGTCGCCGTTTCGAGCCAGCAAGGCATCCCTTCGTGATCCGCAACGGCGGTTTGCGCGCGAATGATCCGTCCGCCATGTCCCTTGCCCTGATGATCGGGGCGGACGCCGACATAATGTAGGTACCAGAAACGCCCCTTGGGTCGGTGCGCGTCGATACTCCCTTGCACCTTCAGTCCGCGCGGCAGGGCGGTGCCGAAGGTCGCGACCAGCGGGATGACGGTGCACAGAAACTCGAGCGTGCTGCTGTGCGCCTGCCCCGGAGCGCGCCAGAGAGCCGCAGCCTCGTCGGCCGGCGAGCGCAGCGCGACGCCGGCGCGGACATCCCCGGGGACGAGTATCCGAAACAGGCTGCGGAGCGCGCGGGCGCGATGATCGGGGTCGGGCAATATCCACGACAACGCGGGGTCTGTCTGAAACGCCTGTGCCAGTGTTTCGGCGACGGAAGCCAATTCGGCGGTCCCCGCCGGCGAGATCATATCGGTCATTGCGCCTCCCCCCACCAAAGGAGCAGGTGTCGCGCGGCTTGGCAAGACTAGCGCGGGCGTTTGTCGAGCCGCAACGCCCAGGCATAACCCCGATAGAGCCGCGTCACCGCGAGCCGCGCACCGGCATCGTTCGCGGCTTCGCGCGACGCTTCGATCAACAGCGCGCGCGGTTCGACATGAAAGCGTGCGAGCCAGGCAAACAGCGCGCTGCGGAACCAGCCTGGCATGTCCTCCTGCTGTCCGAAATCGACGATATGCAGCGAACCATAAGTAGACAGATGGCGCATCGCTTCACCGATCGCGCCCTGCCAGTCGGGGATCATCGACAATATATAGCTTTGAAAAATGCGGTCGAAACTGGCGGTACGGAACAACGCGTTCGGATCGAAACCTGTTGCGTCAGCCTGTGCAACACTCACGCGTCGCGCCAGCCCCGCGTGGGCGATCGCGGCGCGAGCCGTTTTCAGCATCTCTTCGGAAATATCTATCCCGTGAAATTTGGCGCTCGGCCAGCAGCGCGCCGCTGCGATAAGATTACGCCCCGTGCCGCAACCGATTTCGAGTACATGTCCGCCGGCCGGAGGCGACAGTTCATCGATCAAGCGGTCGCGCCCAAGCAGGTAATATTTGCGCGTCAGGTCATAGATGTGACGCTGTCCGCGATAGACGCCGTCCATGCGTGCGGCATGCCCCTCCCCCCGGATCATCGTCAGCCTTTCAGGATATAAAGGTGCACCCCGCCGTAGATCGCCGAGCGATCGCGCCGTGTGTAATCGAGCGATTCGGCGGCGCGATAATCCCATCGCCGCAGCAGGTCGTCGGGAAGCCGACCTGGCAGCAAGCTTGGTTCGGCGGCGGTGCGAAAAAGGACGCGGGCACCGGGGCGGGCGGTCCGCGTGACTTCGCTCCACAGGGCGGTCAATTGCGCGTCGCTCATCCAGTCCTGCGCATCGAGGAATATGTAACGGTCAAAGCTGGTCGCATCGGCCGCCGCGAGCATGTCGGTCATGTTCGCGTGAAGCACCATAACCCGCCCCGCGCGCTCGCGGACGGCGGTATAATGATCCGCGTGCAGATAGGGCGGCAACGACGCAGCGGCGTGCTTTCCATAGCCGCGACCAAAGGCTTGCCAGGCAAAATAATTATCCTCTAGCGCAAAATCGCAGGTCAATTTTTCAAGGCGTGCGCGCAACACATCGGCCATCGGCCTTCCGTCCGCGAGCGCGTCATATTGCGCCGGCGGAATGCCCAAACCGAACAGCGACGATCGCTGGTCCGTGACCCAACGGATGAACTTACGATCGAAGAAGGGCGCAAACTTCGTCTCGAAAATAGTGCGCTGTTCTTCGATCGTCTTCGCTTCGAGGAACTGGCGCGGATCGACGCGGTGCATGCGAGCGACGAGGTGCGCGACCCCGATAAAATTACCGAGCAGTCCGCGCTTGTAGAGCCCGTGCGCGAAGCCGTTGATCCGGCGGCGCCCGACCAGGTCGCGGCCTTCCCAATAGCGGCGGGTTACCTCGTCCAGGTGAGGTCGGACGAAGGCACGATAGTCTGCGATGTTGCCGCTGTTGTCGGCGTCGGCGAAAAAGCGGCGAAGGCTCGCATGATCGGACAACCGCTGGATCGCCACGCGTTTAAGATTGTTAAGTGCGACATGCGCGGTGTTGAGGTCGACCGCGACAATCTCCGCCGGGTCGGCGGTCAGATAGGAAAAGACATTGCAGCCGCCGCTGGCGATCGTGGCGATCCGGTTGCCCGGTTCGATCGCCAGCGCCTCCATATCGACGACCGGGTCTTCCCATATCTGGGCATAGACGAGGCCTTTGAACGCTAGCGCGAAAGCGCGGTCGAGCAGGCGTTGTTTCTGCTCGCCATCCTCGCGAACGACGGCGGCGGCGATCTTGCGATTGGGTCGGCTGGCCATGCGAATGGGTATCCCGGACAAGGTTGATCCGGGGCTGCCCATTGCATGCTTTCATGCGATTTCCGTGCCGGTTCGATGACAATCCGGCGACATACGAGAAAATATGCGTACCTCGAAAATCGTCATTCCCGCGTAGTCAGCGACTCTACGGGAATGACGAAAATATTTGTCAGTCGCGGCAGTAGCCCTCACCTTCCTTCACGATCAGGCATTCCTTCTTGCCGGCCAGATATTTGAGACCGGTTTCGTCGCCGTTGCCGCGACGCAGGCTGAGTTCCTCGGTCCCGCGCTTGAACTTGATGCCATGCTCGCTGTCTTCGCCATCATAGGTCCCCTTGGTGTCGAGGTCCGACTGCATTTCGAGCTTGTATTTCCCTGGCGCGGCGGTCGTGATCGTGGCGTACATGCCCTCGACCCCGGTCCACTTACCTGCCCAGCTCGCGAAGCGATGCGGCGCGGTCGCGGGATCGGTTGCCTCTGCGCCCTCGGCCGGAACGGTCTCGACCGGAACCTCGGTGGTCGTGGCATCGGTCGGCGCAGGCGCTGGCGCCTCTGCCTTTTCGCAGCCGGCCAATAGAACCAGCGCCGCAGCGCCCGCCAAAATTGCACTCTTCTGCATCATGCTTCTCCTTCCCCGTCCAAACGCATGTCGGCGGATAAGTTTCCGCCAGCCTATTCGGTGATGATCTCCGCGAATTTCAGCGGATCGACATTGCCGCCCGACAGCGTGACGAGCGTCGCGTCCGTTACCGACACTTTGCCCGCGAGCACCGCCGCCAACGCGGCCGCTCCGCCGGGCTCGACGACAAGGTGCAGCTTCTCGAACGCCAGCCGCATTGCATCGCGCACTTCGCTGCGCGTCACGGCAACGCCCTTTACGCCGCGCGCCTGCAGCACCGCGAAGTTGATCGGCCATGTTTCTGGCGTCTGCAAGGCGTCGCATTCGGTCGGATAGGTCATATCGTCGACCGAAAGGATTTCGCCGACAGCAAGGCTGCGCGTTACATCGTCCCAGCCTTCGGGCTCCACGGCGACAATTTCGGCCTCGGCCAGCGCAAGAGCGAGTCCTGCCGACAGACCGCCTCCGCCACAGCAGGCGACAACCTTGTCGGGGCTGCCGATCCCGCGCGTAACCATCTGCGCTTTCGCTTCGGTTCCGGCGCTGCCCTGTCCCTCTATGACCCACGGATCGCCATAGGCATGGACGAGCGTCCCGCCGCGCTCGGCGAGCAGCTTTGCCGCGACCGCGTCGCGCGATTCGGTCACGCGATCATAGAGCACGACCTCGGCGCCCAGTTGGCGCGTTGCGGCAAGCTTCATCACCGGCGCATTGCTCGGCATCACGATCGTCGCTTTGATCCCCAGCCGCTTTGCCGCCCATGCGACGCCTTGCGCATGATTGCCGCTCGATACACCGACGACGCCCGCCGCCGCCTGTTCGGGCGTCAGATCGGTCAACCGGTGCCAGGCGCCGCGGATCTTGAACGCTCCGACGGGTTGCAGGCATTCCGCCTTGCACCAGATCGTCTTGCCATCGACTTCGAGCGGCAACAGCGGGGTTTGCGGGAGCAATGCAGCGACTTTCGCCGCGGCGCGTTCGACACCCGCAAGCGTGGGTGCGCGGTTCGGATCGAGCAAGGGATCGGGGCTTTGCTGTGTCATGGCTTCGTCCTATAGGGCCGGCCATACAAGACAAGCCACATAGGTAGGCGCAGGAGATTTTTCGATGAGCAAGGTTCTGGTGATCGGCGCAGGCGGCGTCGGTTCGGTCGCGGTGCACAAGATGGCGATGAACCCCGACATTTTTCCCGACATCACGCTGGCGAGCCGCCGCAAGTTCAAATGCGACGCGATTGCCGAATCGGTGAAGGAACGCACCGGCGTCACGATCAAGACCGCCGAAGTTGACGCCGACCATATCGACGCGACCGCAGCGCTGATCCGCTCGATCGGCGCGACACATGTCGTCAATCTCGCACTTCCCTATCAGGACCTCACGATTATGGAGGCCTGCCTGTCGACCGGCGCGCATTATCTCGATACCGCCAACTACGAACCCCGCGACGAGGCGAAGTTCGAATATCATTGGCAGTGGGCCTATCAGGACCGCTTCAAGGAGGCTGGTCTGATGGCGCTGCTCGGTTCGGGTTTCGATCCGGGCGTGACGAGCGTGTTCACGACCTGGCTCAAGAAGCATCATTTCGACCGCATCGACACGCTCGATATTCTCGATTGCAACGGCGGCGATCATGGCCAGCATTTCGCGACCAACTTCAACCCCGAGATCAACATCCGCGAAGTGACCGCTGTCGCCCGTCACTGGGAAAATGGCGACTGGGTCGAAACCCCGCCGATGTCGGTGAAGCAGCAGTTCGATTTCGAGGCTGTCGGCCCGAAGACGATGTACCTCATGTATCATGAGGAGATCGAAAGCCTCAAAACCCACTTGCCCGAAATCAAACGCATCCGTTTCTGGATGACATTCGGCGAGGCCTATATCACGCACCTTACCGTCCTCCAGAATGTCGGCATGACGCGCATCGATCCGGTGATCTACGAAGGCCGCGAGATCGTACCGCTGCAGTTCCTGAAGGCCGTCCTTCCCGAACCGTCGAGCCTTGGCGAGACCACCAAGGGCAAGACGAACATCGGCGTCATTGCGACCGGCCTGGGCAAGGATGGCAAGGAAAAGACGCTCTATCTCTACAATATCTGCGACCATGAGGATGCCTATGCCGAAACGGGCAATCAGGCGGTGAGCTACACCACCGGCGTGCCGGCGATGATCGGCGCCGCAATGATGGTCACCGGCACGTGGAACGGCGACGGCGTGTTCAACATGGAACAGATGGATCCCGATCCCTTCATGGACATGCTCAACAAGCATGGCCTGCCCTGGCAGGTGAAGGAATTGGACGGTCCGCTCGATTTCTGAGCGATTTTACGTTTTTCGTCATTTCCGCGAAAGCGGGAACCCGGTAGCCACGGCGAAACTGGGTCCCGCTTTCGCGGGAATGACGAAAGGTAGCCCGAATGAAATTGCAATTGGCAGCGATCGCCTTGTTTGCTGCTTTCGCCACGCCCGCCGCGGCTCAAACCGACGACACCTATGCCCCGGCACGCGCAATCGTCGCCGACATCGGTAAAATTGTTACGCCAAACGGAGTGCAGGAAACCTTCGAGGCCACGCTGGGCGGGGCGCGGCAGGTCGTGAACGTGCGCGGTTCGGACCGCGGCAATCCCATCCTGGTTTTCGTGCACGGCGGCCCCGGCGCAGTCGAAATGCCCTTCGCCTGGGCGTTCCAGCGGCCGTGGGAGGATGTCTTTACCGTCGTCCAATATGATCAGCGCGGGGCCGGCCGTAGCTATCCGCTCAACGATCCCGCGACCCTTGCGCCGACGATGACACCCGAACGCTACCGCGACGACGCCATCGAACTGATCGAGTTGCTCAAAAAGCGCTATGCCAAACGCAAGGTCGTGCTGATGGGCCATAGCTGGGGCTCGATCGTCGGCTTGTCTGTCGCGGTAAAGCGGCCCGACCTGCTCTACGCCTATGTCGGTGTCGGCCAGGGCATCGATTTTCGCGAAGGCGAAAAGGCCGGTATGGCGTGGACGCGGGCCAAAGCGCTCGCGGCAGGGAATATGGAGGCCGTCCGTGCGGTCGATGCTCTCGCACCCTATCCGAGCGGCGAGTTCACGATTGCGAAAGCCGACGGCTGGCGCAAATATGCGATCCCCTACGGCTCGCTCATCTATAACAAGCCCGACCTCAAATATTATTTCCAGACGCCGCGCCTTTCGCCTGAATATAGCGAGGCCGACCGACAGGCGTGGGGCAAGGGCAGCGAGTTTTCTGTGACGACGCTCTGGCCGCGTTTGGCCGATGTCAGCTTCACGAAGGTCACGAAGATGGATGTACCGCTGGTCTTCCTGCTCGGACGGCATGATTATACTGTCCCTTCGCCGGTGGCGGCCCAGTGGTTCGGACAGGTTGAAGCACCCTCAAAGAGGCTCGTCTGGCTCGAACATTCGGCGCATATGCCGATGGTCGAGGAGCCGGGTCATTTCTTCGCCGCGCTGCTCCGCGACGTGCTGCCGCTGACGAAGGACCGGAAATGACTGCCTATCTCGCGCCGATCGGCCTGCTGTTCGTATCGAACATCTTCATGACATTTGCCTGGTACGGCCAGCTTGGCGCCGTGTCGCGGCCCGTCTGGCTGGCGGTGCTGATCGCGTGGGGAATCGCCTTTTTCGAATATTGCCTTGTCATCCCCGCGAATCGCACAGGCTATGGCGTTTACAGCGCCGCCGAACTCAAGACCTTGCAGGAAGTGATTACACTGGTCATATTCGCTGGGTTCGCGGTCTTCTGGCTCGGTGAGAAGCTGACCCTGAACCATCTCGTCGGCTTCGGTCTGATCGCGGCGGGGGCGTTCTTCATCTTCAAGGGACCGATTGCGGTCTGACAGGAAAAACAAGCGACATGGAAACCCGTGCCGGCGATCCCGGAGCCTTTGCCCGCTTCGACCTGACCCGAGTCCCCTCTCCCGCATTCGTCGTCGATGCCGCAAAGGTGCGCGCCAACCTTGCGCTGCTGCGCCATATCGGCGATGCGTCGGGTGCGCGCGTACTGGCGGCGCTCAAGGCGTTCTCGATGTGGTCCCTGGGGCCGACCGTCATCGAATATCTCGACGGCGTATGTGCTTCCGGCATCTATGAAGCGAAGCTCGGGCGCGGCGAATATGGCGGCGAAGTCGCGACCTATTGCGCGGGCTACAAGGAAGCTGACCTGCCCGAGATCGCGGCGCTGTCCGACCATCTGATCTTCAACTCGCCGGGGCAGATATCACGCTTCCGCCCATTGCTCGATGAATTGCGGGCGAACGGCGAAACATTCGACATCGGCCTACGCATCAATCCGATGCACAGCGAAGGCGAGGTCGCGAAATATGACCCCGCAGCGCCGTGCAGCCGCCTCGGCTTCCCGATCAGCCAGCTTCTTCCCGAACATATGGAGGGCGTCGACGGCATCCATATGCACAGTCTGTGCGAACAGGATTTCCCGCCGCTGCAGCGCACGTGGAACGCGGTGCAACCGATGCTGCGCCCCTTCTTCAGCCAGCTCAAATGGATCAATTTCGGCGGCGGCCACCATGTCACGCGGGCCGATTATCAGGTCGATGATCTGATCGCCTTCCTGAAGCAGGTGCGTGCATCGACCAACTGCGATGTGATGATCGAGCCCGGCGAGGCCATCGCGCTGGACGCCGGCATCCTCGTCGGCGAGATACTCGACCTGTTCGACAATGGTATGCAGATCGGTATCACCGACATTTCGGCAACCTGCCACATGCCCGACGTCATCGAGGCGCCCTACCGCCCCGCGATGCTCGATGAGGGCGACGAGGGCATGCCGGTCCGGCTCGGGGGCCCATCATGCCTGGCGGGCGACGTCATTGGCGATTACCGCCTTCCCGGCGGCGCGCGGATCGGCCAGCGTTTTGCATTCCTCGACCAGGCCCATTATTCGATGGTGAAGACAAACACCTTCAATGGCGTGCCGCTACCGTCGATCTGGCTGTGGGACAGCGAGAGTGACGCTCTCAAGCTGATCCGCGAGTTCGGTTATGAGGACTTCAAGACGCGGCTGGGATAAGGTCGCGTCAGAAGTGTGAAGCGTTGAAAATCAGCGCGACCGCCCGGCCCCGCGCATCGGTGGCGGCGAGCGCATTCCAGATGTCTTCGCATTCGAACCCGCATTGGATGTCGCGATTTTCGTGGCGTGCGGTAATCTTGTAGCGCCCTGCCGGCGCCTGTCGGCACGCATTCGCGGCCCGCGCCTTGCCGAACGCCTGATTCTGGACCGCCTTATTCCCCTTCGTGGGGATCGCCCGAACGGCGGCACGCGCACCATCGACAGTCGCGCATAGATAGAGCGTACTCATCGTTGCCGGATCGTAGTTGATCAGACCATCGGGCGCGAATTCGGACAACCAGCGCTCGAAATCGGTGCGGGGATGCTTGTTGTTTCCCATTTCATCGACGATCCCGACGACCCGAACGCCCTTGGCGTTCGCGCCGCGATAGATAAGATAGGTTTCGCTAGCTGAGGCGAGCTTCAGCGTCCGCCGCGCCACCGCCTGCTGGATCGTGATCACCGACGTCGCATCGGAGCTGTCCTGCGAGCAGCCGGTCGCCGCCAGGCCCTGAAAGAACAGGCTGGTGTCGATCGTATGATTCCGCGGCGCGGGCTGCACGCCATAATAAGTACCCAACATCTGACGCGCTGCCGACTCAGTTGGGCAAATGACCGTCGAAAAATCGTTCGGGATATCGATTTTAGCGGGTAGCGGCTCTCCGCCCCCCTGCACTGCAATCATCATCACCCACGCGGACAAGCTCATCGGCGGTTCCTTTTTTTGTTCGAAGGCAGGAACTTAACGTGCGAGCGGAGGCGGGGTCAATCGATGGTCGTGCCTGTTTCCGCCAGAGCTTGGTGAATATGGCTGACCACCACCGATCCCTCACCGACCGAAGATGCGACGCGCTTTACCGATCCCTTCCGCACGTCGCCGACGGCATAGATGCGCGGCCAGCTCGTTTCGAGGCGGCTTGGCATGCGGTCGAGCGACCAGCCCGCCTTGACCAGTTCGAGCGGCGCGATATCGGCGCCGGTCTTCACGAATCCGCGATCGTCGCACACCATCTCTTTGGGCAGCCACCGGGTGTTCGGAGTGGCACCAAGGAACAGGAACAGGAAGCGGCAATCGCAATGATCCTCGGCCCCCGTCTCGCGGCAGCGATAGGTCAGGCCGGCCAGATGCTCCTCGCCGTGCAGACCGACGACGTCGGTCGCGGGAATGATCTCGATGTTCGGATGCTCTTCGAGCCGCTTGACCAAATATTCGGACATCGTCTCGCGCAGGCTCGCACGGCGAAAGATGACATAGACCTTCTTTGCCACGCTCGCGAGATAGATGGCGCCCTGCCCCGCCGAGTTGCCCGATCCGACGACGGTCACCTCTGCATTGCCGCAGAGCTGCGCCTCCATCGGCGTCGCGCCATAATAAATGCCGCGGCCTTCATAGGATTCGATGCCCTCGATCGGCAGGCGCTGATATTCCGCGCCGCTCGCCACGACCACGGCACGGCTGCGCAGCTTGCGCCCGTCGGCAAGATGCAAGCAATAGGCATCGCCGTCGCGGTTGATCGACGTCGCGCGGACGGGCGCGACCAGTCGCGCGCCGAACTTCTGCGCCTGCACCGTCGCCCGGCGCGCCAGCTCATTCCCCGAAATGCCGGTTGGGAAACCCAGATAATTCTCGATCTTCGACGACGTGCCCGCCTGCCCGCCGGGGGCGAGCGAGTCGAGCGCGATCACCGTCAGCCCTTCGGACGCGGCATAGACCGCTGCCGCTAGCCCGCCGGGGCCGCTGCCGACGACGATGACATCAGCGGTCGCACCATCGGGTAACAGATCGAGCCCGAGCCCCGCCGCGAGCTGTTCGGGGGTCGGCTGAACCAGCACGTCGGCTGCGCCCAGGATGACCACCGGCAACTGGTCGCCGGTCAGCCCTCGTTCGGCCATCAGATGCCCCGCGACCGGTCCGTCGGCGGGATCAAACCAGCGATGTGCGACGCCATGCTTCATCAGCAGGTCGCGCAAGGCATAGACGCTGCGATCCATCGCCGCGCCGATGACGATCGTCACCGCGAAACCGCGATTATTGCTGAATTCGCGGCGGGCGGAAAGAACGCGGACGAAAATGTCGGAATAATAGGAGTTGCCGGCAATCAGTCGCTGGAAATCGGCATGGGCGATACGGATGACCTCGCCGTCGGCGCCCATCTCGACGCGCGACAGGTGGCGCTGTCCGGTCAGTACCGACAGGTCGCCCGCGAACTGGCCGTGCTCCATCCAGCCGACGCGCCTTCTCCCTTCATCGGTGGAGGCGAAAATATCGGTATGTCCCGACAGGGTGATGATGCAATCGGGCGCCATCATGCCCTCCTCGACGATCAGATCACCGGCGCGATGCGACTCGATTGTGCCGAACGCCGCCAGTTCTTGGAGTTCCGCGTCGGAAAAGCTGTGATTAACGTCGGCGCGAGACACCATGGCGGGGAGGTCCTTTTCGGGTTTGGCGATGCGCCATCCCTAGCGCGACGGTATGGCTTTGTCTCGCGTTTGCGCGGTTTGGCGCAGATCGGCCCCGGTTCGGCCCCGGTGTTACCGGACTATTACAAAATTGCGCGATAGGGTCTTTACAGGGGGGACCCCCCTGCATATATCGCCCTCCGCTGCCCCAGGGGGACTTCCAATAACCGCAAGGCAGCCTTGTCGTTTACCGTTTAATTTTGGGGGTCCCTTGAGTTGCACCAGCATCATAGCGCCCACGGGCTGATTCAGGCACTTTCGCCGATCGAACCTGTTACGCTTGTCCGCCCGCACGCCGCGCGGCGCGCAGCGCGTTTCTTCATCGAGCGTTTTCCCGGCACGACCATGTATGCGGTCAAGGCGAATCCGTCGCCTGACCTCTTGCGCGTGCTGTGGGATTCGGGTGTCACCCATTATGACGTCGCCTCGATTGCCGAAGTGCGTCTGGTCGCCCGCACGCTTCCCGAAGCAACGCTCTGCTTCATGCATCCGGTGAAGGCTGAGGAAGCGATTTCCGAAGCCTATTGGAAGCATGGCGTCCGCACCTTCTCGCTCGACACGCTCGACGAACTCGAAAAGATCGTCCGTGCGACCGAAGGCGCGCAGGATCTGAACCTGCTCGTGCGCCTGCGCGTCTCGTCCGATCATTCGAAGCTCAGCCTCGCCGCCAAGTTCGGCGCCGAAGCCGACGAGGTCGTCGAACTGCTTATGGCGACACGCCAGGCGGCCGACGCGCTGGGCATCTGCTTCCATGTCGGCAGCCAGGCGATGACGCCGCATGCCTATGCGCAGGCGATGGAGCGGGTTCGCGCCGCGATCGTCGCAGCATCGGTTACCGTCGACATCATCGATGTCGGTGGCGGCTTCCCTTCGTCCTATCCGGGCATGGAGCCTCCGCCGCTCGACGCTTATTTCGAGACGATCCACCGCAGCTTCGAAAGCCTGCCGATCAGCTATTCCGCTGAACTGTGGTGCGAGCCGGGCCGCGCCCTGTCGGCAGAATATAGCTCGCTGATCGTGCGCGTCGAAAAGCGCCGCGGCGAAGAGCTGTACATCAACGACGGCGCCTATGGCGCGCTGTTCGATGCCGCGCATGTCGGATGGCGTTTTCCTGTCACGCTGCAGCGCGACGTGGCGAGCGACGCCGAGATGATGCCGTTCAGCTTCTATGGTCCGACCTGCGACGATCTCGATCATATGGCAGGCCCCTTCTTCTTGCCCGCAGACATCAAGGCTGGCGATTTCATCGAGATTGGCATGCTCGGCGCCTATGGCTGCGCGATGCGAACCAAGTTCAACGGCTTCGGCGCAGACGAGACGCATGTCGTCAGCGACGAGCCGATGGTCAGCCTCTACACCGGCGAAATCGAACAGGAGCGCCGCAGCGCGACGGTGACCAAGCTGTTCTGACGAACCGCAATACGGAAAATGAAAGGGCCGGCGCAGCGATGCGACCGGCCCTTTCTCTTTTGGGCAGGGCCGCTAGATTGCGCGGCCCATGCAGCCCTTTCATCACCTTCTCGCCAACAATCTGATCGCGAACATCACCAATTTTACGGTGTGGTTCGCGCTAACCTTCTGGACCTTCCTCGAAACGCAGTCGGTATTCGCTACCGGCGTGATCGCGGGCATCTATCTCGTCCTGACCGCGATGCTTGGCATCTGGTTCGGCAGCCTTGTCGACCATCATGGCAAGCGGCACATGATGCTGGTGTCGAGCATCGCATCGCTTCTCCTCTACACCGCAGCGCTTGCCGGCCATGCGCTCGACCCCGCTATTCGCGGCGCCGACACCCACAGCATCACTCTCTGGCTCTTCATCTTCGTCACGATGCTCGCCGTGATCGCCGGCAATATCCGCATGATCGCGCTGCCTACGCTCGTAACCCTGCTCGTGCCCGAGGATCGCCGCGACAAGGCGAACGGGCTGGTCGGAATGGTGAGCGGCATCGGATTCCTGATGACGTCGGCGATCAGCGGCTTCCTTGTCGCATGGGGCGGGATGGCCGGGGCGCTTTACTTCGCCATCGGCTTCACCTCGATCGCGATCCTTCACCTGCTGTTCGTCCGCATCGACGAGCCGCGCGATCCTGAAACGCATGACGCTCCCCGCAGCATCGATCTCGCGGGGACGCTGCGCGTCGTGCTCGGCATTCCCGGGCTGATCGCACTCATCCTCTTCACGACGTTCAACAATCTTCTGGGCGGCGTTTTTATGGCGCTGATGGACGCCTATGGCCTGTCGCTGATGAAGGTCGAGGAATGGGGCCTGCTATGGGCTGTCATTTCCTGCGCCTTCATTGTCAGCGGGATGGTGATTGCACGGACGGGCCTCGGTGCGAATCCGGTCCGCACGCTTCTCCTCGTCAATCTCGCGGCGTGGATCGTCGCGGTCTTCTTTACGATCCAGTCGTCGATCCTATTGCTCGCCGCCGGCTGCTTCATCTGGATGTTCCTCGGCCCCTATGCAGAGGCGGCAGAACAGACCACGCTGCAAAAGGTCGTCCCCTACGAACGTCAGGGCCGCGTCTTTGGTTTCGCACAGTCGGTCGAGCAATCGGCCTCGCCGCTCACCGCCTTTCTGATCGCCCCACTCACTCAGTTCGTCTTTGTGCCGTTGATGACTGACGGCGCGGGAGCCGACGCGATCGGTGACTGGTACGGTCGAGGGCCCGAACGCGGCATCGCGATCGTCTTTTCGATCGCCGGGCTGTTTGGCGTGCTCGCGACGATTGCCGCGTTCCGGTCGAAATCCTATCGGCGGATATCGGCCGCCTATAACTGCGAAGCCGATGACAGCACCGACGCCCTGACGGAACAGCCAGTCTGACGACGAAGCCCCTTCCGTTTTACTTTGCAATCATTCTATCGTGCCCGCGAAGCAGAGAGAGGATGCGCGCTTATGTTATCAGGGATCCGGATCGTCGATCTCACCACCGTCATTTTCGGACCCTATGCGACGCAGATGCTCGCCGACCTCGGCGCCGAGGTGATCAAGGTCGAAACACCGGGGCTTGGCGACATATCGCGCTATCTGGGCAGCGGTATACCCGATCCGACGATGGGGTCGATCCATCTGACCGTGAACCGCGGCAAGCGATCGATCGCGCTCGACCTCAAAAATCCCGAGGATGCCGTCGTGCTGCGCGACCTGATTGCGACCGCCGACGTATTTTTCCACAATGTCCGGCGCAAGGCGATCGAGCGGCTCGGTTTCGACTATAACGGTTGCAAGGCGCTAAAGCCCGATATCATTTATGTTCATGGCACGGGCTTCGGGCAGGATGGCCCCTATGCTGACCTTCAGGCCTATGACGACGTTATCCAGGCCGCGACTGGCACGACCAGCCTTCTCCCGCGCGTCGACGGGAACCCAAGCCCGCGATATTTCCCGTCGCTGATCGCCGACAAGATCGCCGGCCAATTCGGCGCGCAGGCGATCCTCGCCGCGCTGGTCCACAAGCTGCGAACTGGCGAGGGGCAAGAAGTCGAAGTGCCGATGTTCGAATGCTTCGCCGCCTTCATGCTCACCGAACATCTGCGCGACGCGGCGCTCGATCCGCCGATCGGTCCGGCGGGTTACCCGCGCCAACTCGACCCAACCCGCCAGCCGTTTCCGACGAGCGACGGTTACCTTGCGATCGTACCCTATACACCCGAATCGACCGCGCGGCTGATGGACCTGCTCGGGAGCGCCGGCTTGCTGGAAACCCCGGAATATGAGGCCGCCAAAGCCAAGGGGCGACATATGCCGATTATCTACAGCGAGATCGCGCGCAAAACCCCCGCGAAGTCGAACGCCGAATGGCTCGAACTCTTCGCCGCCAATGACATCCCTGCGATGGCGGCGCGCGACCTCCAGGACATTAAGGAGGACCCGCATTTTGTCGCGACCGAATTCTTCCGTCACCGCACACACCCCGATGTCGGCGCCTTTCACGAAATGCAGCCGCCGGTGAAATATGGCGCGATGCCACGCCGCGATCTGGGCTTCGCGCCGCGCGTCGATGGCGACGGCGCGGCGATCCGGGACGAACTGGCGCGCTGAACTTCGCCGGTTGCATTGTCGGCGCCGTGCCTTAGCATCGCCGCAAAACAGACAGGGGGAGCCAAATGTCCGAAAGCCTTCTCGCACCCGGCGCGGTGCTCGTTCTCTGGACTCTTGTCGTGCTGGTCTGGGCGGGCGTAACGCGCTTCCGGGCCTTTTCAAAGGTCGGTATCGACCTAAAGGCCGCGCCGCCGGGCGGGCGCGGTGTCGATCTGGAGGGCGTGCTTCCGCCGCTCACCAACTGGAAATCGCACAACTACACGCACCTGTGCGAACAGCCGACGATCTTCTACGCAGTGATCATCTTCCTGCACTTGTCGGGCGGCAGCACCGACCTGACGCGCGGGTTGGCCTGGGCCTATGTCGTGCTGCGTATCGTTCACAGCTTCTGGCAGTCGACGGTGAACCGCGTGCCTGTCCGTTTCGTGATTTTCTCGGTCGCAACGCTGTGCCTGTTCGCGCTGTCGCTGCTGGCCGTGATCGCTACTTTGGGTTGAGGGGGAAAGAATATGGATACGAACGCAATATTAGGACCGGTCGCGACACTCGCGCTCTGGTCGATGATTATGTGGGTGTGGATGTACGCGACGCGAATCCCCGCGATGCAGCGCGCCAAGATCGACGCGGCGAAGATGGTCGGCGGGACGGGCAAGAGCCTTGATGAGGTGCTACCCCCCGACGTGCAGTGGAAGGCGCATAACTATAACCATCTGATGGAACAGCCGACGGTGTTTTACGCCGTCGCGCTGGCGCTGGCGATCGGGGGCATGGGCGGCGGGCTCAATGCGCAGCTTGCCTGGGCCTATGTCGCCCTGCGCATCTTGCACAGCCTGATCCAAGCGACGGTGAACCGTGTGATGTGGCGCTTCGGCATTTTCGCGCTGGCCAGCCTCGCGCTGATCGCATTGTGCATCCACGCCTTCATGGGCTTCGTGCTACACTAAGCCTTTAGCGTGAAAAGCGCGCGGCCAGTTCCACATGGGTCGACCAGCGGAACTGGCCCACGGGCTGCACCCAGTCAAGCGTGTAGCCGCCTTCGATCAGCGTCTTGGCATCACGCGCGAAACTCGCAGGGTTGCAACTGACGTAGGCGATGACTGGCGCGGTCGACATCGCCAGCTGCTTCACCTGCTCCTCGGCACCAGCGCGCGGTGGGTCGAGGATGATCGCGCCGAAGCGGTTCAACTCGGCGGGCACAAGCGGCCGGCGGAACAGGTCACGATGTTCGGTTGCGACGAGCGCCCGCGCTCGGTTCGCCGCGCCCGTCAGCGCCGCGATCGCATCGCGCGCGCCCTCGGCCGCATAGATTTTGCGTCCCGCCTGCACCGACAAGGCGAAAGTACCGACGCCAGCGAACAGGTCAGCGACCGCGCCTGCATCACCAATCGCCTTGGTCACCGCCTCGATCAGCGCCGCTTGCCCGGCACTCGTGGGCTGGAGGAAGGCAAAGGGCGGTACCTCGACAAGGATGTCGCCAAAGCGCATCGTCGGCGGATCGGGCTGCCAGAGGATTTCTAGCCCGTCGCCCTGGTCGATCGCAAACCGCGCCAGATTGTGCGCACCAGCAAAGTCTTGCAGCGCCATCGCAGCATCGAGCCCTTCGGCCTTGACGCCTTCCAATATCAGTTCGACGCCCTGATCGAGCATCTGCAGCTTGACCTTCACCGGACGGCGCGGCTGAGCGATCATTACCAGCAGTTCGCGCACGGGGGCGATTAGGGCAAATAGCTCGGGAAGCAACAGCGGACACATCCGCATATCGACGATCTGGTTGCTCTGCGCGGCGTTGAAACCGATCGACACCTGCTTGCCGGTGCGAAGCGCGGTCAGGACGGCGCGGCGGCGGCTTTGCGGAGGCGACAACACTGCGGGCAGGACCTGGACGCCCGTAACCTCTTGCCCCTCGAGCCCACCCACGACACGGTCGCGCACGAAGTCGGCGAGCGCAGGTTCGGCGACATGCTGCAACTGGCAGCCGCCGCACTTGCCGAAATGGCGGCAAGGCGGGTCGGTGCGGTTCGGGCCCGGAATAATAATCCCGTCGTCGCGGACGCGGTCGCCCGGCACGCCGCCCGCCACGTGACGGCCGTCGCCCGTCACGCCATCGCCGCGCGCGGCAATGCGCTCGATCAGCGCAGCTTCACTCATTTCAGTCCCTAACCAGATCGTCAGCTACAAGGCCGGGGCCTATACGCGCCGCTTGCGCGATATGCCACCCCACCGCCGCGACGGCGGCATCGAAGGCATCACCACCGCGCGCCAGCATTGCACCGCACGCGCCGGCGAGCACATCGCCCGTTCCCGCCGTCGCAAGCCAGGGGCTGCCCGGCCATGCCGCGGCAACGCGCCCATCGGGTGCGGCGATGATCGTGTCGGCGCCCTTATAGACGATGACGGCCTGCGTCCGCGCCGCCGCGGCTTTTGCGCGGTCGATCTTGCTGCCGTAAAGCTGCGGAAAGGCGCGCGCGAACTCGCCTTCGTGCGGAGTAAGGATCGCCTTGCGCGGGGTTTCGGACAGGCGCGGTAATGCCGCGTCGATAGCGGCAGCGTCGAGCACGAGCGGCTTGCCGGAATCGAGCGCGGCCTCGACGTCGAACAGCAGTTCGTCGCCTGCGGGAAACCCCGGACCGATCACCACCGCACCGACGCGAGGATCGTTCAGCCGTTCGCCGAACCGTGCGTCGCTCTCGGCTATGATCGCAGCGAAAGGCGGAGGCGCACCGCCTTCCAGCACGACATAGCCGGCGCCTGCGCGAAGCGCCGCCGCGGCGCTGAGCCCCGCAGCACCGCGCATCGGCCCCGCAAACACAAGCACCGTACCGCGGGTGAATTTGTGCGAAGCTGCATCGGGCTCAGGCGTTTGTAGCTTGGGCAAGCTACTCATCAGCCTGTTTGCCGATATCCCGATCGACGCGAGAAGCACGCGCCCGCACGCTGGCGCTGCCGGCAACAGCACATGAGCGGGTTTGAGAGCGCCGAGCGCCAGCGTCACATCGGCACGAAGCGGCGGCATCCAGGCGGCCGCACCGTCGCCGTCCACCCCGCTCGGGACGTCGACCGCCAATATGCGGCGATCGGCAAAATGCCCAATTATTGTCGCCAGTTCGTTAGCAATCGGGCGCGTCAGCCCAACGCCGAACAGCGCATCGACAATCAAGGGCGCTGGGGCAAGGCGGCCATTCAGCACTTCAACAGGCCCAGTCCACGCGGCACGCGCAGCCTTTGCCAGATTGGTCGCAGGTTCGGCCAGAGCGGCGACCCGTACCGTGGCTCCACGCTCCGCGAGCAAGCGCGCGGCGACATAACCGTCGCCGCCATTGTTGCCGGGACCGCAGAGTATCAGGATCGGCGCACCTGCAGCCATGCGCCAAGCGGTATCGGCAACCGCTGCGCCCGCAAGATCCATCAATTCGGAGAGCGACGTGCCCTGTATCGCGCACGCCGCCTCGGCTTCGCGCATCGCCTTGGCTGTCAGGATCGGGGCGTCGGCGGGAACAGACATGACCCCTGCCCTATCACGATCGCGCGAAAGCGCCTACTTCGCGCCGCCCGTATTGGCGGGCAGGCGATAGCGGTCATTGGCGATCGCTACTTCGATCATATTGTTGCCGACGATGCTCACCTTGGCGGGTTCGGCGCCGTCGGCCGATACGACACCGCGCCCGTCGGTCGTGATCTTCAGGCGGCGATAACCGACATTGCCGCGCCCGACGACGAGGATCGTTCCGCCCTCGCCGCTCATTTCCTCGACGGTGCAGGTCCGGTCGAACAGCTTCGAGCCTTCGAGCGCGCATTCGATACGTCCGTCCTCGGCCGCCTCGCGCGATCCGCGCGCTTCGGCGTCGGCAAGCTCGCTATTGTCGGGTGCGCGGTTGCAGGCCGCGAGCGCGACCGTCATCAGCAATGCCCCCCCAAGTCTTTTCATCCCTTGCCCTTCAACTGCGACAGGTCGCGCACTGCGCCGCGTGCGGCGCTGGTCGTCATCGCGGCATAAGCCTGAAGTGCTACCGAAACCTTGCGCGGGCGCGGCTTGACGGGCTGCCATGCGGCATCGCCCTTCGCCTCCATCGCGGCCCGGCGCTCGGCCAGCACGCTATCCGCCACCGCCAACACGATCGTTCGTGACGGGATGTCGATATTGATCAGGTCGCCATTCTCGACCAGCCCAATCGCGCCGCCCTCGGCCGCCTCGGGCGAGACATGGCCGATCGAAAGGCCCGAGGTTCCGCCGGAGAAACGCCCGTCGGTGATCAGCGCGCATGCGGCGCCGAGGCCCTTCGATTTGAGATAGCTCGTCGGATAAAGCATTTCCTGCATTCCCGGGCCGCCTTTCGGCCCCTCGTAGCGGATGACGACGACGTCGCCCGCCTCGACTTGCCCTGTAAGGATACCCGCGACCGCGGCGTCTTGGCTCTCATATACTTTGGCGGGGCCGAAGAATTTGAGGATGCTCTCGTCGACCCCTGCGGTCTTCACGATACAGCCGTCGAGCGCGATATTGCCCGATAGCACGGCCAGCCCGCCGTCCTTGCTGAACGCATGATCGGCCGAACGGATTACGCCTGCCTCGCGGTCGAGGTCGAGGCTGTCCCAGCGCCGGTCCTGACTGAACGCGGTCTGGGTGGGCACCCCGCCGGGCGCGGCCATGAAGAATTTCTGCACATCGGGATCGTTGGTGCGCGAAATATCCCATTTGTTGAGCGCATCGCCGAGCGTCGCGCTGTGCACCGTCGGCAGGTGCGCGTGAAGCAGTCCCGCGCGTTCGAGCTGGCCGAGGATCGCCATGATCCCGCCAGCGCGATGCACGTCTTCCATATGGACATCGCTCTTGGCGGGCGCGACCTTCGAAAGGCAGGGCACGCGGCGCGAAAGACGGTCAATGTCGTCCATCGTGAAATCGACGCCGGCCTCGAACGCCGCGGCAAGCAGATGAAGCACCGTGTTGGTCGACCCGCCCATCGCAATATCAAGGCTCATCGCATTTTCGAACGCCTCGAAGGTCGCGATGTTGCGCGGCAGCACGCTGTCGTCGCCCTCCTCATAATGGCGGCGGCACATTTCGACGACGATCCGTCCCGCGCGCAGGAACAGCTCCTTGCGGTCGGCATGCGTCGCGAGGGTCGAGCCATTGCCTGGCAGCGACAGGCCCAGCGCCTCGGTCAGGCAGTTCATCGAGTTGGCGGTGAACATGCCCGAGCAGCTGCCGCATGTCGGACACGCCGCGCGTTCGATCTCGCTGACTTCCTCGTCCGTATATTTCTCATCCGCGGCGGCGACCATCGCATCGACCAGATCGAGCGCGACCTCTTTACCCTTCAGCACGACCTTGCCGGCCTCCATCGGCCCGCCCGAGACGAACACGACGGGGATGTTGATGCGCAGCGCGGCCATCAGCATGCCCGGCGTGATCTTGTCGCAATTCGAAATGCACACCATCGCATCGGCGCAATGCGCGTTGACCATATATTCCACGCTGTCGGCGATCAGGTCGCGGCTCGGCAGCGAATAGAGCATGCCGTCATGCCCCATCGCGATGCCGTCATCGACCGCGATCGTGTTGAATTCCTTGGCAACCCCGCCCGACGCCTCGATCTCGCGCGCGACCATCTGGCCGAGGTCTTTCAGGTGGACGTGTCCCGGCACGAACTGCGTGAAGCTGTTCACCACGGCAATGATCGGTTTGCCGAAGTCGCTGTCCTTCATCCCCGTCGCGCGCCAGAGGCCGCGTGCACCGGCCATATTGCGGCCGTGGGTGGTGGTGCGCGAACGATATGAAGGCATTTTCAACAGTCCTGATAATTTTATTTCAAAAATGTGCGAAGAGACGCGCCTCTACACGCCTATCCGGGCAGATTCAATGCAACTTTGCTGCACATGCGAGAAAGGCGTCCGGCGAAACGCGCCTGCCCCGCCGCATCGCCGACCAGATCCTGCCGCATCTCGATCCCGACATAGGGAATGCCGTTCGCTTCGGCGTGGCGGTTCATCGTCGCGTTGAGCAACTTACCCGAATAGGGCTGCTGGTCGCCAACGATCATTTCTTCGGCTTCCAGGGCCGCGATTGCTGCTGCTGCGAGCCGATCGTCCTCATTGTACAGAACGCCGACATGCCAAGGCCGCGCTTGATCGGGATGTGCGGCGAGCGACGGCGTAAAGCTGTGCAGCGACAGGATCATCGCCGGGCGATGCGCAGCGATCGTCGCAGCGATATGGTCGTGATAGGGCCGAAAAAAACGTGCCAGCCGTGCCTCGCGCCCATCGTCGCCCAGCGCATTGCCGGGAACGGCATGCCCATCGCTGGCGATCGGCAATACGCCCGGCGCATCCTCATCGCGATTGCAATCGACGACGAGGCGCGACACGCCGCCGAGGATTGCCGCGTCGACCGCGCCGCCTTCAACGAGTAGCGCGGCCACCTCGGCCACGCCGATATCGATCGCGATGTGATTGGTCAGCAGCACGGGATCGATACCCAGATCGATATCGGCGGGCACGAAAGCCGACGCATGGTCGGCGATCAGCAGGATACCCCCGGTCCGCGCCGCTCCGATCTGCCGCCAAGCCTCACTCACCGTAATACTCCTGCCATGGTCCACCAGTCCGGATGCCGTTCCGCAAGCGTTGCAGCGGCCGCGTCGCGCTCGGCGGCGGAATCGAACAGCGCAAAACAGGTTGCTCCCGATCCCGACATGCGCGCCAGCCAGGGCCGCAATGCCCCAAGTTCGAGCAAGATATCGGTAATCGCCGGACATTGCGCGATTGCCGCGCGCTGCAGATCGTTACGCGCGCCGAGCAGCCCGGCGCGCGCGTCGGCGCCGGTGAAGAGTGCGCCCCGATCGATCCCATCCCACGCAGCAAACACCGGACCCGTCGCAACCGGCAGACGCGGATTGACGAGCAGGACCGGCGTCCCGCCGAGGCTTAGCCCCGGCACCGGGCTCAGTTCTTCGCCCACGCCGACGCCAAGGCACGTCATGCTCGCCACGCACGCGGCGATATCGGCACCCAGCGGGCTCACCAGCCGTGCCAAGGTCGCATCGCCCAGCTCGGGCAAAAAATGCTTCCGTATGAGCCGCGCCATCGCCGCGGCATCCGCCGAACCGCCGCCGATCCCTGCCGCGACCGGCAGCCGCTTCGTTAACGTCACCGCAAGCGGCGGCACCCGGTCGGCGCCATAGCGCCCGCGCAGCAGCGCCAGCACCTTCATCACCAGATTGTCGCCGCCCGCGCTCAGCCCTTCGCCGAATTCACCGTCGATCGCCAGCGCATCCTCGTCGGCGAATTCGGCCGTAATCGCGTCGCCGCCGTCGACGAAGGCGAACAGCGTCTCGATCTCATGATAGCCGTCGGCCCGCCGCCCGCGCACATGCAGCGCAAGGTTGATCTTGGCCCAACCCGTCTCGTGGAACGCCGTCACGGTGCAGTCGTCGCGTGGGTCAACCCGTCGCGCAGTTTCGCCTCCAGCCGGGTCGCCATTTCGGCGTCGGCGAGCAGCGCCGCTGCACGCCAGTTATAGCGTGCGCGAAACTTCTGCCCCGCCTGCCAATAGGCATCGCCCAGATGTTCGACGATCACCGCATTTTCGGGCTCGCCGAGTTGAGCCTTTTCGAGCAGCTTGATCGCGTCGTCGGTGCGACCAGTGAGGAAATAGGCCCAGCCAAGCGAGTCAGCGATGCTCGCATTCTGCGGCGCCTGAGCCCATGCCGCCTCGATCCGCGCGATTGATTGTTTTACGTCCTTGCGCCGTTCGAGCGCCGAATAGCCGGCGAAGTTCAGGATCGACGCGTCTTCAGGGCGCAGCGCGACCGCCTTTTCCATCAACGGCGCGGCCGCATCCCACTGTCCTGCCTGCAGCAGCAACTCGGCGCGGGCGATCAGCAAAGTACCGCGCAGCGACTGGTCGCCTTCATCGTCGCCCAGCGCGGCTTCGAGCCGTTCATAGGCCCGCGACGCCGTCGCCGGATCGTTCGAGCGCCGCGCAATGTCGGCAAGGCGGACCAGCATGCTGCGCGCGGGATTTTCGTTCGCCGCGACCTCGGCAAGCTTGGCTGCGCCGGGAAGGTCGCCGGCATCGGCGATCAATTCGGCGCGGCGCATCATGAGCACCGGCGGCAGCGGCGTCCGCCCGGTATCGAGCAGCGCGATCGCATCCCCCTGTTGCCCATTGCGATCGAGCGCCTCCACCAGCGTCGTCCGCACCGCCATATCCTGATCGTTCAGCCAATAAGCGGCGCGTGCGAACAGCAGCGGCAGTTTCGCGCTGCCATTGGGGGTGCGCGCCAGTCCGTCGGCAAGCAAACCGAGCCATTGCGCCGTGCCGGCGCGCGGGGTCGACACCGGCTGATCGGGCAAAAGCAGCATCGGATCCTCGCGCTGGCCCGACGCAAGCGCAATCCGTCCGCGAAGTCGCTGCGCCGCATCGCGCTCGCCCGCTTTGTCGAGCGTCGCCGCGAGGCGCAGACCCACCAGTTGGCTCGTCCGGTCGGTCAATGTCACGCCATCGCTCAGCATCACCGCCGCGGCGGTGCGTTTCGTCGCGATCTGGACGAGTGCGACCTGAAGCGTCAGCGCAGGTTCGGGCCGTATCCGGCTGTTCGCGCTAAGCAAATGGCGCTCGGGGAAATTCTCGCGCGCGCCGACGTCGATCCATGCATTCACCGTCGGAACGATCAGCCGCGCGATCGTATCGGCGCCCGCCTTGTCGGCGCGCCCCGCCATATAGTCGCGCGCCGCTTTCCAGTCCGACCGGCGCATCGCGTCGACCATCAGCACCAACTGCGCATCGAAACGCCGATCACCGGCGGTCCACAGCCGAAGCGCCGCCGAGCGCGAGGCCTCAAGATCGCCTGCCTCGATCGCTTGCTCCAGCATCCGTCCGCTGAGGCCCGGCAAATCGGGCGCGACGCTGGAGACCGCGGTCAAGGCCGACAGCGCCGCTGCGGGCTCGCCGCCCTCTTCCGCCAGCCGCGCCCGCACCAGCGCGTTGAGCGCGGCGCCATTATCATCGATTGCCCACGCCGGCACCGCCGCCGCGAACAGGCCGGCGATCAGGAACAGGCGAACGGGCTTACATATTGGGGTAATTGGGGCCTCCGCCGCCTTCAGGGGTGACCCAGTTGATATTCTGGGTCGGATCCTTGATGTCGCACGTCTTGCAATGGACGCAATTCTGCGCGTTGATCACGAATTTCGGGTCGCCTTCTGCCTCGCCGACGATTTCGTAGACGCCCGCCGGGCAATAACGCTGCGCGGGCTCGTCATAGAGCGGCAAATTATACGCCACCGGGATCGATGGGTCCTTGAGCTGCAGGTGGACCGGCTGATCTTCCTCATGATTGGTGTTCGAAATGAACACCGAGGACAGGCGATCAAAGGTCAGCACGCCGTCGGGCTTGGGATAATCGGGTTTCGGCATGATGTCGGCCCGGTACAGGCTCTCATTGTCCGGATGATGCTTCATCGTGAAGGGAACTTTGATCTTCAGCGTTTCGAGCCACATCGTCATGCCCGACAGGATCGTCCCGGCCAGATCGCCATATTTCTCGACGAGCGGCAACACGTTGCGGACGACGCTGAGTTCCTTCTTGACCCAGCTCTCGTCAAAGGCCGCCTGATAGGCGTCGAGCGTGTCGCTGCCACGACCTGCGGTCACCGCGGCGAACGCCGCTTCGGCCGCCATCATCCCCGACTTCATCGCGGTATGCGTGCCCTTGATGCGCGGGACGTTGAGGAATCCGGCGGTGTCGCCGATCAGCGCGCCGCCCGGGAAAGCGAGTTTGGGTACCGATTGCAGCCCGCCGTCGCTGATCGCGCGCGCGCCATAGGAAACGCGCTTGCCGCCCTTCAGTATCTTGGCGATCTCCGGGTGCGTCTTCCACTTCTGCATCTCCTGGAACGGGGAGATGTGCGGGTTGCGATAGTTGAGCCAAGTCACAAAGCCCAGGGCGACCTGCCCGTTCGCCTGATGATACAGGAAACCGCCGCCATTGGCATTCTGGTCAAGCGGCCAGCCCTGCGTGTGGATCACGCGGCCGGCGGCATGATTCTCCGGCTTGATGTCCCAGAGTTCCTTGACGCCAAGGCCATAGACCTGCGGCTCGCAATCGCTGTCGAGCGCGAACTGCGGCTTCAGCATCTTGGTCAGATGGCCGCGCACACCCTCGGCGAAAAAAGTGTATTTTGCATGGAGTTCGAGGCCGGGGGCGTAATCGCCCTTGTGGCTGCCGTCGCGCGCAATGCCCATATCGCCGGTTGCGACGCCTTTGACCGAGCCATCTTCATTATAGAGGATTTCCGCCGCGGGAAAGCCCGGGAAGATTTCGACGCCCAGCCCTTCGGCCTGTTCGGCCAGCCAGCGGCAGAGGTTGCCAAGGCTGCCGGTGTAGGTTCCGACATTGTGCATGAAGGGCGGCGTGATGATGTGCGGCAGGCTGAACTTCTTGCCCTTGGTCAGCACCCAATGCTGGTTGTCGTTGACCGGCACCTCGGCGAGCGGGCAACCCATCTCGCGCCACTCGGGAAGCAGTTCGTCGAGCCCCTTGGGATCAATCACCGCGCCCGACAGGATATGCGCGCCGACTTCCGATCCCTTTTCGAGGATACAGACCGACAATTCGCTGCCCGCGTCATTCGCCAATTGTTTGAGGCGGATCGCCGCCGAAAGCCCCGCCGGCCCTGCGCCGACGATGACCACGTCATAGGGCATCGATTCCCGTTCGCTCACCGCAAATACCTTTCTGCCGTCCCTGCGCGGACATTCATCGTGTCCTGCGCTCATTCTGTCACGATTTGCGATGCCCGCCAATTGACGCGTCCGTCAACTGCCTGTTTGAAACAAAATCATGGGTGGGCAAAATTCAGCCTTGCTGGCGGAAAGCATTTGCGACTGGTGGTCGCTGGCGGGTGTCGACGCGCTTGTCGGCGAGCAGCCGGCGGGCTGGCTTGTCACGCCGCCTGCAAATGACGCTGCGGCAGCCAAGCCGAAACGCGTTGTTCAGGCCGAGCCCGAACTGCCCCCGCTCCCCGCGGCACTCCAGCGCCAGGACGCGGCCGAAGATGCCGAACCCAAGGGTCCGGTCGTGTTTCCGGACGATTGGACCGAATTTCGAAACTGGCTTGCCGAGAGCGACGACGTGCCCGGCAGCCAATGGGACGCGCACCGCGTCCTTCCCGTCGGCGACGCCGGGGCGCCGCTGATGCTGCTTACGGCATGGCCCGAAATCGACGATCAACAGGGCGGAACGCTGTTTTCCGGCGCGGCGGGCAAGCTGCTCGACGCGATGTTGCAGGCGATCGGCATGGCGCGCAGCGACTGCTATGTCGCTAGCCTCGCGGTGACGCGGCCCGCCGGCGGCCGCTGCGACGGCGAAGAGGCGGCCGAACTCGACCGCCTGCTCTGGCATCATCTGCGACTGGCGAAACCGGGCCGCCTGCTGTTGATCGGAAGCGATATCGTGCGCATGGCGGCCGCGACCGCGCTGCCCGATGCGCGCGGACGGTTACTGAATATTAACCAAGATGGCGGCAATCTGGAGGCTGTGGCTGTGGCGCATCCGACGATGCTGCTGGCCCGACCCGCCCAGAAAGCGGCGGCATGGGATAGCCTGAAACTGTTCAACCGGGGACGTTGACGGATGCAGAATATGACCAGAACCCTGATTTCATGCGCCGCTCTGGCGATTTCGATCAGCGCGGCACCGGCGTTCGCCGCCGATGCCAGCAACCGCGACCTGATGTCCGCGCCGCAGACGGTGCCCGATATCCTGTCGTCGAAGCAGAAACAGCTTTATACGCAGGTGCTGACGGCGATCCGCGGCCAGCGCTGGGCCGACGCCAAATCGCTGCTCGACGGGGCGGACAATGGCCCGCTCAACGATTTTCTGCGCGCGGAACTGCTGACGGCTGCGAACAGCCCGCGCGCCGAAGTTTCTGATATCATGCCGATCCTGTCGCGCTCCCCCTTTCTGCCGCAGGCCGAGCAGCTCGGCCGCCTCGCCGCAAAGCGCGGCGCGACCGACATGCCGACGTTGCCGCTGCAGTCGCGGCTCGCCTGGTCGGGCAGCGCGCCACGCCGTCTCGGTGCCGACGCGATCAGCAGCGACCCCGTCGCCGCGAGTCTTGCGCGAACGATCCCCGAGCGGATCAAGAATGACGATCCCGCAGGCGCCGAAGCCCTGCTCAACGCGGTCGCCGACCGGTTGACGCCCGAAGCGCGTAACGAATGGCGGCAGAAGGTCGCCTGGTCCTATTATATCGAGAATGACGACGCGAACGCGTTGCGCCTCGCGAGCGATTGCAGCGATGGCCAGGGCGCCTGGTCGACGCAGGGTGCTTGGGTCAAGGGCCTCGCCGCCTGGCGCACCCGCGACTATCGCACGGCCCTCACCGCCTTCGACCGCGTTTCGAAGGAAGCGCCCGACAGCGAACTTCGCGCCGCCGCTTATTATTGGGCTGCCCGCGCCGCCGTCGCGGCGGGCGAACCTTCGTCGGTCCAGTCGCGCCTGCGGGCCGCAGCCGCCAACGAAGAAACACTTTACGGCCTGCTTGCCGCCGAAATACTCGGCGTCGAGACGACCGCCCAACGCGAGAATGTCCGCGCCGACCGCAGCGCCTGGCGCGCGCTCGAAGATATGCCGAACGTTCGTATCGCGATGGCCTTCGCGGAAATCGGCGAGGATAATTATGCCGGCGCCGCGCTGCGCCATCAGGCGCTGATCGGCGATCCGCGCCAGCATGAGCAATTGCTTGCCATGGCGGGCGCGCTCAGCCTGCCCGAAACGCAGCTCTATCTTGCGCACAACACGCCGCAGGGGCGCAAACTCGCGGCGCAGACACGCTATCCGCAGCCGAAATGGGAGCCGAACGGCGGCTGGAAAGTCGACCCTGCGCTAGTCTTCGCCCATACGTTGCAGGAATCGCGTTTCCAGCGCACCGTCGTCAGCCCCGCCGGCGCTTTTGGTCTGATGCAGGTCCGCCCGGGCACCGCGCGCGATATTGCGCGCTGGCGCGGCGACGCCGGCACCGGCGACCTGCGCATTCCCGCGGTGAACATGGATATGGGGCAGAGCTATCTGCAATATCTCAGCCGCGACCCGTCGACTGGTGGCCAGCTCCCGAAGGTCATCGCCGCCTATAACGCCGGTCCCGCGCCGATCGCGCGCTGGCAGACCGAGATCCGCGACAATGGCGATCCGCTGCTCTACATCGAATCGATCCCTTATTGGGAAACGCGCGGTTATGTCGGCATCGTGCTGCGCAATTACTGGATGTACGAAGCGCAGCAGGGCAAACCGTCGGTCAGCCGCGCGGCGCTCGCGCAGGGCAAATGGCCGCGCTTTCCCGACGGCAAGGATCGCACGCGGCTGACCTATGCGGGCGGCATCGCGAATGCCGATTGATCGGAGCGCGAATGCCGATTGACGAGAGCCTCGTCTTCAAACCCGTCCGCATTGCGCTGTTGACCATATCGGACAGCCGCAGCGCCGCCGACGACCGATCGGGCGACAAGCTGGAACAACTGCTGACCACTGCGGGCCATATCTTGGCGGCGCGTGCGATCATCAGGGATGAGACCGACCTGATCGTCTCGCGCCTGCATAACTGGATCGACGATCCGGAGGTCGATGTCGTCATCACGACGGGCGGCACGGGACTGACGGGCCGCGACGTGACCCCGGAGGCGCTGCACCGGCTCGACGGCAAAGACATCCCGGGCTTCGGCGAGCTGTTCCGCTGGCTTAGCTATCAGACGATCGGAACCTCGACGATCCAGTCGCGCGCCTGCGCCGTTGTCGCGCGCGGCACCTATATCTTCGCGCTTCCCGGCTCGACCGGGGCTGTGACCGATGCGTGGGAAGGCATTCTTTCGACACAGCTCGACAGTCGCCACAAGCCCTGCAACTTCGTCGAACTGATGCCGCGCCTCACCGAATAGCGCATTTGTTCTTTCTTTGTTCTCACTGGCGCGATATTCTTCGTGGGTGGAATCAACAAAGCCTCTTCCCCCGATCGCGGGCCGTGGCGCCCCGACGAACCTGCGCCCGACCCGCACCGGTTCGGCCGAGCGCGTTGCCGATGGCGACTGGCTTGATGCGGCGGAAGAGATCGACGGCGACATTCCGCGGCTTCGCACCACGGTAACCGTCGAGCATCCCAAAACGATCATTTCGCGCAACACGTCCCCCGACATCGGCTTCGATCGCTCGATCAATCCCTATCGCGGCTGCGAGCATGGTTGCATTTATTGTTTCGCGCGTCCGACGCATGCGTTTCACGACCTGTCACCGGGGCTCGACTTTGAAAGCAGACTGTTCGCCAAACCCGCTGCGGCGAAGCTGCTTCGCGCCGAACTGGCGAAACGCGGCTATGTCGCGGCGCCGATCGCAATCGGGACGAACACCGACGGCTATCAGCCGATCGAGCGCGAATGGGGCATCACCCGATCGGTGGTCGAGATACTCGCCGAAACGCGCCACCCCCTCATCATCACGACCAAGTCCGACCGCGTGCTGCGCGATATCGACCTGCTCGCCGATATGGCGCGCGACAATCTGGTCGGCGTCGCCGTTTCGGTGACGTCGCTGGACCCGCAGATCGCCCGCACGCTCGAACCACGCGCGCCGCACCCGCGCCGCCGCCTGGCCGCGATCCGCAGGCTGATAGACGCGGGCGTGCCGACGCAGGTCAATATCTCGCCGATCATCCCCGCGATCACCGATCACGAGATCGAGGCGATCATGGCCGCCGCCGCAGAGGCCGGCGCGATCCGTGCGTCCTATATATTGATGCGCCTTCCCCATGAGGTAGCGCCGCTCTTTCGCGCCTGGCTGGCCGCCCACTATCCCGACCGCGCCGACAAGGTCATGCATATGGTGCAGGACATTCGCGGCGGCCGCGACAACGACCCGAATTTCTTCACGCGAATGAAGGGCCAAGGCGTCTGGGCGCAGCTCATCCGCACGCGCGTCAAGCGCGCGGCACGCGAGCATGGCATGGACAGGACCTTCCCGCCGATCCGCAGCGACCTGTTCCGTCCGCCCGAGCGCGATGGGCAGATGGAGCTGTTCTAGCGACAGGTACGGACAAACCGTCGCGCCCGCGAAGGCGGGGGCCGCTAGCGTCATGGAGCCGAACACGATGAGGCAAGCCTACATCTACATCATGACCAACAAGCCGATGGGCATCCTCTACATCGGAGTCACAAACGACTTCCATCTCGAATTCACGCGCACAGGTCAGGGACGGGCTCGGGATTTGCCGAAAATGGAATCTCGAACGACTGGTCCATGCCGAACCATTCGACCGGATCGATGAAGCGATTGGTCGGGAGAAAGCTTTGAAGAGATGGAACCGGGTATGGAAACTGCGTCTGATTTCAGAAGCCAACCCCGAGTGGATCGATCTGTTCGAACCCCTCAACAACTGAAAGGTGCGGCCAGCGGCCCCCGCCTTCGCGGGGGCGGCGGTTATTCCATCAGGCCGCGTCCAGCGACCGTAGTTTGTAATCCTTATAGTCGTCGCGGATCTGGCGCTTCAGAATCTTGCCCGTCGCGGTGTGCGGCAGCTCGTCGACGAAGACGATCTCGTCGGGCAGCCACCATTTGGCGACCTTGTCCTTCAGGTAATCGACAATCACCGCCTCGTTCGTTTCTGCACCGGGCTTCCTGACGATCAGCAGGATCGGCCGCTCGTCCCATTTGGGATGATAGACGCCGACTGCCGCCGCTTCCTGCACTCCGGGCGCGCCGACCGCCGCATTTTCAAGCTCGATCGAGCTGATCCACTCGCCACCCGATTTGATGACGTCCTTGGCGCGATCGGTAATCTGCATCACGCCATCGGGGTGAATGACCGATACGTCGCCGGTATCGAACCAGTCCTCGGCATCGGCGGCGTCGGCATCGGCCTTGAAATAACGCCGGATGATCCACGGCCCGCGTATCTGGAGCCGTCCGCTGCTCTGTCCGTCACGCGGCAGTTCCCTGTCCTCGTCATCGACGATACGCAGTTCGACGCCGAACGGCGGGCATCCCTGGCGACAGACGACGTCGACGCGCTCGTCAAAGCTCATATCGTCCCAGTTCCACGGCCGCTTGCCCATGGTGCCGATCGGCGATGTTTCGGTCATCCCCCAAGCGTGCGCCACTTCGACGCCGGCCCTCATGAAACGTTCGATCATCGCGCGCGGCGCGGCAGACCCACCGATGATGACGCGCGTCAGCTTGCCATAATCGATGCCCGTTGCATCCATATGGCCGAACATCGCCAGCCAGACCGTCGGCACGCCCGCGCTGTGCGTCACACCCTCGTCATGCATCAGGTCACACAATATTTGCGCGTCATTGGTCGCCGAAAAAACCAGCTTTGCCCCTACTGTGGCCGCCGCGAACGGAATGCCCCAGCTATTCGCATGGAACATCGGCACGATCGGCAGGACGACGCTGCGGTTCGACATGTCGAACACGTCGGGCTGAATCTCGGTGATCGCGTGGATGACGTTCGAGCGATGTTCGTAAATCACGCCCTTCGGGTTGCCCGTCGTCCCGCTCGTATAGCAAAGCCCCACCGGATCGCGCTCGTCGAGCTCGACCCATTCGAAACTGCCGTCTTCGGCGTCAAGAAGGTCACGATAGGAAGAATATCCCTCGCGCGCCGTCGCGTCGAACAGGATGAAATGTTCGACCGTCGGCAATTGCGGACGCAGCCGCTCGACGATGGGCAGGAACATCGCGTCAAAGAACAGGACGCGGTCCTCGGCGTGATTGATGATATAGATCAGCTGCTCGTCGAACAGCCGCGGATTGACGGTGTGCAGCACTCCGCCAAGCCCAGCGCTGCCGTACCAACTGACCAGATGATGGCCATGGTTCATCGCCAGCGTCGCGATCCGATCGCCCTTTTTCATCCCGAGCTTGGTCATCGCCGCGGCAAAGCGACGTGCATCCTTGCCGACATCACCCCACGTCGTTCGCGTCATGCTGCCGTCGGCCCAGCGCGAAACGATTTCGCGTCCCGCATGTTCGCGCGCGGCATGATCGATCAGGCTTGTGACGAGCAGCGGCTGGCCCTGCATTCCCATATTCAGGCATCCTCAAATTATCGTTGCCGGTCAGGAATAGGGCCGGAAATGCTCCACGCGCAAGGGCCAAGCCAGAAACAACCGCTCCTCCAACCGCGAGGGGGCGCCATCCGTCGGTTTACCGAACGACGGCAGGCATCTGCAATCAGCCGGGCAAGCCATCCATATGGGGCACATCGATCAGGTCGGCGTCCCATTCGGCGCGGCTGGCGCAGCATATATGCGCGGTCGGGCGGATATCGACGGGTCCATCGAGACTGCCGGCCGGAACGACGAGCAACGCGCCATTGTTCTGCACAATGGGTAGCGCCGACCCGCATATGCGACAGAAACTCCGTTCGTGACGCGTATCGGGCAGCCGGAAAGAAGTCACCGCTTCGTCACCGGACAGCCACTCGATCGTCGCGCTGGTCGCAAACAGGTTCGCGCCGTGCGCCGATCCACTGTTCTTTCGGCACCGCGAACAGTGACACAGGAAAAAGGCGTCGAACCCGCCCGATATTTCGAATTTCGCGGCGCCGCAAAGGCAGCTCCCCGGTGTTTTCTTCTCCGTCATGCCTTGACCCGCCTAACGAACGCGGAAATCGCGCTGCGCGACCAGCGACAACGCCGCCTCGCTTACTCCGGCGATCATCTCAAGACGCGAGACGGTGTCCGGCCCCAAAGCGAAACCGCGCCCCAACTCGACGCGGATATCCTGGTCGGTCAACAGATCGCGCGTCGCGATGACGACCTTGCCGCGCGCATCCTCACGCGTTTCGAGCCAGCGCGCGATCTCTGCTATCGCGTCGGGCAGCTCAACCCGGCAGGTGAGTTGCAGGGCCGCCGTCGCGGCGATATCCACGAGCGACTGTGCGCCGCGTACCGTCACCCGCGGCGTTTCTTCGCCTTCGAGCAGGTCGAGTTCGACCGACAAAATCGCGCAACCGCCGTCGGCGGCGAGCGCTTCGAGCGTCTTGCCCGCCATCTCGTCGAAGCAGCTCGACTGAAACTGTCCGCTGCGGTCGGACAAGGTCAGATTGAGGAAGCGGTTGCCGCGCTGCGACACGCGCGGCCGCGCGCTTTCGACCATCGCCGCCATCACCATTGGGATGCGCGTGCCCGGCGTCATTTCGACATTGTCGCAGATATCGCCATAAGAACGCGCTCCGCGCGCCGAAATGATCGCTTCATATTGCTCGACGGGATGCGACGAGAAATAGAAGCCGAACGCGTCCTTTTCGCGCGTCATCCGCTCGGCAAGGGTCCATGGTTCGGCGGCGGGCAGTTGTAAAGCCGGCGCGATCGCGATGTCGCCGCCGAACAGGCCGCCCTGCCCCGTCGAACGTTCGTGCGCCGAACTGTTCGCGCAGGCGAGGAGGCTCTCTGCCCCAGCAAAGGCGCGCGGACGGTCGGGTTCGATACAATCGAACGCCCCTCCCCCCGCCAGCGCCTCGATCTGGCGCCGGTTGAGCAATTTTGGATCGATGCGGCTCGCGAAATCGTCGAGCGAGGCGAAGTCGCCCTTGGCGCGCTCGGCGACCAGCGCCTCCATCGCCTTTTCGCCGACGCCCTTCAGCGCGCCGAGCGCGTAGCGCACCGTCAGCCCGTCATCGCTGCGCCCGACCGAGAAATCGGCCTCGCTGTCATTGACCGACGGCGGCGAAATTCCGACGTCCAACCGCCGCATATCGTCGATGAAGATCGACAATTTATCGGTCTGGTGGCTGTCAAAGGACATCGACGCCGCGAAAAATTCGTGCGGATAATGCGCCTTGAGCCACGCGGTCTGGTACGACAGCAGCGCATAAGCGGCGGCATGGCTCTTGTTGAAGCCATAGCCCGCGAATTTGTCGATCAAGTCGAACAGCTCGTTCGCGGCCTTGGGCGCGATCTGGTTATGCTCGCCGCAGCCCTTGACGAATGTCTCGCGCTGCGCGTCCATTTCAGCCTGGACCTTCTTGCCCATCGCACGGCGCAAAAGGTCGGCGCCGCCAAGGCTGTAGCCAGCCAGGATCTGCGCCGCCTGCATCACCTGTTCCTGATAGACGAAGATGCCGTAGGTTTCGGCGAGGATGCCCTCGAGCAGCGGATGCGGATAGGCGATCGGCTCGCGCCCGTTCTTGCGCGCGCCGAACAGCGGAATATTGTCCATCGGCCCGGGGCGATAGAGCGCGACGAGTGCGATGATGTCGCCGAAATTGGTCGGCTTCACCGCCGACAGCGTGCGCCGCATTCCTTCGGATTCCAACTGGAACACCCCGACGGTCTCGCCGCGCTGAAGCAGCGCATAGACTTCCTCGTCATCCCACGCGAGCCCGTCGAGATCGACGTCGACGCCGCGGAGGGCAAGCAGGCGCTTCGCTTCCTTCAGCACCGACAATGTCTTGAGGCCGAGGAAGTCGAATTTCACCAGCCCCGCGGTCTCGACATATTTCATGTCGAACTGTGTCACCGGCATATCCGAACGCGGGTCGCGATAGAGCGGGACCAGCTGGTCGAGCGGACGATCGCCGATCACCACGCCCGCGGCATGGGTCGAGCTGTGCCGCGGCAGCCCCTCAAGCTGGCGCGCCATGTCAAAGAGACGGCGTACGCCATCGTCCTGCTTATATTCGGTCATCAGCTCAGCAACGCCGTTGAGCGCGCGCTCGAGTGTCCAGGGGTCCGTCGGATGGTTCGGCACCAGCTTCGCGAGCCGGTCGACCTGACCATAGCTCATCTGGAGCACACGGCCGGTGTCCTTGAGCACGGCGCGCGCCTTCAGCTTTCCGAAGGTGATGATCTGCGCGACGGTGTCGCGGCCGTATTTCTCCTGCACATAGCGGATCACCTCACCGCGCCGCGTTTCGCAGAAGTCGATGTCGAAGTCGGGCATCGACACGCGTTCGGGGTTGAGGAAGCGTTCGAACAGCAACCCCAGTTTGAGCGGGTCGAGATCGGTGATCGTCAGCGTCCAGGCAACAACGCTGCCCGCACCCGAACCGCGCCCCGGCCCCACCGGGATATCGTGCGCCTTCGCCCATTTGATGAAGTCGGCAACGATAAGGAAATAGCCGGGGAAGCCCATCTGGGTGATGACGTCGACCTCGAAATCGAGGCGCTTCACATAGGCTTCGCGATCTTCGTCGGTCAGCTCGGGATAATGCGCGAGCCGCGCCGCGAGCCCCGCATGCGCGTCGGCCTTCAGCTGCGCCGCCTCACCCTCGCGGTCGCCGGCAAGGCTCGGCAGGATCGGCGCGCGCTTCGGCGCCATGAACGCGCAGCGCTGTGCGATGACGAGCGTATTGCGGATCGCCTCCGGCAGGTCCGAGAAAGCGTCTTCCATCGCCTCGGCAGGTTTCAGCCAGGCTTCGGGGCTTGAAACGCGCCGGTCCTCGCTCTCGACATAGGCCGATTGGGCGATACACAGCATCGCGTCGTGCGCGGGATGGAAATTCGGCTCGACAAAATTCGCCGGGTTGGTTGCGACGATCGGGAGCGCGCGAGCATAGGCCATATCTATCAGCGCGGCTTCGGCCGCGATCTCGGCCGCGTCGCCGCGCCGCGAGAGTTCGATATAGAGGCGCCCGCCGAACAGCGCTTCCAACTGCTCGACATAATCCTCAGCCGCGCTCTTCTGCTCCCCCGCGAGCAACCGCGTCAGCGCTCCCTCGCCGCCGCCGGTCAGGCAGATCAGCCCATCGGTCCGCCCCGCGATATCGGACAGCAGGACGTGCGGATCCTGCTCGACCGGCCGGGCGAGATGCGCCGCCGATACGAGCGCGCAGAGATTGTCATAGCCGGCATTGTCCTGCGCATAGAGCGCGAGCCAGTCGATTTGCGGTGCGCCGTTGGCAAGGCGCGGCCCCGGGCGGGCGACGCTCAGCAGCGTGCCGACAATCGGTTGCACCCCCGCCGCCTTGCACGCTTCGCCAAAAGCCATGACCCCATAGAGCCCGTTGCGATCGGCGACCGCAATCGCCGGAAACCCGCGCTCGCGCGCCGCTTTCGCGATCAACTTGGGCTCGATCGCCCCCTCCAGCATGGTGAAACTGGAAAAGACGCGCAGGGGGACAAAGGGGCTGTAGGCCATCGGATGACGCTACAGTGACAGCGGTGATTCTGCCAAGGCTTAACCCAGCAGTTCTTCAATCTCTTTGCGCAACTGCTCGGGCTTCGTCGTCGGCGCGTGGCGCGACACCGTCTTTCCGTTCCGGTCGACCAGGAATTTGGTGAAATTCCACTTGATCCCGCTGCCGAGCAACCCGGTCTTTTCCTTCTTCAAATGTTTGAAGATGGGGTCGGCATCGTCGCCGTTGACGTCGATCTTGGCCATCAGGGGGAAGCTGACGTCATAGGTCAGCGAACAGAAATTCGCGATTTCCGCGGCATCGCCGGGTTCTTGCGCGCCAAACTGGTTGCACGGGAAAGCCAATATCTCGAATCCGCGATCCTTATAATCGCGGTACAGCTCCTCCAGCCCTTCATATTGGGGCGTGAAGCCGCATTTCGAGGCCGTGTTGACGATCAGCAGCACCTTGCCCCGATAGTCGGCAAGCGATTGCGACCCGCCCCCGGGCAGCTTCGCCGAAAGATCATAAAGCGCCATCGTTCATCCCCTCCAATTTTCCCGAGCCTACGCCTCGATATGCCCCTCGTGCAAGCGCAGTACCCGGTCCATCTTTGCCGCCAGCCGCTCGTTGTGCGTCGCCACCAGCGCCGCCGAGCCATGATCGCGCACGAGTTTGACGAACTGATCGAACACCCGATCGGCGGTCGCCTCATCGAGGTTGCCCGTCGGCTCGTCGGCGAGGACCAGGAGGGGCCGGTTCGCCAGCGCGCGCGCAACGGCGACGCGCTGTTGCTCGCCGCCCGACAGCTTGCTCGGCTTGTGATGCAGCCTCTCGCCCAGCCCGAGGCGCCCGAGCAGGTCCGCTGCGCGCTCCTCGGCCTCGGCTTGCTTTGCGCCGCGGATCAACTGCGGCAGCACGACATTCTCGATCGCATTGAAATCGGGCAGCAGATGGTGGAACTGATAGACGAACCCGATCTTCTCGCGCCGCGTCTTCGTCCGCTCACCTTGTTCGAAGCGCGTGACATCCTCGCCGTCGATGCGGATCGTTCCGCCGAAGCCGCCTTCGAGGAGCCCAACGGCTTGCAGCATGGTCGATTTGCCCGACCCCGACGGACCGAGCAGCGCGACAATCTCGCCGCGCTTCAACGACGCATTGACGCCGCGCAGCACCTCGATCGTTACCTCGCCCTGCGTAAAGCTGCGCTTCAGCTCGACCAGTTCCAGCGCGACATCATTCATAACGCAGCACCTGCACGGGATCGGTATTGGCGGCTTTATACGCCGGATAGAGCGTAGCGAGGAAGCTGAAGACGATCACCATGATGACGATCGCCGTAATCTCGACCGGATCGGGCTTCGACGGCAATTCGGTGAGGAAGCGGATCGACGGATCCCACAAGGGTTGGCCGGTCAGGAATTCGACGCTGCGCAGCACGCCCTGACGGAAATAGAGCAGCGAGAAACCGACGATCATCCCGGCGACCGTCCCCGCAATGCCGATCGAAAGGCCGATCGCCATGAAGATGCGCATCACGGAATCGCGGGGCGCGCCCATCGTGCGCAAGATCGCCATGTCGCGCGTCTTGGCGCGTACCAGCATGATCAGCGACGAGATGATGTTGAACGAGGCGACTAGGATGATCAGCGACAGGATGACGAACATCGCGACACGCTCGATCGACAAGGCCTCGAACAGGCTGGCGTTCATCGATCGCCAGTCGGACACGACCGCCTTGGCGGCCACCTTTTCGGCTAGCGGTCGCAATATCTCGCCGACCTTGTCGGGATCGCTGGTCTTGACCTCGATCATCTGGACCTGATCGCCGGTGAGCAGCAGCAACTGCGCATCCTCCATCGGCATCACGACATAGGCCTTGTCGAAATCATAGACGCCGATCTCGAAAATCGCCGAGATGCGATAGCTAATTTCGCGCGGCACGGTGCCGAAGGGCGTCGAACGCCCCGCCGGGTTGATGATCGTCAGGTTCGACCCCACCGTGGCGCCCAGGTTACGTGCCAACTCGCTGCCGATCGCGACATTGCCCGATCCCGGGGTCAGTGTATTGAGGCTGCCTTGCAGCACCTTGCCGTTCAGCGTCTCGTTCTTGCGGATGTCGGGCACGGTCATCCCGCGCACCAAAATGCCCTCGACGCGGCCGCTGAAGGTACCGAGCAGCGGCTGTTCGATCAGCGGCGTTGCCGAAACGACGCCGGGCGTCGCCTTTGCCTGCTTCAGCACGTCCTGCCAGTCGTCGATCCGGCCGCCGAAGCCCTGCACCACCGCATGGCCGTTCAAACCGACGATCTTGTCGAACAGGTCGCTGCGCACCCCGTTCATCACGCTCATCACGATCACCAGCGCCGCGACGCCGAGCATGACCGCGGTAAAGCTGAACGCCGCGGCGACGAAGATGAACCCTTCGCCGCGCTGCGGAAGCAAATAGCGTTTGAAGATGGTGCGTTCGTAAGGACGCAGGATCATGGAGCGATGGGCCTTTGCGGCGCATGGAAAATGACACGCATATGGGCCGCTTTAAGCGTCGCCAACCCCGCTGGCAATGGCCGCTGGAATGGCCGGAAACTGCAAATGATTTGCGAAATTGTGTTGCCGATAGGTCACAGCGCCAGGCAAAAGCAGGGCCGACCACCCGTCAGATGGTGACAAAGCCCCCCTGCGGACCTACCCACATGGCTTCTGGTTCAACGCGGCCCAAAGGCCCGGCTCCAGGGAGTGCAGGCCTTTCGCCAGGCCTGCAACAAAGGGGGATGGCGAGTGTTCGTCACAGGCGCCCGGGTCTTGGGAACGAGGCCCGGGCGTTGTGATTCCAGCGCAGCCCCGCCAGCGACCAGCGTTCCCGACAATTTCCTTCAGGGGATTGCGTAAGTCACATTGGCCTGCCCGACCGGCTTGTCGACATCGTCGGTCCAAACACGGATATCCATCACCGCGAGCCTTTTTCCGAGGCGAAGCATATGCGCATCGGCAAAGAGCGGGCCCGGGCGACACGGTCGCAGGAACTGGTAGTTGAGCGCGCTCGTCACCGCCATCGCGACCGGCCCGATATGCGCCAGAACCAGCGCATAGGCGGCCATATCGGCAAACCCCATCTGCGTCGGTCCCGAAATCAGTCCGCCCGGGCGAAGCGCCTTGTCGGTCGGATCCATCCTGGCCTGGATGAAACCCGGCACGGCGGACACGACATGACCACGTGAGCCGGGTTCGGAATGCGGGAAGGCGCGTTCCAGAAATTCGTTGAGCGCGTCCGCGTCCATGCGGATCGCGCCCGACGATATTGGCGCCGCCTCCCCCACCATCAGATCAGCGCGTCAGCTTTTTATACGACGTGGCGTGCGGGCGCGTCGCATCGTCGCCAAGGCGGCGGATCTTATCCTCTTCATAGGATTCGAAATTTCCTTCGAACCACTCGACATGGCTGTCGCCCTCGAAAGCGAGGATGTGCGTCGCGAGGCGATCGAGGAAGAAGCGGTCGTGGCTGATGACCACGGCGCAGCCGGCGAAATTCTCGAGCGCTTCTTCGAGCGCCGCGAGCGTTTCGGTGTCGAGATCGTTGGTCGGTTCGTCGAGCAGCAGCACGTTGCCGCCCTGTTTCAGCATCTTCGCCATATGGACGCGGTTGCGTTCACCACCCGAGAGCTGACCGACCTTTTTCTGTTGGTCGACGCCCTTGAAGTTGAAGGCGCCGACATAGGCGCGCGTCTGCATCTCATGCTTGCCGATGGTCATCATTTCGGAGCCGCCCGAGATTTCTTCCCAAACATTCTTGTTCGGGTCGAGCGCGTCGCGGCTCTGGTCGACATAGCCGAGGCGTACCGTATCGCCGATGGCAACGCTGCCGCTGTCGGCCGTTTCCTGTCCCGTGATCAATTTGAACAGCGTCGATTTACCCGCGCCGTTCGGACCGATGACGCCGACGATGCCGCCAGGCGGAAGCGTGAACGACAGATTTTCAAAGAGCAGCTTGTCGCCATAGGCCTTCGAGATACCATCGACCTCGATAACCTTGCCACCGAGGCGTTCGGGGACCTGAATGACGATTTGCGCCTTGCCCGGGATGCGCTTTTCCTGCGCCTCGACGAGCTGGTCGAAGCTTTTGATACGCGCCTTCGACTTGGCCTGGCGGGCCTTCGGCGACTGCCGAATCCACTCGAGCTCGTCCTTGATCGCCTTCTGGCGACCCGCGTCCTCGCGCGATTCCTGCTCGAGGCGCTTGCCCTTCTTTTCGAGATAGGTCGAATAATTGCCTTCGTAGACGAAATAGCGGCCGCGATCGAGTTCGAGGATCCAGTTCACGACATTGTCGAGGAAGTAGCGATCGTGGGTGACGAGGATGACGTTGCCCGGATAGTCGACGAGATGCTTTTCGAGCCAGGCGACGCTTTCGGCGTCCAAATGGTTGGTCGGTTCGTCGAGCAGCAGGATCGAGGGTTTTTCCAGCAACAGGCGCGTCAGCGCGATACGGCGACGTTCGCCGCCCGACAGATTCTCGACGCTCCAGTCGCCGGGAGGGCAGCGCAGCGCTTCCATCGCGATTTCGAGCTGGTTGTCGAGCGTCCAGCCGTCGACCGCGTCGATCTTTTCCTGCAGCGTGCCCATTTCTTCCATGAGCGCGTCAAAGTCGGCGTCTTCCGGCGGGTCGGCCATCAGCGTGCTGATCTCGTTGAAGCGGTCCATCATGTCCGCGACGCCGCGGACGCCGTCCATGACGTTTTCCTTCACCGTCTTGGTCGGATCGAGCTCGGGCTCCTGCGCCAGATAGCCGACGGTGATCCCCTCGCCCGGCCAGGCTTCGCCGGTGAATTCGGTGTCCATGCCCGCCATGATCTTCATCAGCGTCGATTTACCCGTGCCGTTCGGGCCGACGATGCCGATCTTGGCATCGGGGTAGAATTGCAGGCTGAGGTTGTTCAGTGTCGGCTTTTGCGCGCCGGGATAGGTCTTGGTCAGACCCTTCATCACGAAACTATATTGGGCGGCCATGGATATGCTCCGGTATGGGCTGGGCCGCGGGCGCGGCCGGGAGAGTTATTCAGTTGCGCGCCGGTTAGCGAATGGGCGCGCGATTGGCAATCGGCGCTTGCGCGCGCGGGGCGCGCCGTTACGAAAGCGGCATGAAAATCCCTCGCACTTCCACCGGCCTTGCTGGAATCGCCGCCCTTCTCCTCTCCACCACCGTATCGGCCCAGACGGTGCCGAGCGCCGCCGATCTGGCGCAGCAAGGCGACGATCCGGCCTGGGCGATCGCCGAAGGACTGACGACCGAAATCGGCCCGCGACAGGCAGCGACCGAGGCCGAGGCCGCAGCGCGGCGATGGGGCGTCAAGCGGCTCACCGAAATGGGGTTCCAGAATGTGCGCGAAGAACCCTTCATGATGCAGACCTGGGTGCGCGGCACCGAGGAAGCATCACTGATCGGTCCCTTCCAGCCGCAGAAACTCCACATCACCGCGCTCGGCACCAGCGCCTCGACGGGGCCCAAGGGGCTGGAGGGCGATGTCGTCTATTTCGCGAGCTATGACGCGCTAGTCGCGGCGCCCGACAATCTGGTGAAAGGCAAGATCGTCTTTATCGATCATCAGATGAAAGCCGCGCAGGACGGCAGCGGCTATGGTCAATATGGCCGCGCGCGCTTCACCGGTGCGAATGTCGCGGCCAAGAAGGGTGCGGTCGCAGTCGTGATCCGCTCGATCGGGACCGACAGCCACCGCAACCCTCACACCGGCGGCACAAATTTCGAAGCCGGCGTCAAGCCGATCCCCGCCGGCGCGCTCTCCAATCCTGACGCAGACCAGTTGGTGCGGCAATGGAAACGCGTCAATGCGGGCCAGGCGGCCGCGCCGCTGCGGATGAAATTGCTCCTGACGCCGCGGAACCTCGGTCAGCAGCGTTCGGGCAACGTCATCGCCGAAGTGCCCGGCAGCAATCCCAATGCAAGCCCCGTCATCATCGCCTGCCATCTCGATAGTTGGGATTTGGGCACGGGCGCGATCGACGATGCGGCAGGATGCGGCATCATTACCGCCGCCGCGAAGCATGTCATGTCGGCCGGCCAACCGCGCCGCACGATCCGCATCCTGTGGGCGGGCGCCGAGGAAGTCGGCGTATTTGGCGGCAAGGCCTATTTCGATGCGCATGGCAAAGAAAAGCATGCCGTCGCCCTGGAGTCCGATTTCGGCGCCGACCGCGTGTGGCGTGTCGACTTCAAACTACCCGACAGCGCCAAGGCGCTTTCCGACCGGATTGCCGCCGCGGTGATGCCGTTCGGCGTCGTGCGCGGGAAGCAGGCGGCCAATGGCGGCGCCGATATCGGCGCGCTTGTGCAAGCGGGCGTTCCGGCGGTCGATCTGGCGCAGGATGGGACACGCTATTTCGATATCCACCACACGCCCGACGACACGCTCGACAAGATAGACCCTGCGCAATTGCGGCAAAATGTGACAGTTTGGGCCGCGACTCTGGCGATTCTGGCGAACAGCACGGACGACGAGCTTCCCTAGTATGACGGAGAAATGACAGAATCCCGCGCGCCCCGGCCATCTCAATTATTTTTGTTGACGATTCATGCGGAACGGCTAAATCCCGCGGCTCGCGGTACGGGAAGTTTGCCCGGACGCGTTAAGGCATTTTAGGGAGCCCACACATCATGAAGAAGTTTGCTGCTATCGCCGTTGCTGCCAGCATGTTCGCCCTCGCCGCTTGCGGTGAAAAGGCTGCTGAAGAAGCCACCACCGAAGCTCCGGCCGCTGAAGCGGTTGCTGAAGAAGGCGCCGACGCCGCTGCTGCTGGCGCTGAAGCCGCTGCTGCTGGTGCCGACGCTGCCGCTGCCGGCGCTGAAGCTGCTGCTCCGGCCGACGCCGCTGCTGCTGCTCCGGCCGCTGACGCTGCTGCCGCTCCGGCCGCTGACGCCAAGGCTGCTGCTCCGGCTGAAGAAAAGAAGTAAGTCGCAGCCCTTCGGGGCGTTGACTGAAACGAGAAACGGGCGGTCTTCCTTCGGGAAGGCCGCCTTTTTCTTTGCCTGCCTTTTGCTTTGCCCGCCTTTTTCGTCGAAGACGCATCGGTGGGATAGACTTGTGCCCATGCCCTGTCTAAGGCGCGGGCAGTAGTCGGGGAGTAGCGCAGCCCGGTAGCGCGCCTGCTTTGGGAGCAGGATGTCGCAGGTTCGAATCCTGTCTCCCCGACCACTATCTTCCCAAAGCGATCATCCGGCAGAGGTCGCGATCAGCCGCGCATAGAAGTCGATCATGCGCTTGAAGCTGTCGATCGTCATATGTTCGTTGGTGCCGTGGATCATCGCGGTTTCCTTGAGCGTGAGATGCATCGGCATGAAGCGATACACATCCTCGGAAATCGGCTCCATGCTGCGGCTGTCGGTCGCCGCGACGACCAGATAGGGCGCTACGACCGCATCGGGTGCGTCGGCCCGCGCTGCGGCAACGACATATTTCCAACCCTGCGAGCTGGTTGACGAGACGCGCGAGGGTTCGTTCGGGGGCTTGACCCAGCTGAGTTCGACCGGCGCATCGCCGACCGCCGCCTTGGCGCGCGCCATCACGTCGGCCGAACTGTTCCACGGCGCAATGCGATAGTTGATGAGCGCGCTTGCCGATTGTGGCAGCACATTCTCCTTCGGGCTCCCCTCGAGCATCGTCGGCGCAATCGTCGTATGAAATGCCGCGGCCGATGAGGGCGACGCCGACAGCTGTTTTCTGACCTGCGACCCGAGCAGCCACTGGTTGGCAACCGCCAGCTTCGTCGCACCGCCCTTGTGCGCGGCGAGCGCCTCGACCATCGCCGCACCCGGGCCGCGCATCTCGATCGGGAACGGGCTTTCGGCAATCGCCAGCACCGCACGCGCCAGCGTCGTCACGCCGGTTTCGGCGGGCGGCATCGAGCTGTGCCCGCCGGGCGCGTTCGCGGTGACCTTCAGCGTCGCATAGCCCTTTTCGGCTACGCCGATCAGGATCGCAGGCCCATCGATCACCGGCGTGTCGCGCAGAACGACGCTACCCTCATCCAGGGTGTAGAGCGCGCGCACGCCCTCTGCCTTCAGCTTCGCGGCGGCCGCGACGGCACCCGATCCACCCGCCTCTTCGTCATGCCCCGATACGAGGTAGATACCGCGCTTGGGCTGGAACCCGGTTGCGGCCAGCGCCTCGATCGCCTCGAACAGGCCGATGAGCGAGCCTTTGTCGTCGACGGTGCCGCGACCCCAGACCGCCTTTTCCGCAACCGTTCCAGCGAAAGGTGGGTATTTCCAGTCCTTTTCGGTGCCTTCCGTGACGGGCACGACATCCTGATGCGCCATGACCATGATCGGAGCGAGCGACGCGTCGCTACCCGGCCAATGATAGACGAGCGTCCGGTTCGGCAGGATGGTACGCGTCATGACGCGGTGGGTCGCCGGATAGGTCGTCGCGAGCCAGCTATGCAGCCGGTCCCATTCGGCAATGTCATTCTCGGCCGGGTCCTGGTGCGAAATCGTCTTGATCTGCGCCGCGGCGCTAAGGTGCCCGACGGCAGCATCGAGATCATAGGTCGGCGCGGCAGCCAGCCTTATGTCGGAGCCATCGGCGATGTCCTTTGGCGCGAAGGTCGCGGTCCGTACCGCCACCGTTCCCGCGATCACCGCCACGATCGCCAGACCGCCAAGCAAAACCGTCCGCCGCTTCCCCATGTCCCTCTCCTTCTGCCAGCGCAATGAAGAGGCATCGGTTTCGATTTGCAAGGGAAATACATGGGGAAATGGTGGGCCCGGCAGGACTCGAACCCGCAACCTAGCCGTTATGAGCGGCCAGCTCTAACCATTGAGCTACAGGCCCCCTTTGCAACCCAGTGGGGGTGTGCGGGCGATAGCGGACGCGGTTGCGCGTTGGCAAGCGCCAACGATCAGGCGCCTTGCGACGGGCGTGCTTTTCGTTCGGCCATCGTCAATATTTCGGCGGCCGTGGTCGGCTCCACGCCGCGACGCGCAAGATGATCCAGAACGACGTCCCACCAGCGATAGAATAGCGCAAGGTCCGCATCGTCACGGACATAGGGCGTGTTTCCCGGCTGCAACGACGGCGAGTGAAACGAGAAGTTGAGCACCGGCAAGCGCGCCTCAACGGCGATATCAATGGCCCTGCAGGCGCGTTCGGCCGGAATGCCCTCGGGCGTCAGCGCGATCCGTTCGACCAGCCCCAGACGGGCGAGTGCGGCGCCGGCATGCGTGCCGTTGCGCGCGACCCGGTGATAAATGCCCCGCCCCGCGCCGCCGAGCAACCCGTCGAAGACCGTCGTGACCGGCATTTCGAGTATCGCGCCCTGCCCCGTTCGAACCCACCATGGATATAATGGCGCGTTGCGATAATCGGGCCCGTACCCGGCGCGATAATCGAAGCCGCTACGCACCGATGTGTCACAGCGGAACCCCAGTTCGGCCAGCATCGTCGCGCTATCCGGCCCCAGCCCGTACCGCCCCGCCCGATAAACCGTCGGCGCAATGCCGAAGCAGTCGCGGATCGCATCGCGCAGCGCGGTCATTTTTTCGCGTTGCAGCGCGGCGGGCAGGTTTCCGGTATAGCTGTTGCGCGCGTTTACATCCTCTTCGTGCGGCGGGGTCACCCAAGGATGAAGCTGCGCCCCGATTTCGCAGCGGCCGCTCGCCTGCGCCGCGCCGAGGATGTCGACCGCTCGGTCGTCGGCGACAATCGGCCAGTCGACAAGATAGATGGGCTGGACGGCGGCGCGCTCGAAATAGTTCTGGCATTCGGCGAGCGCGGGCACGGATCCGAGACGATAACCGGTGCGCGCGAAGGGCGCCGCCCAATCGAAATCCTCTTCGGTGTCGATCGTGACCCAGAAGCGTGGCCGTTCGCCCGCTTCCAGCCCGATCAGATCCGATGCGGCCGGATACGCAAAGAAATTGCCCGCAGGCTGCACCATGCTCCCCTTTGCCGCCACAGTGAGGCCGCCCGGCCTCGGCTTACTCGCCTTGCTGGGCTTCCAGCTCGACTTCGGCCTTCGAGTTGGCGGAGGGCAGGTGCAAGGTCAAGGCGTTATGCCCGATATCGAGGCGTCCGCCGCTTCCGCGCGCGAGGCTGTCGACAAGGCGGAGCGAGAAACCGAGGCTGAGCACTGCCGCGCCGGGCGCCTCGCCTTCGGGGCTGAAACCCGGATCGAGCAATTCCGCCGCGGTTGCGAAGCGTATCGTCGCCGGGCGTACGATGCGGAGCTGGAGCATGTCATCATGCCGTGATTCGGTGACCAGTTGCCCAACCACGATCGCGCCAGGTTCGGATACATCGACGAGCGCCGTCAGCAGGCGGCCGACCATTCGTCGCACATTGGCGTCGCTGGCGAACCCGAGGAACGGCCCTCCGACCCGCGAGATGCTGAGATCGACGCGCTGATCGGCGAGAAGACCCACGAGTTCGCTTTCGACCTGGGTCACGATCGCGCCGATATCGACGACGTCTTCGGGTATCCCTTCGACGCTGACGGTATCGCTTCGCGCCGCGGTTTCCAGATCGTCGATGATCGCCTGTACCGACGCGGCATCGGCCACGATCTTTTCCGCCATCGCGCGATAATTATGACTTACCGGGCCGAACATCTGCCCCGAAATAATCTGCGCGAAGCCGGAAATGGCATTCAGCGGGCTGCGAAGCTCATGAATCAACTGCCGGATCGAATCACCCGAATCCTCTGGTGCCGGTCGGCCGTACGGCATCTCATTGCGGTGCGGACGGCGCGCGCTCGCGCGGTAGCCACGGAACTGCCCCGTCGCGGGATCGAACCAAGGCAGCGCCGAAAAGCGCCATTCGCCGGCATCGGCCGGCGTCCCTTCCAACATCATGCGTGCGTTGATGATTTCGGCCCGCTGGCGAAAGGCACCTGCCGCAACGCCGTCGGTCCCGGGTTCGCCGCCAAAAGCCGCTTCGGCGATCGACAGGCCGACGACCGCGCCGCGGGTGACGCCCTCGACCCAATGGATCACGCCATCGGGGCCGGTTTCGAACAGGAAAGCAGCACGCGGCGCCTGCGACTGGGCGGGGCGTGCGCGCGTCGACTGATATTTGTCGATCCGGCGGACGAGTTCGCTGATCTGGCTCGGATGACTTTCCGGCGCGGGCTCCGGCACCACTTCCACTGCAATGACGGGCTCTTCGGCGGCTGCGATTTCGGGCTGCGGCAAAGCAACCGACGCACTGCCAAGGCTGGCAAGCGCGCGACACACGCCGAGCGGAAGGTCGGAGCGGCTCGCCAGTACCGATCGCGCCATCGCGCTTGTGGCTGGCAGGACCGCCAACCAATCGGCCTCGGCAAGACGCGCGTCGCGCAGCATGATTGCCGACACTGCCGGCACATCATTCGCATAAAGCGCGACGAGCGGCGCAAAACGCCCGTGACGAGCGATGGCGCGTGCACAGTCACGCCGTACGGATTCGGGGACGCGCGGCCGAAGCACGGCGAGCGCATGCAGGCTGCGACGAATATCTTCATCGCCCAGTTGATTGCCGCGCTGCGCCAGAATATCGGAGAGTTGTCGCCACGCCGTGATGCTCGCACGGCGATCCGCAGGCGCTTGGCGCAAGATGGTCGCAATCATCGAGTCAGCAGTCACGCGAATTGAGCCCCACACCCTCGGTTGTTGGTTAGCATATGCTTACCGGCTAGCGTGAATCATCCGGTCATGAAAGTGCCTTAACCTTCCGCGTCGCATTGTGGGACAATTGCATTCGCCTGAAATAATATTATGGTCGCCGCAGTTTTGGAAAACGGATGTTTCAACGATGGCTAGTCAGAAATTCGATCAGATTGATTTGCAGATATTGGGCGAGCTGCAAAAGAACGGGCGGATGACGAATGTCGAACTGGCACAGATGGTGGGATTGACCGCCCCCCCCTGCCTTCGCCGAGTCCGGGCGCTTGAGGAATCCGGGGTTATCCGGTCCTATCACGCAGACCTTGACGCATCGAAGCTCGGTTACGGGATCACTGTCTTTGCAATGGTCAGCCTGCGCAGCCAGGCCGAATCCGACCTCAAGGCCTTTGAGGATTATGTCGGCGGCCTGCCCGAGGTGCGCGAATGCTATATGCTGAACGGCGAAATCGACTTCCTGCTCAAAGTCGTCGCGCGCGACCTGCAGAGTTTCCAGTCTTTCCTGACCGCCCATCTGACCTCGGCGCCCAACGTCACGAGCGTGAAAACCTCGCTCACGATTCGCACTGCGAAGCAGCTCGCGGGCATTCCCGTCGAACTCTGAACGTTAACGGGCCGGATACAGAAAAGGGGCGCCATCCCGAACAGGATGGCGCCCCTTTCTTTTTTCTGGAAACCGATCAGTTGGTCGCAGGCGCGGCCGGAGCGGCAGCCGGAGCCGCCGCCGAGGCATCAAGCTTGACCAACCAAAGGTCGGCCAACCGCTTGCGAGTACCGGCCACCTGGCCGAAAGTGGCCTTCGCGGCCGCCTTGTCGCCCGACAGGGCCTGAGCAACGCCGAGCCGGTACGTCCACATATCCTTGTCGGCAGCGCCCTTGGCCGCAGCCTGATAGAGCGGGATCGCATCGGCATAATGACCATAGCCGACGAGCGCGTCCGCGGTTGCGCCTGCCGTCTTGGGATTGCTCAGCGTCGAAGGCTGCTTCGAATAGGCAACGATGGTCGATCCCTCGTTGCCGGCACGCGCCCTCTGGTCGTCGCGGCGTGCTGCCAGCTTCGAGTCGGTGCTGGGAAAGACCTTCTTCTGCTCGCCTTCCTGGATCACGGCCACAGCTTCGCCCGGCAGGCCGTCGCTGGCTGCAAGCGCGCTATACTCGTCATATTCGAGGCGTTCCGACATGGCACCCGCGGCGCGCATCAGACGCATGATATCGAGCGTGAGCGATTCCTGTTCCTTGGGCGTCCCTGCCGCCGGCGAGGCCTGCAGGACCGAGAACAGCGTCTGGCGCCAAACTTGCGGCTGGCCATAGTCGCGCAGGCGCGCGGTCATCAGCGTCAGCATCTCGTCGTTCCGCTTGGCGGCCTGCAGCGCCCTGATCGGCCGAACATAGAGTTCGTCCGACGGACGTTGTCCCGCAGCGCGGCTGGCGTCGATCGCGGTCTTTGCCGTAGCAATACCCTGATCAACCTGTCCCGAGCTCAAATAGCTGTCCATCAGCAGGACGGGGATGTTCGCTTCGGTCGATCCGGCTGCACGCGCAGCCTCGAGCCGCTTGATCGCTTTCGGATAATCCTTCGCCGAATAGGCAAAATTGCCCGAGAAGAAGCTGTAGACCGCGAGATTTTCGGGCGGGGTCAGGCCGGAATCGAGCATCGCATCGAGCGCCTGTCCCTGAAGCGCCTGATCCTTGTTCAAAATGCCAAGCTGAAGCTGGTAGAATCCGACGAGATATTTGTCGTCGGGGGTCGTGGCGCTCGCCTGACCTTCGCCCAGCGCCGCCTGCAGCGTCGCCGCGTCCTTTGCGGTGCTCGCGTCGGTCATTTTCTTGAGCGCGGGTGCGAAACCCTTGCTGGCAGTCAGCCCCTTGCCCTTCGCCTCTTCTTCCTTCTTGGGCTTTTCCTTCTTCTGGGCGGCAGCCGGTGCCGCGGTCGCCATCAGCGCGCAACCCAGCACGGCCGCCATCGCGGTTGCGGGCATCGAGCGGAAACGGTTGAACATCGAAATCTCTCCTTTGAACTCGGCCGCCTTCCCCAACGCATGCAGGTTCGGCCGCGCGTCGTAAACGCGGCTAAACCCGTCGCGTTGCCAAGGCAAGACAGCCGGCATCGATATTTCAATGGGTGAAGACGGCTGAACCGGAATTGAACCCGTTCTGCCGGTCGGGCCGTGCCGCCCGGGGGCGGTCAGGCGATCGCGTCGATGGCCTGATTAATCTGTCGCAGCACCGCCGGATCGCCCGGAGCGCCCTCGATCGCCGCGTCGGCGAGCTGGATCAGAGGAATGATGCCGAAAGTCGCGGCAAGCCCTTTCAGTCGGACCGCCGCCATTTCCCAGTTCGCGTCGCAGCGGGACCTGCGCATCAGGTCCGAAAGGTCGCGCGCGCTGCCCGTAAAGGCGCCGCGCAGGTCCATCGCCATCGCCGGATCATCGCCGAACGCCGCGCTGAGATATCGGTCGAGGGGGCCACTGTCGAAGGACATTCCACAGGATTGGCAGCCCTGTAGTTAAGTTTCCGTTTCATGGCGGCCATTTGATGCTAAGATGTCCGGATGACGGGGGATAAGAAAATCGTCGGATTGTGGCGGAATTCCGCGGCAAACCAGGAAGCAGACGGCGCCGAGCCGGCCGAAGTGGCCGGCCCTGAAGCCGCGCCCGCGCCCGAAGCCGAGGCGCCCACCGAACGAGATTGGCTCGAAATGTCCCCCCTCCCCGATGCCGGGTTCGCCGACGCCGGTGATTCTGACGATGCGTCGACATGGCGCGATCGTGCCGCCCCTGCGCTGCTTATCCTGCTTGCGGCCGGCTGGGCAGGATTCGCGCTTTTCGTTGCAACGGACGGTTTTTCGCGCGGCCCGGCCCTCTCCGCTTGGCCACCTCTTGTCGCGACGATCGCGATGCCGTTGACGTTGCTTGCGGTGCTATGGATGACCATGCTCCGGTCGGGCCGGTCCGAACAGGCGCGTTTCGCGCGCATCGCGACCGCACTTCGCGAAGAGAATATGGCGCTCAACCAGTCGATGCATTCGCTCGGCCTGCACCTCGCCGATGCGCAGAAGCAGCTCGGCGACCAGGCGAAGATCGTCCAGCAGCTTGGCCTGGATACCGTGATGCGTCTCAACGAAAGCAGCGACAAGCTTGCCAGCAACGCCTCGGTCATCGCCAATGCGCACGACCAGCTCGCGCGTTCGGGCGATGTCGCGCTGCAGCGGATGGACGGGCTTCTCGCTGGCTTACCGCGGATCGACGATGTCGCGCAGCGGCTCGCGGTCAATTTTCGCGAGGCCGGGTTCGTCGCGCATCAGCAGGGCGCGAATCTCGAAGCAAAGCTTGCGGCGCTGGGCGAAGAGGCGGCCAAGGCGGCGCAGTCCGGCACCGAATCGACCGCCGCCGTGCTTGAGGCGATCGTCGCGTTGCAGGAACAGACGAAGGAAACCGAAACGAACCTGCTCGCCGCGTCGACGCAGGTTAGCGATGTGCAGGACTTGGCCCTCGCGCGAATGACGCAGACCGCGGCCTCGGCACGCGACGATATGGCGACGACCGTCGCCACAATAACCGAGCGGATGGATCAAAGCTGGCGGCAGTTCCGCGAAGGTGTCGACGATGCCGGTGCGCTGATGGACGCCAAGCTTGCCGTCGCACGCGATGCCGGCGATGCGATGGTTGCGCAGCTCTCCGCCCATGCCGACGCCAGCGACGCGCTCGCAGCGCGCCTTACCGCCCATGTCACGGAAGTCGGCCAGCAGCTCGAAATTCTCGATGTCAGCGTCAGTGCCAGCACAGGCGTGATCGGCCGCTCTATCGACGATACCAAGTCGCAACTGGGCGCCTTCATGCAGGAAGTGCAGAGCGGCAATGCGTCGGCGCACCAACTGATCACCCATGCGGAATCGCTGCTTCTCGCGCTCGATGCCGTCACCCGCGAACTCGACGAAACCCTGCCGCACGCGCTCGACCGGATCACCTTGCACGGCAAGACCACGCAAACCGCCTTGTCGCAATTGCGCCCCCTGCTCGACGCATCGGAACTTGTTGCCCAATCGACGATGTCGCACGTCAATGCCGTGCAATCGACGCTCAAGGCCAATGAAGAACAGATGGCGGGCCATGCGGCCAGTCAGCAGGAACTTGTCGACCGCATCAACGGCTCGCTCGCAGAGGCGGAGGCGGCGCTGGCCAAGCTGCGCGATGGCGCCGATGAATTCGCCGAACGTGGCGGCGCGCGCATGATCGCGACGCTCGGCGAGGTTCGCGCAACCGCTGATTCGGCCGCCGACGAGGCGCGGCTGACGCTCGAAAAGCTGGTAACGAGCGCGCGCGAGACGATGCAGGCGACCGCGACCGATGCGATCGATGCCGCCTTCAAGAATGAAATCATGGCGCAATTGAGCGCGATCGAGGACGCTTCAGCGCGCGCCGTCGCGGCGGCCGATGGCGCCGCCGACCGGCTGGTGCGCCAGTTGAACACGATCATGGATACCAGCGCCAGCGTCGAGCAACGCGTGAGCGAAGCCGAACAGGCGATCGCCGCGTCGGACCGCGATTCGCTTGCGAAACAGGTCGGGCTGCTGACCGAGTCGCTGAAATCGACCGCAATCGACGTAACCAAGATTCTGTCGAGCGAAGTCAGCGATACCGCATGGGACGCGTATCTGAAGGGTGACCGCGGCGTTTTCGCGCGGCGCGCGGTCAAGCTGATCGACAATAGCGAGGCCAAGGAAGTCCTGCGCCTCTATCAGTCCGACGATGCTTTCCACGCGTCGGTGAACCAGTTCATCCATGATTTCGAAGCGATGCTCCGCGTCCTTATCGGCGCGCGCGACGGATCGGCCATCAGCGTCACCTTGCTCTCATCCGATATCGGCAAGCTGTATGTTGCGCTGGCGCAGGCGATCGACCGCCTGCGGAACTAGCAGCATCGGGATCGCCTCCCGGCATGGCAGGTTTTTCGACCGCTAGCGACCCTCTCCATATCGTCACCCCGGACTTGATCCGAGGCCCCGCTTAAAGTCGAAAGCCGGCGAGTGCGTCAAAAGCGGGATCCCGGGTCAAGCCCGGGTCAAGCCCGGGATGACGAGAAGGTGGGTATCGACCGAAGGCCCTCTATCTTTCTTCGTCATCCCGGACTTGATCCGGGATCCATAACCGCACCATCGTCATGACCCCGGGTCAAGTCCGGGGTGACGAGGTGAGGGGCTGACGCCCGCTCACCACCCCAAAACCGACGATGCCAGGATGGCCAATCGGCCCTTTGCTCAGGCCCGCCCGGTCAAGACGTCGGGATCAGCCCAGCCGTTCACATAGGCCATATAATAAAGGCCGAACGCGATCGTCGCGGCGATCGTCATCTGCAGCAGGATACGCCCGGGGCGGAAGGTCGCCGGCGCGCCGGGTTCCTGTCCCTTAACCAGCGGCGTAGCATCATCGCTTGCGCGCCGCCCGTGGAAGGGCAGCACGAAAAACGCGCTGAACGCCCAGAACAGCAAATAGATGGCGAGCGCGGAAGTCCATTTCATCGTTGCAGGTCCGTTCAGATATCGACGAGCATGACATCGACGACGGGCTTCTTGCCTGTCCAGTCGGTCGCGACGCGCCGCACGCCGAGCCGGATCGCCTCACGCAGCTTGTCTTCGTCGCGCGCCGGGCCGGTCGCGGCCTGTTCGGCAGCTTCGCGCATTTCGTCGATAAAGGCTTCGCGCTCGTCCTCCACGGGCACGCCGCGATAGCTGATCGCGCTTTCGACAAAGCGCTTGTCCGAGAAGATCGCGGCGACGGTGATATGGCCGTTGAGCGAAAGCTTGCGCCGCTCGTTGATCGTCTCGCCATCGGCTGGCAGGATGACGTCGCCGTCGAGGATCAACCGTCCCGCGCGCACGCGCTCTACGATCTTTGCCGGCCCAGGTGCCAAATGCACCAGATCGCCATTTTCCTGTATCAAGGCTCCGGGAACCCCAGTTTCGAGCGCGAAACGCGCCTGTTCGTGCATATGCCGGATCTCGCCATGCACCGGCACGACCAGCTTCGGGCGCAGCCAGCCGTACAGCGAGGCAAGCTCGGGCTGACCCGGATGGCCGCTGACGTGGATATGTGCCTGCTTCTCGGTGACCGTCAGTACATCCTTGGCAGCGAGCTGGTTCATGATCCGCCCGATCGCGACCTCGTTGCCGGGAATCTGCTTCGACGAGAAGACGACGGTGTCGCCCGCCTCGAGCTTAATCTGATGAATGTCGGCGGCCATACGCGCCAGCGCGGCCCGCGGTTCGCCCTGCCCGCCCGTCGCGATCACCATCACCTTGTCGCGCGGCAGCCGCATCGCCTCGTCGAAATCGACGGTGGGCGGGAAATCCTTGAGGTAACCGACCGAGCGGGCGACGCCCAGAATGCGGTCGAGCGAACGACCCGCAACGCAAAGCGTGCGCCCCGTCGCCTTCGCAACCGCGCCCAACGTCGCGAGCCGCGCCGCGTTGGAAGCGAAAGTGGTGACGACCACCCGGCCCTTGGCCGCGCCGACCGCCTGTTCGAGACCCTTGCGAAGCCCCCCTTCGCTCCCCGATGCGTCGGCGTTGAAGGCATTGGTCGAATCGCAGACGAGGACGTCGACGCCTTCGTCGCCGACCTTGGTCAGCGCCGCGGCGGTGGCGGGAACGCCAAGGACCGGCTCCTCGTCGAGTTTCCAGTCACCGGTGTGGAACACGCGGCCATAGGGCGTGTCGATCACCACCGCGCTCATTTCGAGGATCGAGTGCGCAAGCGGGATCAGGCGGATACCGAACGGCCCGAGCTGAAAACTGTCGTCAATGTCGACGGTCCGAAGATCGACCTCTTTTTCAAGACCTTCTTCGGCGAGCTTGTGCGCGATCAGACCCGCGGTGAAACGATTGGCGTAGAGCGGTACGCCAAGGTCGGCGGCGAGATAGGGAATCGCGCCGATATGATCCTCGTGCCCATGCGTCAGTACGATGCCGAGCAGGTCCTTCTTGCGATCCTCGATGAATTCAAGGTCGGGCATGACGATGTCGATGCCCGGATAATCGTGGCTGCCAAAGGTCACGCCAAGGTCGGCCATGATCCATTTGCCGTCGCAGCCATAAAGATTGGCGTTCATGCCGATCTCGCCCGACCCTCCCAATGCGAGAAAAAGCAGCTCCTTGCCCGGAGTCGTCATATTATTGGCTTCCATTGATGATAGAGGTGCATCAGCCCGTTAAGCGTCAGGTCGGGTTCGATACGATCGAACAGGTGCCCCTGTTCCTGAAATAATGTCGCGAGACCACCCGTCGCGATCACGGTAAGCGGCTTGCCGATTTCGGCCTTCATGCGTGCGATCAGCCCTTCCATCATCGAGACATAGCCCCAATAGACGCCGATCAGCATCTGGCTTTCGGTAGTGCGCCCGATAACGCTGGTCGTTGCCGGGGCTTCGATCGCGATGCGCGGCAGTTTCGCCGCGGCGGCGACCAGCGCCTCCAGCGACAGATTGACGCCGGGCGCGATGATGCCGCCCAGATAGGCGCCGTCGGGGCCGATATGATCGAGCGTCGTTGCGGTACCAAAGCTGATGACCAGCTTGTCCTTGTTCGGCTCTACCGCCTGCGCCGAGATCGCGTTGACCGCACGATCGGCGCCGACCGACTGGGGTTCGTCGACTTTCAGCGCGATGCCCCAGGTCACGGGTTCGCGGCCCGCGACGAGCGCATCGACGCCGAAATATTTGACCGCGAGCAACTGCAGATTGTGGAGCGCACGCGGCACGACGGTCGAGATGATCACCGCCTCGACATCGGCGCGGTCATGCCCCTCGATCCGCATAAGCTGGTCGAGCCAGACCATATATTCATCGGCAGTCCGGCGATCATCGGTTGCGATACGCCAGCGCGCCAGCAGTTCGGTGCCGCGGAACAGCGCGAATTTTGCGTTGGTGTTGCCGACATCGATCGCGAGCAGCATCTATTTCCTCTCCTCGACCGGGCGGCGCAGTTCGACGTCGCCCGCATGGACCAGCATGGTCTCGCCGCCGCCCAGGCGCAAGCGCAGCGCGCCATCCTCGGCAAGTCCGTCGAAGAAGCCGTCGATGCCCTGTTCGGACACGCGAAGCGGCGTACCGATCGGATGCGCCTGCGGGATCCATGCGCGAACGATGCTCGCGACGCCTTCCTGGCGCCAGGTCCACAGCGCGTCGATCATCGCGATACCAAGCGCCCCGGCGAAATGGTCGCGGTCGAGCGAGACCCCTTTGCCCGCGAGCGTCGCCGTCGGGCGATCGGGCAGTTCGGGCGCGGCAATCAGATTGACGCCAATGCCGATGACCACCGAATTGCCGGTGCGTTCCATCAATATGCCGGCGCATTTCGCGCCATCGATCAACAGGTCGTTGGGCCATTTAAGCTGCGCGCCGACATGCGGGGCGAGCGCGGCGACGGTCTTCGCAAGCGCAACCCCGGCAACGAGGGCGAGCGTCGCCGCCGACGGATCGCCGATCGTCAGATGAACGACGGTCGAGCCCATGAAATTGCCCTGCCCGTCGTTCCAGCCGCGCCCGAGGCGGCCACGCCCGGCGGTCTGGCGGTCGGCGACAAGCCAATGGCCTTCCCCGACATGCTCACCGCCTGCCAGCCGCGCCAGCAGGTCGGCGTTGGTCGAACCTGTCTGCGCGATCCGCTCGATAGGCGGTATCAGAACAGCACCGCAGCGGCGCTGGCCGAAAGGACTGCCAGCACGGGAATGAAGAGATAGCCGATGACCGACAGCCACAGCGCGCTCGCGGTGATCACCGCGTCCTCGACGATCGCACCGCCGCCCTTGGGGAATTCGGTGTCCGACTTGTCGTCGAAGTACATCGTCTTGATAATCGCGATGTAATAGAATGCGCCGATCACCGAGGCGACGATACCCGCGACCGCCAGCGGCACGAGGTTCGCGTTCACCGCGGCCTCGAAGACCAGATATTTCGGCCAAAAGCCAAAGAGCGGCGGAATGCCGGCAAGGCTGAACAGGAACACCGCCATAGCCGCGGCCAGACCGGGACGACGCTGCGACAGACCGGCGAGCGCGGGAATGCTCTCGACCTGATTGCCTTGGGCGTCGCGAAGCTGGATCACGACCAGGAACGCGCCGAGCGTGGTCAGCATATATACGAGCAGATAGGTCAGCACGCCCTCGACCCCCTGCTGCGTTCCGGCGGCGAGTCCGACGAGCATGAAGCCGACATTGTTGATCGACGAATAGGCCAGCAGGCGCTTGATATTCTTCTGCCCGATCGCACCGACCGCGCCGAGAATGATCGAGGCGAGCGACAGGAAGATGATGATCTGCTGCCACGCGCCGACAGCGGGGCCCATCGCGTCGATCACGACACGCGTCATCAACGCCATCGCCGCGACCTTGGGCGCGGTGGCGAAGAAGGTCGTCACCGGGGTCGGCGCGCCTTCATAGACGTCGGGGGTCCACATATGGAACGGCACGGCGCTGATCTTGAAGCCGAGGCCCGCAAGAACGAAGACGATGCCGAAGATCAGGCCGATGTTGAGCTCACCGCCGAGCACCTTCGCGATGCCCGCGAAATCGGTGGTGCCGGTGAAGCCGTACAGCAGCGAGATGCCATAGAGCAGCATGCCCGACGCAAGCGCGCCGAGGACGAAATATTTGAGGCCGGCTTCGCTCGACCGTTCATCGGTGCGCATGAAGCTAGCGAGCACATAGGCCGCAAGGCTGTTGAGCTCGAGCCCGACATAGAGCGTCATCAGGTCGCGCGACGAGGCCATGATGCCCATGCCGAGCGCCGCGAACAGGATAAGCGTTGGATATTCGGCGCGCATCCCGCCGTTGAAAAAGCGCGGCGCGATGACGATACAGACGAAGCTCGCGGCATAGATCAAAAGCTTGGCAAAACCGCCGAAGCTGTCGACCGACAGCGTACCCGAGAAGACCGTCGCATCGACGCCGAACAGCGCGACGACCGCTGCCGCGGCGGCGGCGAGCGTCAGCAGCGAGCTGAGCTGATAGAGGCCGACATTGCGGTCACCGAAGAAGGTGCCGAGCATCAGGGTGATGAGCCCGCCGATCGTCAGGATCAGTTCGGGCCAGATGAGCATCAGGTCGGCGGTCATTGGACGCCTCCTGCATGGCTCGATCCGTGGGCCGGTTCACCGTGCGGCTTCGCAGCCTTCGGCTTGCCGGCGGCAAGGTGCGCATCGCCCGCGGGCTTGGCAGGAGCCAGGCGCGCAACGACGGTGGTCACATCGCCGCGCATCGGCGCGAGGAAGCTTTCGGGATAGACGCCCATCCACAGCGCCACGGCGGCCAGCGGCACCATGATCGTCCATTCGCGTGCGTTGAGGTCAGGCATTGCCTTCACATCGTCCTTGGTCAGTTCGCCGAACACGACGCGGCGGTAGAGATAAAGCATGTACGCAGCACCGAGGATGATGCCGGTGGTGCACACGAAAGCGACCCAGCTCGAGGCTTCATAGATGCCCGCAAGGCTCAGGAATTCGCCGACGAAACCGCTGGTGCCCGGCAGGCCGATCGACGCCATGGTGAACAGCATGAAGAACAGCGCATAAGCCGGCATGTTCACGGCAAGGCCGCCGTAACGGTCGATTTCGCGCGTGTGGAGTCGGTCATAGATCACGCCGACGCAGAAGAAGAGCGCGGCCGAGACGACACCATGGCTGAGCATGATGATCAGCGCGCCTTCGATCCCCTGCTGGTTGAAGGCAAAGAGACCCGCGGTGACGATCGCCATATGCGCGACCGATGAATAAGCGATCAGCTTCTTCATGTCGCTCTGCACCAGCGCGACGAGGCTGGTGTAGACCACCGCGATCATCGACAGGCCAAACACGATCCACATCAACTGGGCCGACGCGTCGGGGAACATCGGCATCATGAAGCGCAGGAAGCCGTAGGAACCGAGCTTCAGCAGCACGCCCGCCAGGATCATCGAACCCGCGGTCGGCGCCTGCACGTGCGCGTCGGGAAGCCAGGTGTGGACGGGCCACATCGGCATCTTGACCGCAAGGCTGGCGAAGAAGGCGAGCCACAGCCACGTCTGCATCTGAACCGGGAAGTCATAGTTCAGCAGCGTCGGGATGTCGGTCGTGCCCGCTTCGTGGATCATCGCAATGATCGCGATCAGCATCAGCACCGATCCGAGCAGCGTGTAGAGGAAGAACTTGAACGCCGCATAGATGCGGTTCGCGCCGCCCCAGATGCCGATGATGAAATACATCGGGATCAGGCCGGCTTCGAAGAAGATGTAGAACAGCAGCAGATCCTGCGCGCAGAACACGCCGATCATGATCGTTTCCATGACGAGGAACATCGCCATGTAGAGGCCGACGCGCTGTTTGATCGCGTCCCAGCTCGCCAGAATGCAAAGCGGCATCAGGAAAACGCTGAGCATGATCAGCATCAGCGCCATACCGTCGATACCGAGGGCATATTGGAAACGCCCGAACAGGTCGGCGCGCTCGGTGAACTGCCACTGCGCACCGCCAATGTCGAACTGTGCCCACATGATGCAGCCGAGGACGAAAGTCGCAAGCGTCGCGCCCAGCGCGACAAAGCGCGACATCTTGTCGCCGACGAACAGGCAAGCGATGGCGGCGATCGCGGGGACCGCCAGCATCAGCGAAAGGATCGGAAAGCCGCTCACAGGAAATTCACCATGGCCCAGCTAGCGAGGCCGACAAGACCGAGCAGCATCACAAACGCATATCCATAAACATAACCCGATTGCAGTCGGACCGCGAGACGGGTCCCCCCAGCGACGAGCGCCGCGGCGCCATCGGGACCAAAGCGGTCGATGGTGCCTTCATCCCCGCGCTTCCAGAAGAAGCGGCCGATCGCGAAGGCGGGCTTCACGAAGAGGAAGTTGTAGAGCTCGTCGAAATACCATTTGTTGTACAGGAACTGGTGGAGCAGCTTGAACTGCGCCACGAAGCGCGCCGGCAGCGTGGTGTTGCGGATATAGCTGTTCCACGCAAGGAACAGGCCGATCGCCATCACCGTGAACGGCGTCCATTTCACCCACAACGGCACTTCGTGCGCGGCGTGCATCAGATGTTCGTCGAACGCGAGGCTGCCCTTCCAGAACGCCATGCCCTCTTCGGGATAGATGAACTGGTGGTGGAACGCGATGCCCGCGAACACCGCACCGATCGACAGCACGACCAGCGGGATCAGCATCGTGATCGGGCTTTCATGCGGGTGATAGCCCGCGGTGCCGTCGCTGTGCGCGCCGTGATGGTGGTGATCGTCGTGCGCCGCATGCGCATGATCGTCGTGACCGTGGCCGTGATCGTCATGAACCGCGTGCTGGATATGCTCGCTCTGTTCCCAGCGCGCCTTGCCATAGAAGGTCAGGAAGACGAGGCGCCACGAATAGAAGCTGGTGAGGAAGGCCACGAAAATGCCGACCCAGAAAGCGATGACCCCGCCGCCGCCGCTCGCATAAGCGGCCTCGAGAATGCCGTCCTTCGAATAGAAGCCGGCAAAGCCCGCGACGCCCGCGATGCCGACGCCGGTGATCGCCAGCGTACCGAGCATCATCGCCCAATAGGTAAGCGGGATCTGTTTCCGCAGCGCGCCATAATAACGCATGTCCTGTTCATGATGCATCGCATGGATGACCGAACCGGCACCAAGGAACAGCAAAGCCTTGAAGAAAGCGTGCGTGAACAGGTGGAACATCGCCGCGCCATAGGCGCCCGCCCCCGCTGCGAAGAACATGTAGCCAAGCTGCGAACAGGTCGAATAGGCAATGACGCGCTTGATGTCCCACTGCGTCGTCGCGACGGTCGCGGCGAAGAAGCAGGTTGCGGCGCCGACGAACATCACGACGCCCTGCGCGACGTCCGACGTTTCGAACATCGGCGACAGGCGGCAGACCATGAAGACGCCCGCGGTGACCATCGTCGCCGCGTGGATCAGCGCCGACACCGGGGTCGGGCCTTCCATCGCGTCGGGAAGCCAGGTGTGCAGGCCAAGCTGCGCCGACTTGCCCATCGCGCCGATGAACAGCAGCAGGCAGAGGATCGTCATCGTGTCGAGACGCATTCCCATGAAGCTGATCGTCGAACCGGCCATGCCCGGTGCAGCGGCAAGAATCTCGGGGATCGAGACGGTGCCGAACACAAGGAAGATGCCGAAGATGCCAAGCATGAAACCAAGGTCGCCGACACGGTTGACGACGAACGCCTTGATCGCCGCGGCATTGGCGCTCGGCTTTTTATACCAGAAACCGATGAGCAGATAGGACGCGAGGCCGACGCCTTCCCAGCCGAAGAACATCTGGACAAGATTGTTCGCGGTCACGAGCATCAGCATCGCGAAGGTGAAAAGCGACAGATAGGCGAAGAAGCGCGGCTGGTCCGGGTCTTCCTCCATATAGCCCCAGCTATAGAGGTGGACGAGCGCAGAAACCGTCGTGATCACGACCAGCATCACTGCGGTCAGCGTGTCGACGCGCAATTCCCAGTTGAACTGAAGCGCGCCCGACGAAACCCAGTGCAGCACCGGCGTCACAGTCGCTTCGCCGCTGCCCGTCACGAACGACAGGAAGATCGGCCAGCTCAGCGCGCAGCTAGTGAACAGCGCGCCCGTGGTCAGGATTTTGGACGGCACATTGCCGATCACGCGCTGGCCGAGGCCTGCGATGATTGCCGCCAGCAGCGGCAGGAAAACGATCGCCTGAATCACCGGTTTACCCCTTCATCCGGTTGGCATCGTCGACGGCAATGGTGCCGCGGCCGCGGAAGTAAATAACGAGAATGGCAAGACCGATGGCGGCTTCACCCGCAGCGACGGTCAGCACGAACATCGAGAAGACCTGCCCGACAAGATCGCCCAGCGCCGCGCTGAACGCGACGAGGTTGATGTTCACTGCCAGCAGGATGAGCTCGATCGCCATCAGGATGACGATGATATTCTTGCGGTTGATGAAGATGCCGAGCACGCCGAGCGTGAAAAGCACCGCCGAAACGGCGAGATAGTGGCCGACCGAAATCACAGTTCCATCCCCTGCCCGACGCCCGGATCGACCAGCCGCGTCGCATCCTGCGGACGGCGCTGGTTCTGCTTCGAGATATTCTGCGTACGCACCCCGCCACGCTGGCGATGCGTCAGCACGATCGCGCCGATCATCGCGACGAGGAGGACGATACCCGCCGCCTCGAACAGGAAGATGTAGCGCGTGTAGAGAAGCTCACCGATCTGTTGAATATTGCTCTTGTCGCTGACGACCGGCGCGGCGCGCGCCGCAAGATCGACACCGCCGGCGCTCCAGGCGCCGACCGCGAACACCAGTTCAGCGGCCAGGATGATCGCGACGAGCGCGCCCAGCGGCAGATAACGAACGAAACCCGCGCGCAATTCGGCGAAATCGATGTCGAGCATCATCACGACGAACAGGAACAGCACCGCGACCGCGCCGACATAGACGATGACAAGCAGCATCGCGATGAATTCGGCGCCCGCGAGCAGCATCAGCCCCGCCGCGTTGAAGAAGGCGAGGATCAGCCACATGACGCTGTGGACCGGGTTGCGCGCGAAAATCACCATGGCCGCAGAGGCGATGACGATGGTCGCGAACAGGTAAAAGGCGAAGAGTTGGATCATGTGCGCGCGCCCTTACCGATAGGGCGCGTCGGCGGCAAGATTTGCCGCAATCGCGCGTTCCCATTTGTCGCCATTGGCGAGCAGCTTGGCCTTGTCATAGAGCAGCTCTTCGCGCGTTTCGGTCGCGAATTCGAAGTTCGGCCCTTCGACCACCGCATCGACAGGGCATGCTTCCTGACAGAAGCCGCAATAGATGCATTTGGTCATATCGATGTCGTAGCGCGTCGTGCGGCGCGAGCCGTCGTCGCGCGGCTCGGCCTCGATCGTGATCGCCTGTGCCGGGCACACCGCTTCGCACAGCTTGCACGCGATGCAGCGTTCCTCACCGTTCGGATAACGGCGCAGCGCATGCTCGCCGCGGAAACGCGGGCTCAGCGGGTTCTTTTCGAACGGATAGTTGATCGTCGCCTTCGGCTTGAAGAAATATTTCAGCGTGAGGGCGTGCGCCTTCACGAACTCCCACAAAGTGAAGCTTTTGACGAGATGGGCAACGTAACTCATGAGTACCTCGTCAGCATCAGATAGCCGGAGATCAGGAAGATCCAGAGAAGCGAGATCGGCAGGAACACTTTCCAACCCAGCCGCATCAGCTGGTCATAGCGATAACGCGGGACGGTCGCCTTGACCCAGCTGAAGACGAAGAAGAAGAACAGGATCTTCGCGAACAGCCAGATGATGCCGGGAACGGCATAGAGCGGCGCCCAGTCGATCGGGGGCAGCCAGCCGCCCCAGAACAGCACCGCGTTGAGCGTGCACATCAACAGGACGTTGGCATACTCGCCGAGCCAGAAGAGCGCGAAGCTCATCGACGAATATTCGGTCTGGTAACCCGCGACCAGTTCGCTTTCGGCTTCGGTCAGATCGAACGGCGCGCGCGCGGTTTCGGCGAGCGACGAGATCAGGAACATGACCGCAAGCGGGAAGAGCAGCAGGTTGAAGCCGAAGGCGTTGACGATGCCGAGGCCGTGACCCTGCTGCGCCTTGACGATCTCGTTCATGTTGAAGCTGTCGGCGAAAAGCACGACGCCGATCAGGATGAACCCGATCGAGACTTCATAGCTGATCATCTGCGCCGAGGCGCGCATCGCCGAGAAGAAGGGATATTTCGAGTTCGACGCCCAGCCCGACAGGATCACGCCATACACGCCGAGCGACGAGATCGCGAGAATGTAGAGCAATCCGACGTTGATGTCGGCGAGCACCGCGCCCGAATTGAACGGGATCACCGCCCACGCCATCAAGGCGACGGTGAAGGTGATGATCGGCGCGATCAGGAACAGACCGCGGTTCGCCGAGGTCGGGATGATCGTTTCCTGCAGGAACACTTTCAGACCGTCGGCGAAGCTTTGCAGCAGGCCGAAGGGGCCAACGACGTTCGGACCACGGCGCAGCGCAATCGCCGCCCAGATCTTGCGGTCGGCATAAATGATCATCGCGACGCTGAGCATCAGCGGCAGCGCGATGAGCAGGATGCCGCAAATCGTCGCGACGCCCCATGCCCAATCGGCGTCCATGCCCCAGGAGATGAAGGTCTCGGTCATTTCTTGGCCCCGTCCTGGTTTTTCCAACCATTATGCGGCCCGGGCTTCTCCGACTTGCGCGGATTGAACCCGCGCCACACCGAATAGCCCATCCCGACCAGCAGCACGCTGGCTATCGCATGTACCGGGGTCATTCCGCGGCCTCCGCAAAATCGACGCCATGAACCAGCTCTTCCGAGCAGCGCTGCATCGTCGGTGACGCGCGGCAGATGGCGTTGGTGAGGTAGAAATCCTTGATCGGCGACGGGATCGCGCGCGCCTCGGGCTTTGTAGCCAGCTTGGGCACCGACCAGCCATAATCGGCAAGACCCTCGACGCCGAGCGCGGGCACCGCCGCGATCATCGCCGCGCGGCACTGCGCAAAGCTGTCGAAGCCGACCGACACGCCAAGCGCGTCGGCGAGCGCCCGGAAGATGCTCCAGTCTTCGCGCGCGTCGCCCGGTGCGAACACCGCCTTTTCGCTGCGCTGAACCCGGCCCTCGGTGTTGACCGTGGTGAAGTCCTTTTCGGTCCATGCCGCGGCGGGCAGGATGACGTCGGCGGCATGTGCGCCCTTGTCGCCATGGTGGCCGACATAGACTTTGAAGGTGTCCGGCAGCGCCGCAAAATCGACTTCGTCGGCGCCAAGGAAGAAAGCAAGCTTCGGCTTGGCCGCGATGACATCCTTGATGCCGCCCGGCAAACCATAGCCCAGCATCAGCGAGCCCATGCGTGCGGCCGAGAAATGGACGACATTATAGCCGTTCCAGCCGTCCTTGACCGCATTCACCGACTTGGCGAGCGCGAGGCCCGCGCCGTGAACGCCGGGCACCGACAGCGCGCCGCCGCCAAAGATCAGCATCGGCCGTTCGGCGCCCTTTAGCGCATCGAGCACCGCGGCGGGCAGCTTTGCCACGATCGAAGCGTCGTCGCCGAGCCACTGCGCCTTGTAGGTCAGGTCGGTTTCGGGGCCGATGGCGAAAACCTTCGCGCCCTTCTTCCACACCGCCTTGCGGATGCGCGTGTTGATCAGCGGCGCTTCCCAGCGCAGGTTCGTGCCGACGAGCAGAATGACGTCGGCGTTTTCGGCCTCGGCAATGCCGGTGTTGAAATTGACCGCCGACAGGCTGGTGACGTCATAGTCAAGCCCGGTCTGACGCCCTTCGAGCAGCGTGCCGCCCAGCGCATTCACCAGCGACTTGGCCGCGAACATCGTTTCGCAATCGGCGAGATCGCCCGCCACAGCCGCGACCGAAGACCCGGCATTCACCGCCTTGATCGCTTCGAAAGCCTCGGCCCAGCTCGCCTCGACAAGCTGGCCGTCCTTGCGAACATAAGGCCGGTCGAGACGGCGACGGGTCAAGCCATCGACATGGTGCCGCGTCTTGTCGTTCGCCCATTCCTCGTTCACGTCATCGTTGACGCGCGGCAGCACGCGCAGGACCTGACGGCCACGCGCATCGATGCGAACATTGGTGCCGACGGCGTCCATCATGTCGATGCCGAGCGTCTTGGTCAGTTCCCACGGACGCGCTTCGAACGCATAGGGCTTGCTGGTCAGCGCACCGACCGGGCAGAGATCGACGATATTGCCCGACAATTCGCTGCCGACGGCGCGCTCAAGGTAAGACGTGATCTGCATATTCTCGCCGCGATAGATTGCGCCGACATCTTCCACGCCCGCAACTTCCTCCGCAAAGCGGACGCAGCGCGTGCACTGGATGCAGCGGGTCATCACCGTCTTGACGATCGGACCCATATATTTCTCGGTAACCGCGCGCTTATTCTCGTCATAGCGCGTCGCGCCGCGACCATAAGCGACCGACTGGTCCTGCAGGTCGCATTCGCCGCCCTGATCGCAGATTGGGCAATCGAGCGGATGGTTGATGAGGAGGAATTCCATCACCCCCTCGCGCGCCTTCTTCACCATCGGGCTGTCGGTCTTGATCACCTGCCCCTCGGCAGTGGGCAGCGCGCACGACGCCTGCGGCTTCGGCGGGCCGGGCGCGACTTCGACCAGGCACATGCGGCAATTGCCGGCGATCGACAGGCGTTCGTGGTAGCAAAAGCGCGGAATTTCCTTCCCCGCCATCTCACACGCCTGCAGAACGGTTGCGCCCTGTGGGACGTCCAGTTCTACGCCATCTACGGTAACTTTAGGCATTATTCGGCTGCCTCCAGCGCGCCGCCATTCTCGCGGATGCGGCGCTCGATTTCGGGGCGGAAGTGCTTGATCAGGCCCTGGATCGGCCATGCCGCGGCATCGCCGAGCGCGCAGATGGTGTGGCCTTCGACCTGCTTGGTGACGTCGTACAGCGTATCGATCTCGCTGATGTCGGCGTCGCCGGTGCGCAGCCGCTCCATCACGCGCCACATCCAGCCGGTGCCTTCGCGGCAGGGCGTGCACTGGCCGCAGCTTTCATGCTTGTAGAAATAGCTGATGCGGCTGATCGCCTGAACGACGTCAGTCGACTTGTCCATCACGATCGCGGCGGCGGTGCCGAGGCCCGATCCGACGGCTTTCAGCCCGTCGAAGTCCATCGGCGCGTCCATGATCTCGGCCGCGGGGACGAGCGGAACCGACGAACCGCCGGGGATCACCGCAAGCAGATTATCCCAGCCACCACGGATGCCGCCGCAATGCTTGTCGATCAGTTCGCGGAAGGTGATGCCCATCTCTTCCTCGACGACGCACGGGCGCTCGACATGGCCCGAGATCTGGAAGAGCTTGGTGCCCTTGTTATTCTCGCGCCCGAAGCTCGCGAACCACGGCGCGCCGCGGCGGAGGATCGTCGGGACGACCGCGATGCTCTCGACATTGTTCACCGTCGTCGGGCAGCCATAGAGGCCCGCACCCGCCGGGAACGGCGGTTTCAGGCGCGGCTGGCCCTTTTTGCCTTCGAGGCTTTCGATCATCGCGGTTTCTTCGCCGCAGATATACGCGCCGGCGCCGCGGTGGACGAAGACGTCGAAGTCATAGCCCGATTTCGCGGCGTTCTTGCCGAGCAGGCCGGCGTCATACGCCTCCTGCACCGCCGCGAACAACGTCTCGGCCTCGCGGATGAATTCGCCGCGAATATAGATATACGCAGCGCGCGCGCGCATCGCGAAGCCCGCGATCAGCGCGCCTTCGATCAGCTTGTGCGGATCGTGGCGGATGATTTCGCGGTCCTTGCACGAACCCGGTTCGGATTCGTCGGCGTTGATGACGAGGAAGCTCGGGCGGTCGGCGCGCGGTTCCTTCGGCATGAAGGACCATTTGAGCCCCGTTGGGAAGCCCGCGCCGCCGCGGCCGCGCAGGCCCGACGCCTTGATCTCTTCGATGATCGCGTCCTGGCCGCGCTTCATCAGATCCTTGGTATTATCCCAATCGCCACGCGCTTGCGCGGATTTGAGGTTCCACGGCTGGAAGCCGTAGAGATTGGTGAAGATGCGATCCTTGTCGGCAAGCATGGCGTCTACTCACCCTTCCCTTTGCCGGCCTTACGCGCGGCATAAATGGAGATAAACATGGTGGCGATCCCCATGAAGACGGCGCCCAGTGCGATCCAGACCGCCATTACCAGTCCTTCCGATAGTCATGGTTGGCCTTGACCATTTCTTTCAGCGTCGTCGGGCCGCCTTCGGGCTCGCTCGTGTGACGCTTCGGATTCTGCGTTCCCGCCTTGGGCGACTTGCCCGCGGCCAGATCGTCGAGCAGGCGGACCGTGCTGTCGTAATCGAGATCTTCGTAATTATCGTCGTTGATCTGGACCATCGGCGCGTTGGTGCAGGTGCCCATGCACTCGACCTCGGTCAGCGTGAACAGGCCGTCGGGCGTCGTCTTGCCCTTCACCATGCCGCGATTCTTGCACGCGGCCATCACATCGTCCGACCCGCGCAGCAGGCACGGCGTCGTGCCGCAAACCTGCACATGATAGCGGCCGACGGGGACGAGATTATACATGGTGTAGAAGGTCGCGACCTCATAGGCGCGGATGAAGGGCATATCGAGCGCGGCGGCGACATATTCGATCACCGGCACGGGCAGCCAGCCCTGCGTCTGCGTCTCTGCACCGACCTGTCGCTGCGCGAGGTCGAGCAACGGCATCACCGCCGAGCGCTGACGCCCCGCGGGATAGCGCGCGATGACCTGCTTCGCCTTCTCGGCATTTTCCTTCGTCCACGCAAAAGCGCCCCAGCGCGCGCGGGTTTCAGCTTCATCTGGAATTTGCGGTGCGTCGGCCATTAGCGGTCACACTCTCCGAAAACGACGTCAATGGCGCCGATAATTGCGGTGGTATCGGCGAGCATGTGGCCTTTCGACATCATGTCCATCGCCTGCAGGTGGCTGAACGCCGTCGGACGAATCTTGCAGCGATACGGCTTGTTGGTGCCGTCGCTGACCAGATAGACGCCGAATTCGCCCTTGGGGCTTTCGGTCGCCACATAGACTTCGCCCGCCGGGACGTGGAAGCCCTCGGTGTAGAGCTTGAAGTGATGGATCAGCGATTCCATCGACTGCTTCATCTCGCCGCGCTTCGGCGGCACGACCTTGCGGTCCAGGCTGGCGATCGGGCCCGTGGGCATGTCGCGCAGGCACTGCTTGATGATCTTTGCCGACTGATAGACTTCCTCGACGCGCACCATGAAGCGATCATAGCAATCGCCGCGCGTGCCGACGGGAATGTCGAATTCCATCGCCGCATAGGCATCATAAGGCTGCGACTTGCGCAGATCCCACGCGATGCCGCTGCCGCGGATCATCGGGCCGGAGAAGCCCCACGCCAGCGCATCTTCCTTGCTCACCGTCGCAATGTCGACGTTGCGCTGTTTGAAGATGCGATTGTCGATGACTAGGCTCATCGCGTCGCCGAACAGCTTCGGCAGACGCTTTTCGACCCATTCGCCGATGTCGTAGAGCAGGCGTTCGGGCACGTCCTGATGGACGCCGCCCGGACGGAAATAGGCCGAGTGCATGCGCGCGCCCGAGGCACGTTCAAAGAAGTTCAGGCAATCCTCGCGCAGCTCGAACACCCACAGGTTCGGGGTCATCGCGCCGACGTCCATGACGTGCGACCCGATGTTGAGCATATGATTGCAGATGCGCGTCAGCTCGGCGAACAGCGTGCGCAGATATTGCGCGCGCGCCGGAACTTCGAGGTCGAGCAGCTTTTCGATCGCGAGCACATATGAGTGCTCCATGCCGAGCGGCGAGCAATAGTCGAGCCGGTCGAAATAGGGCAGCGCCTGCAAATAGGTCTTATATTCGATCAGCTTTTCGGTGCCGCGATGAAGCAAACCGACATGCGGGTCGACGCGCTCGATGATTTCGCCGTCGAGCTCCATCACCATGCGCAAAACGCCGTGCGCCGCGGGATGCTGCGGGCCGAAGTTGATCGTGTAATTGGTAACGGCCTGATCGCCCGCGGTATCGGCGGTGTCGACCGGATAGCCTTCGAACATGTCGCTGCCGTGGTGCTTGACCTGAGGAGAGTCGGTCATGCGTCACCTCCTGTTTTGGGCTTGCGCGGCGCGCGCGGCTTGGCCGGAGCCTTTTCCGCCTTCGCGGTCGCCGGCGTTTTGGCGGCCTTGGTCGCCGGCTTCGCGCTGGCGCCGTCGCGGCTCGTCTTCGCGGCCTTGATGTTGGTCTTCGCCCCTGCCCCGGTCTGCTCGGGCTTTTCAGTGGTCTTCGGGGTCGGCGGCGGCGGCGCCTTTGCCGCGTCGTCGGCCTTTTTGACTTCAGCCGCGGTCAGCGGAGTCGGCGCACCCTTGCCCGGCGCTTCGCCCGTGCCGCCGGCTTTTTCATCGCCGGGCAGCACATAGTCGGCGCCTTCCCATGGGGACAGGAAGTCGAAATTGCGGAAATCCTGCGCCAGCTTCACCGGCTCGTACACGACGCGCTTGTCTTCTTCGCTGTACCGCAGCTCGATATAGCCGGTCAGCGGAAAATCCTTGCGCTGCGGATGCCCCTGGAAACCATAGTCGGTCAGGATACGGCGCAGGTCGGGATTGCCCGCGAACAGCACGCCGTACATGTCGAACACTTCGCGCTCGAGCCAGCCGGCGTTCGGCCACACGGGCACGATCGTCGGCACCGGTGTCGCCTCGTCGGTCGACACGCGGACGCGCAAACGGTGGTTCTTCGTAACGCTGAGCAGGTGATAGACGACCTCGAACCGCTCGGCGCGGTCGGGATAGTCGACCCCGGCGATTTCCATCAGCTGCTGATATTCCAGCTTGTCGCGCAGTTCGACCATCACCCCGGCGACGGCTTCGCGCGTCACGGTGATGCTGTCTTCGTCAACGGTGAAGACATGCGCGAGCAAATCGGCACCGAGCAGTTTTTTCAGCGCGTCGGCCAGCGCCGGCTGCGGCGCCACGAGGGGAGCAGGATGGGCCATCAGCGTTCGATCGTCCCGGTGCGGCGGATCTTCCGCTGCAACTGCATCACGCCGTAAAGCAGGGCTTCGGCGGTCGGTGGGCAGCCGGGGACATAGATGTCCACGGGCACGATGCGGTCGCAGCCGCGCACCACCGAATAGCTGTAGTGATAATAGCCGCCGCCATTGGCGCAGCTACCCATCGAGATGACATATTTCGGGTTCGACATCTGGTCGTAAACCCGGCGCAGTGCAGGCGCCATCTTGTTGCAGAGCGTGCCCGCCACGATCATCACGTCGGACTGACGCGGCGATGCGCGCGGCGCGGCGCCGAAACGCTCCATGTCATATCGCGGCATGTTGACGTGAATCATCTCGACCGCGCAGCAAGCGAGGCCAAAGGTCATCCACCATAGCGAGCCGGTGCGCGCCCAGTTGAACAGATCCTCGGTCGAGGTGACGAGAAAGCCCTTGTCGCCGACTTCGCTGTTGAGGTCGTCGAAAAAGCCCGCGTCGGGGCTGGTCCCCGGCGCCACCGGGAACATTTCCGGGTTCGCACCCGGGGCGACCGGCATCTGGCCGGGCATGATGATGCTGGAAGTGCTCATTCCCAATCCAACGCGCCTTTTTTCCACGCGTACACAAGGCCGAGCGTGAGTTCGGCGAGGAAAATCATCATCGTGGCCCAACCCGCCCAGCCGATTTCCTTCAGGCTGACCGCCCAGGGAAAGAGGAAGGCCGCTTCGAGGTCAAAGATGATGAAGAGAATAGCGACGAGGTAAAAGCGCACGTCGAACTGGCTGCGCGCGTCCTCGAACGCCGGGAAGCCGCATTCATATTCGGTCAGTTTCGCCGGGTCCGGCTTGTGCGCCCCGGTCAGCCGCGCGACGCCCATCGGTAAGAACACGAAGGCGGAGGACAGGCCAACGGCGACGACCAGAAAGATCAGAATCGGCAAATATTGCGTCAGATCGACCATGGGAGCTCGCAGTTCAGTTGTTTTGGGGTGTCTTCGCACCCGTTTATCGGGGGCGCTTTAGGCCACGATGCCGCGTGTCGCAAGCGCTGCGGGCAGGATTTTCGTATCCTGTGTGACCAAAAGCATATTGTGCGCTGGCGAGCGGACCTATCGCTGTGATACGCAACCGGAAAAGGGTCGCACTGCCGCGCTTTTCAGGCGCAACTTGGACAAAGGGAGCATCCATGGGACCAATCACCGTTCGCGCCATCACGGCTTTGGGCGCCGCCGCGCTTTTTTCGGCGACTCCGGCGCACGCCGAACTGATCAACGCAACGAATCCCGCGACGATCAAGGCAATTCTCGAGTCGCAAGGCTGGCCCGCGACGCTGGTCAGCAAGGCCGGCGACGACCCCTATCTCGAGAGCAATCGCAACGGCCTCAAATTCCTCGTCCTGTTCATGAACTGCGACGAAGGCAAAAAGTGCAAGACGCTACAATACTATATGGGGTTCAGCGACGCGAAGGGCGTCTCGCTAGACCGGCTCAACCAGTGGAACAAGGACAAGCGTTTCGCCCGCGCGTACAAGGACGATGAGGGCGATCCGGTGCTAGAAATGGACGTCGACCTCGATTTCGCGGGCATACCGCGCGAGAATGTAGGTGAGACGTTCAACACCTGGGCGTCGCTGATGGACAGCTTCCGCGAGTATGTTTTCGAGAAGTGAGCCATTTGCCCTCCCCCTTTATGGGGGAGGCAGCGAGACTTGGCGGCTCGCCGCCTAGTCGCAGCGGTGGGGGTGAGTTCGCTGGCGTGGACCTACGCACGCGAACTCACCCCCACCCAACCCTCCCCCATCAAGGGGGAGGACTAGTAAGTCAGGCGTTGCGAAGCGCGCCCGCGACAAGCTTCTGCAGCTTCGAATGCACTGCGGCGCTGCCGGCAATGAATTCGCTGCGCTCGATCGCGCGGTCGCCGCCGCGGAAATCGCTGACGAAGCCGCCGGCTTCGCGCACGAGCAACATGCCCGCGGCGACGTCCCAGACTTCCAGGTCGCTTTCCCAGAAACCGTCGTAACGGCCCGCCGCGACCCATGCGAGGTCGAGGCTGGCGGCGCCGAAGCGGCGGATGCCGGCAACTTCAGGGGCGACCGCACCGAAAATGCGGCTCCACTGCGCCATATTGCCATGGCCCATGTAAGGGATGCCGGTCGAAATCAGGCATTCATTGAGGTGGCGGCGCGATGCGACGCGGAGGCGGCGGTCGTGCAGCCAGGCGCCGCGGCCGCGTTCGGCCCAATAGCTTTCGTCGGTGACGGGCTGATAGACGAGCGCCGCCGTGACGTCGCCCCAGCCGCCGCCGGGCTTCGGTTCCTGTACCGCGATCGAAATCGCGAAATGCGGAATCGCGTGGAGGAAGTTCGACGTGCCGTCGAGCGGATCGATGATGAAGCGAGGCTTGCCATATTCGCCCTCGATCTCGCCGGCCTCTTCCATCTTGAAGCCCCAGCCCGGACGCGCATGAGTCAGCTCGTCATAAAGCGTGCGCTCGGCCGCCTGATCGGCCTTCGACACGAAGTCGGCGGGCCCCTTTTGCGAGACCTGCAGATGCTCGATCTCGCCAAAGTCGCGGCGCAGTTTCGTGCCGGCCTTGCGCGCGGCGCGTTCCATGACGGTGATGATGCCGGATACGGCCATATTTATTTCCTTCAACGCGTCGCCCCCGCGAAGGCGGAGGCCGCTGGCTGCGTTGCGCCAAGCTGATAGCGGCCCCCGCCTTCGCTGGGGCGACTTCACTTAGTCCGCGCGGCGGACATATTCGCGGTCGTACACATGCACGACGATCTTCGTTCCGCTCGTGATATGCGGCGGCACCATGACGCGCACGCCATTGTCGAGGATCGCGGGCTTGTACGACGACGAAGCCGTCTGGCCCTTCACGACCGCGTCGGCCTCGACGATCGTCGCTTCGATCGTTTCGGGCAGTTCGACAGAGATCGGGCGCTCTTCCCAAAGTTCGAGCACGACGTCCATGCCGTCCTGCAGGAATTCATGCGCTTCGCCGACGACATCCTTCGAGATGTTGATCTGTTCGAACGTATCCTTGTCCATGAACACCAGATCGTCGCCCTCGGCATAGAGGAACTGGAAATCCTTGGTGTCGAGGCGGATCTTTTCCACCGTATCCGCGCTGCGGAACCGGTTGTTGAGCTTGCGGCCGTCGATCAGATTCTTGGCCTCGACCTGCATATAGGCGCCGCCCTTGCCCGGCTGGGTGTGCTGGATCTTGGTGACCTTCCAGATCCCCTTTTCATATTCGATAATATTGCCGGGACGGATTTCAACGCCGGTGATTTTCATCGCGCACACTCACTAGACAAGGATGGAAAGAGCAAAGCCGCGCCCCACCGGGCACAGCTATCAGGTGCGCGCCTTTAGCCGCGACAGCGCCGAAGGGCAAGCCGTGTGTCAGGGCGTCGCGACGACCATCGCGCGCGTCCGCCGATAGCTGAGCCACACCAGGCCGACGAAGAGGATCAGGCCGACCCACGGCGCGTAAGGCGCATAACCGTCACCGACGACTGCGAGAGGCGAATCGCTGCCGCTGCCCGCGACGATGCCGGCATAGAGCACGCCGAACAGGCTTTCGCCGACGATCATGCCCGTCGCGGTGAGCACGCCCATGCGGTGCGCGAAGCCGGCATTCGGGCGCGTCGCCGCCCAGCGGTCATAGAACCAGCCGCCCACCGCACCGATCACCACCGGCAGGATCACCGCCATCGGCAGGTAGATGCCGATGCCGATCGCCAACGGAGGAAGCCGCAGCTTGCCCGCGCGGCCGAGCAGCGCATCGACGATGATGAAACCGACGCCCGCGAGCGCGCCATAACCCAGCATCGTCCAGTTGAGGTCGCCGCCGAGCACACCCTGCGCCAGCGACGAGATCAGCCCCGCCTGCGGCGCCGCAAGTGCGTTCGGCCCCGCGCCCGGCGCCCCGACAAAGCCGAGCGTTTCGTTGAGCACATTGAGCACCGGCGGCACGACGAGCGAACCGAAGATCACACCGATGATCAGCGCGACCTGCTGTTTCCACGGCGTCGCGCCGACAAGCTGGCCGGTCTTGAGGTCCTGAAGATTGTCGTTCGAAATCGTCGCGATGCCAAAGACCAGGCCGGTTACGATCAGCGCATAGGCGACCATCGCGTCGATCTCCGCCTCGCCCCCGCCGCGCCCGAGCAGGCCGAGGAGCAGAAGCGACGAGGCGATGATCGCGAGGATGCCGATCCCCGATACCGGCGAGTTCGACGCGCCGATCAGGCCCGCCATATAACCGGTGACCGACGCGATCATCAGTCCCACGATGATGATGAACAGGATCGCCCCGGCGATCAGCGCGAACGACGCCCCGGCGAGCGGCCCCCCGGCAAGCACCGTCCACAACAGCCAGCCGATCGGCAGCATCAGCGCCAGCGAGCCGCCGAACACCCAGTTGATCGACATATCCTGTTCTTCGATCGCAAGCGCCTGGCCGCCCTGACGTGCGCGGCTTGCGGCCATTGCCGAGCGAATACCGCCGATGACCGGACCCGCGATCTTGATCAGCGTCCAGATCGCGGCGACCGCGATCACGCCGGCGCCAAAGAAACGCACATCGGCGCGAAACACCGTATTCGCCAGCGTCTCGGCATCGCCCGTCCCGCCTTGCGTGAGCGCCGGCAGCAGCACCCACCAGCCGGTGACCATGCCGACAAGCTGCGCCATGCCGACCGACAGGCCGACGAGGTGACCGACGCCGAACAACGCAAAGGCAAGTCCGCCCGCGATCCCCGTCGCGCCGCTGCCGACGGCGAACCAGCGCGCGACTTCGGCACCGGCGAGCTTCATCTGGGTGAGCAGCGTAAAGCCCGCGGCGACGAGGCTGTTCCACATCAATGCCGAAAGGCCGGCGCGATTTTCCTCGGCACCCTCGGCGCTCGCGGCCCCGACCTGCAGCACCTCTGCGGCGGCGCGGCCCTCGGGATAGGGAAGATCCGAATCGACAACGAGAGCGCGGCGCAGCGGGACGGAGAAAAGCACGCCCAATATGCCGCCAAGCATCGTGATTGCGGTCGTTTCGAGCAGCGGGAAGCCCTGCCAGTAACCGACCATCACCAGCCCCGGCAGCACGAAGATGATCGCCGCCAGCGTCCCTGCGGCGCTCGCGATCGTCTGGACGATATTATTCTCGAGGATCGTCGACCCGGCCATATAGCGCAGCAGCGCCATCGAAATCACCGCTGCCGGGATCGAGGTCGCAAAGGTCAGCCCGACCTTCAAGCCCAGATAGACGTTCGCCGCCGTGAAAGCCAACGTCAGCAGACCGCCGAGCAGAATCGCACGGATCGTCAGTTCGCGCCCGCGTGAGGTCGGCGTGGTGGTGTCTGTCATCAAAATTCTCCCCGTGCGCTGTCTTGCGGGGCACCGCCCGCAGCGCAAGCAAAAAGCCACGAACCGAGTTCCGTTGGACCGAAACGCCAAAAGCGACGAACCGACATCCTTTTGACGTATCGGTCCAATATGCGGCGCGGCATCAATGCGAAATCGGTGTCCATGATGAGTATCGACCTTTCCGATCTTACTCCGCCGCCCCCGCGCGGCAACGCAGCAACCTCATCGCGCGGGGCGCCTTGCGCCGGCCTTTTCGGCTGGCGCAAGGATGCGGCGGCGCCGCCTGCACCCAGGGATGATCCTAAAACGCCGGGGCGCAATTACCCAGCGGGCTGATCCTGAAGAAGCGCCGCGAAAGCGCGCACGGCCGCACCCGGCCCTTCGGGATGGGCCCATATGCCGCCGGAAACGGCAAGAAAGTCAGCCCCGGCCTCGATCAGCGTCGGCGCATTTTCTATCGTAATCCCGCCGATCGCAACGCAGGGCAATTCGAACATTCCCTGCCACCATTCGAGAATTTCGGCGTCCGCGTGATGCTCGACCGTCTTGGTCGTCGTCGGAAAAAATGCACCGAAGGCAACATAATCGGCGCCCGCCTCGCCCGCTTCCATCGCCAGATGACGGCTCGCATGACAGGTAACGCCGATCTGCGCCTGCGGTCCCAGTAACCGCCGCGCTTCCTTCGGATCGCCGTCGCCCTGCCCCAGGTGCACCCCGTCAGCGCCAAGCCGCTTCGCGAGCGCGACATCGTCATTCACGATGAACGCGACGTCATGGGCGGCGCAGATTTCCTGCAACGGTTCGGCAAGCCGCGCCGCGTCATGCTGGTCGAGATTCTTCACGCGAAACTGAAAGGCGGCAACGGGTCCGGCGCCCAGCGCTTCGGTGAGTTGGCCAGGAAAATCGCCACCGACGTCGAGCGGCGAAATGAGGTATAATTGGCAGGTCGGTGCTTTCATGGCGCGTTCATAGCGGCGCCGTCACAGACGGGCAAATGCAGAACATATACCGCATGGCGATCGTCGCCCTCCCCGCCGCTCTCGCTCTCTCTGCCTGCGCCACAACGCGCGCCGCGCCGCTGCCCGACGGCAGCGACGTTGCGCTTGGCCAAAAGGCCTATGTCGACGGGCCGCTCGTCCAGCCGGTCGAGGTGGTTGAGGACAGCCGTTGCCCGATGAACGCGCGCTGCGTCTGGGCAGGCCGCGTGCGCGTAAAGATGGTATGGATTCGCGGCAATGGTGAAAAGCAGCCGTTCGAAGCGACGCTGGGCGAGCCGGTGCAGCTTGCCGACGGCCAATTCACGCTCGAATCGGTGCGGCCGGAAAAGATGACCAATGTGACGATCAAACCGTCGGACTATCGCTTCTCGTTCCGCTTCGCGGGCGGGCTCTAAAGCACCCGCGCCAGCACGAACCCGTCCCAGCCCTTGGCGCCGACCGTCTGGATAGCGGTCGCGTCGAGGCGGGGATTGCCGCTCAGAATATCGAACAGCGCGCGCGTGCCGACGATGCGCTCGTCGTCGCTGTCCGCGTCCAACACCCCGCCCTCGCGCACGACATTGTCGACGATGATCGTCGTGCCGGGGCGGCCCAGGCGGATCGCTTCGTCGACGTAGCGGACGTTGCTCTGCTTGTCGGCGTCGATGAAAACAAAGTCGAACGGCGCTTCACCGGTCATCGCCGCCAGGCTCTGCACCGCCGGGCCGACGCGGATGTCCACCCGGCCCGCCAATCCGGCGCTTTCAAGATTTTCCTGCGCTACGCGTGCGTGATGCGCCTCAAGTTCCAGCGTCACCAGCGTTCCGCCCTCGGGCAGCGCCCGCGCCAGCCAGATCGTCGAATAGCCGCCAAGCGTCCCGACTTCGAGGATGCGTTTTGCGCCGGCCATCTGCGCGAGCAGGAACAGCATCTTGCCCTGCGCCGCCGACACGTCGATCGGCGGCAGCCCTTGTCTTTCATTGTTCGCGAGGGTGGTGGCAAGCGCATCGTCCGCGCCCAGCAACTTGTCGGCGATATAATCGTCGACGGCTTGCCACCTCTCTCCCATCACTTCAGGCCACGGAGGCCGCGTGAATTTCCTTGATGGCGCCGCCGAGCGATGCGTTGAATTCCTCATCGCTCATCTGATGGCGCAGGTCTTCGAGCAAGGCGCGGCTGAAGCTCGCGATGATGCCCGGGTTCTTGGCCAGCTCGACGCAGGCTTCGGGGCGGGCAAAGCCACCCGACAACGCGACGACGCGCAGCACCTTGGGGTGATCGACCAGCGGCTGGAACAGCCCGGCTTCGGTCGGCAGCGACAGTTTCAGCATTACCGGCGCGCCGGTCCAGGCGTCGAGCGCCGCGATCAGTTCGTTCAACAGCAGGCGGTCGGCGGCATCGCGCTCGGCGCTCTTGATGTTCACCTCGGGTTCGATGATCGGAACCAGCCCATGCGATGCGATGCGCGCCGCTTCGGCGAACTGTTGTTCGACGATCGCCTTGATACCCGCAGGATTGGCAAGATTGACGACGCTGCGCATCTTGGTGCCGAACACGCCCTTGGCAACCGCACGCTCGCACAGATCGTCGAGACCGGGGTTCGCCTTCATCAACTGGACGCCATCGGCCTCGTCTTCCAGACCCTTGTCGACCTTCAGGAACGGAACGACGCCACGCTCCCACAATAGCGCGGCCACTGGCTTGCCGCCCGCTTCGCCGTCCATCGTGCGTTCGAACAGGATCGCGCCGATCACCTTCTCGCCATTGAAGCAGGGTGCGGTGACGATGCGGCTGCGCATGTCGTGAATCAGGCCGAACATTTCCTCATCGTTCGAGAAAGCGTCCGCTTCGATCCCATAGCCCTTCAATGCCTTGGGCGTCGAACCGCCGCTCTGGTCGAGCGCGGCGATAAAGCCCTGCCCCGATTTGATCTGGTCGAGCATGGCGGCATTGGCGGTGGTCATAAGATCTCCGGTTGTTTGCATACGTATGTGGCGGTGCGCATAGCGAGCCCTTGGGCGCGATGCAATGCGGTGGGAAAGTCTAGGCCTTCAGCGCGTCGACGCCCGGCAACGCTTTGCCTTCCATCCATTCCAGGAAAGCGCCGCCAGCGGTCGAAACAAAGGTGAAATCTCCGGCCACGCCGGCATGGTTGAGCGCCGCGACGGTATCGCCGCCGCCCGCGACCGAGGTCAGCGAACCTTCGCGCGTCAACGCTGCTGCGGTTTTGGCGAGCGCGACGGTCGCGGTGTCGAACGGCGGCGTCTCGAACGCGCCGAGCGGACCGTTCCAAACGAGCGTGCGGCAGTTCTTGAGGACGTCGGCCAGCGCCTCGACCGCGGCGGGGCCGACGTCGAGGATCATTTCATCGGCCGCGACTTCATGCACATTGACCGTGCGCGTCGGCGGGTTCGGGGCGAATTCCTTCGACACCACGACGTCATAGGGAAGATGGATCGTGCAGCCCGCGGCATCGGCCGCGTCGAAGATCGCATTGGCGGTGTCGACCAGGTCATGCTCGCACAGCGACTTGCCGACATCGACCCCGCGTGCGGCGAGGAAGGTGTTCGCCATGCCGCCGCCGATGATCAGATGGTCGACCTTGCCGACGAGGTTGCGCAGCACGTCGATCTTGCTCGACACCTTCGCGCCGCCGACGACTGCGGCGACCGGATGCGCCGGATTGCCGAGCGCGGCGTCGAGTGCCTTGAGCTCGGCCTCCATCGCGCGCCCCGCATAGGCGGGCAGACGGCGCGCGACGCCCTCGGTCGAACCATGCGCGCGGTGGGCGGCCGAGAAAGCGTCGTTTACGTACAGGTCGCCAATCTCGGCCAAGGCGTCGGCGAAGGCCGGATCATTCTTTTCTTCGCCGGGATAGAAGCGCGTGTTTTCGAGTACCGCAACATCGCCCGCCGCGAGCACCGCGATGCCCGCCTTGGCGCCTTCGCCGACGGCTTCGGGGATGAACATGACCGAATGGCCAAGCACATCCTCGACGCCGCCCATGACGAGGCTCAACGATTGGGTCGGGTTCTTCGCGCCCTTGGGTCGCCCGAAATGGGCGAGGAGCAGCACGATCGCGCCCTTGTCCGACAGTTCCCGGATCGTCGGCATCGCGGCCTGGATCCGGGTCGCATCGCTGACCGCGCCATCGATCATCGGGACGTTGAGGTCGACGCGTACGAGCACGCGCTTGCCGGTGACGTCACCGATATCGTCGAGGGTTTTGAACGCGGTCATTCTTTTCACTCCGTACCCGGAGCGTGCCCCCGCAAAGGCAGGGGCCCATCTCCTATGCCATCCTTCCCCATCCCCTTACGTCCGATACCATATCGGCGGGAGATGGGCCCCTGCGTTCGCAGGGGCTCAGGCAAATTACAGGAACTTGGCGATCACGCCCGCGGTGTCGATCATGCGGTTCGAAAAGCCCCATTCATTGTCGTACCAGCTAAGCACGCGCACCAGCTTGCCGTCGATCACCGAGGTTTCGAGGCTGTCGATCGTCGAGCTTGCCGCATTATGGTTGAAGTCGATCGAAACCAGCGGCTCTTCGGTATAGCCGAGCACGCCCTTCAGCGCGCCTTCGGCCGCGGCCTTGAGCACTGCGTTGACTTCTTCCTTGGTGGTTTCGCGCAGCGGCGTGAAGGTCAGGTCGACGACCGACACATTCGGGGTCGGAACGCGGATCGACGAACCGTCGAGCTTGCCCTTCAGTTCGGGCAGAACCAGACCGACGGCGACCGCGGCACCGGTCGAGGTCGGGATCATCGACATCGCGGCGGCGCGGGCGCGGCGCGGATCGTCGTGGATCTGGTCGAGGATCTTCTGGTCGTTGGTATAGGCGTGGATCGTCGTCATCAGACCGCGCTCGATCCCGATCGCCTCGTGCAGCACCTTGGCAAAGGGCGCGAGGCAGTTGGTGGTGCACGACGCGTTCGAGATGATCAGATGGTCGGCGGTGATCTTGTCGTCATTGACGCCGAACACGACGGTCAGGTCGACTTCCTTGGCGGGGGCAGAGATCAGCACGCGCTTGGCACCGGCGTCGAGATGCTTCTGGCCGCCGGCCTTGTTGGTGAAGAAGCCGGTGCATTCCATCACGATGTCGATGCCGTTTGCGGCATGCGGCAGCGCGGCGGGGTCGCGCTCGGCGGTCACCTGGATGCGCTTGCCGTTGATGATCAGGTCGTTGCCATCGACTTCGACGGTGCCGTTGAAGGCGCCGTGGACCGAATCATGGCGGAGCAACCGGGCATTCGCCTTGGCATCGCCCAGGTCGTTGATCGACACCAGCTCCAGATCGTGGTCGGTGCGCTCCAGAATGGCGCGCGCCACATTGCGGCCGATGCGTCCGAAACCGTTGATTGCAACCTTCACTGCCATGTCGAAACGTCCTTTCTGCGTGGAATAAGCCGGTCCTTAGTTGCCGAGCTTTGCCAGTATCTGGGGGGTGATAGCGTCGGCGGTAAGGCCGAAATGCTTGAATAGGTCTTCAATCGGAGCCGAAGCGCCAAAGCTGTCGATGCCGAAACGCAGGCCGTGGCGGCCGGTGTAGCGTTCCCACCCAAAGGTCGTGCCCGCCTCGATCGACACGAGCAGCGCATCGTCGGGCAGGATATCGGCCTGATAGGCAGCGCTCTGTTCGTCGAACAATTCGGTCGAGACCATCGAGACGACGTCGACGCCATGACCGGCAGCTTCGAGCTTGTCGGCGACTTCGATCGCGAGCGACACTTCGGAGCCCGTCGCAACGAGTACAACCTTGCGCGCGGCCGAGGCGGAGCGAAGGCGGTAACCGCCTTTTGCACAAAGATTTTCGGTGACGTCATGGCGGAGCGGCGGGAGGTTCTGACGCGTCAGCGCGAGCAGCGACGGGCGGCTTTCCTGCGCAAGCGCGAGCGCCCAGCATTCGGCGGTCTCGACCGCGTCGGCGGGACGCATGACGAGCAGGTTCGGCATCGCGCGCAGCGACTGGAGATGCTCGATCGGCTGGTGCGTCGGGCCGTCTTCGCCGAGTCCGATGCTGTCGTGCGTCATCACATAGACGACGCGCTGCTGCTGGAGCGCCGACAGGCGGATCGCGGCGCGGCAATAGTCGGCAAACACCAGGAACGTGCCGCCATAGGGAATGATGCCGCCATGGAGCGCCATCCCGTTCATCGCGGCCGCCATGCCGAACTCGCGAATGCCGTAATAGATATAGCGGCCCGAATAATCATTCTTCGTCAGCGGCTTGGTCGACGAAGTTTTTGTATTGTTCGAACCGGTCAGATCGGCGCTGCCGCCCACAAGCGCCGCGATATCGGCGGTCAGCGCGCCGAGCGTATTTTCAGACGCCTTGCGCGTCGCAACCTTCGGCGGTTCGGCGACCAGGCCATCGAGATAGGCCTTGAAGGCGTCGCCCGGAACGATCTTGCCAGCTAGACGATCTAAAAATTCGCTTTTCTTTTCGTTATTTGCGAGGCGATCGTTCCATTCGTTATGAAGCCCCTTGCCCTTCTCGCCAAAGGCCGCCCAGGCCGATGCGATATCGGCGGGAATGACGAACGGCTCGGCGGTCCAGCCGAGTTCCTTGCGCGCTGCGGCAATCTCTTCGGCGCCCAGCGGCGCGCCATGCGTCGCCGACGTGCCCTGCTTGTTAGGCGCGCCGAAACCGATGATCGTGCGGCACGCGATCAGCGACGGACGCGGATCGGCAAGCGCGGCGTCGATCGCACGGCGGATATCGGCGGGATCGTGCCCGTCGCAGCTTTCGACATGCCAGCCGGTCGCCGCATACCGCGCCGCGATATCCTCGCTCGTCGACAGGTCGGTCGATCCGTCGATAGTGATCTTGTTATCGTCCCAAAGCACCGTCAGGCGGCCAAGACCAAGATGTCCGGCCAGACCGATTGCTTCGTGATTAATGCCTTCCATCAGGCAGCCGTCGCCAGCGATCACCCAGGTGCGATGATCGACGAGGTCGTCGCCATAGAGGGCGTTGAGATGCCGTTCGGCGATTGCCATGCCGACCGAGGTCGCGAGCCCTTGGCCCAGCGGCCCGGTCGTCGTCTCGACGCCTTCAAGCTCGAAATTCTCGGGGTGGCCCGCGCACGGGCTGTGCAGCTGGCGGAAATTGCGAATGTCGTCGAGGGTCGGCCGCGCATAGCCCGCAAGATTGAGCGTCGCATAGGCGAGCATCGAGCCATGACCCGCCGAAAGGACGAATCGGTCGCGATCGACCCATTTCGGATCGGTGGGGTCGAACTTCAGATAATCCGAATAAAGGACGGTGGCGACGTCGGCCATGCCCATAGGCATCCCGGGATGGCCGCTGTTTGCGGCCTGTACGGCGTCCATCGCAAGCGCACGGATCGCGTTGGCGAGCTGACGTTCGGGCAGTGTCATGAGTCCCCCGGGAAAGGATGTGAAGGTGACCGGATTCGGTGCGACAGCCCTTTGCGGCCGCACGGTCAGGAGTCAACCGCCCGCGGCACGAATGCGGCACAAATTCCGGCGCATTTCGGTGTGGAGAGGCGATTGCACCCCTTCCCCGGCGCTGCTAACCCTTAAGCATGGAACTCGATCTCGACGAATCCAGCCTGGCCATCGGCCGTATCGAGCGCGCATTGAGCCGTATCGAAAAAGCCCTGACCGACCGGGCAAACCGCCCCGCACCCACCGTGGCAGCGCCCGCCGCCGACCAATCGGCACTAAAGGCCGAGGTTGCCGCCGTTATCGGCGAACTCGACCGACTGATCGCGGAGGCCGACCGTGGCTGACGTCAAGCTCACCATCGCCGGACGCCCCTATGACGTGCATTGCGCCGACGGTGAGGAGGGGCAACTGATCCAACTCGCGTCGGTAGTCGACGAAAAGGTGCGCACGATGCCCGGCGGTACCGAGGTTCGGCAATTGTTGTTCGCGGCATTGATGCTTGCCGACGACGCGCAGGAAGCGCGAGGCAAGATCGAAAAGGCCGAACCGCAATCGGATTCGCTCCGCGCGGCGGTGGCGCTTGCCGAAAGCCGCGAAGCGACGGCGCGCGACGAGCTACAGGCTGCAGTCGCGCGCGAAAAGGCCGCGCTCAAGGAACTGGAAACGGCACGGCAGGCGCCCCAACACTCTTCGCCTGCGGTCAACCCATCGAACAATCGCGCCTTGTTGCAAATTGCCGACCGAATCGAAGCGCTCGCAACGAAAGTCGAGCAGCTCCCTTGAGGAAAACGGCCCGCGCGCCTACATAGGAGACGGCGGGCACTGCCCGGCACGAGCTTTTGCGAAAATCCCTGAGGCGATACATCATCCTAGGGGGCTGTCCCTGCCCGGACCCTGGTCCGACGTATATGGTCCCCACCTGACGTTACTGGCGTCAGAGGACTTTCCAGCAAACGACCTCGGCGGTCCCGCCAACCGATCCACTTATGTCCCAGAGGAGGCGATGACCGACTTGTCCGCCGATCTGGTCCAGCAAAAACAGAAATTGCGCGAGCGGCTGCGCTTTCGGCGTCGGCATTTTGCCGCAAATCTCGATGGCATGGCGCAGTTGGCGGCTTTTCGCGCGCTCCCTGCGCCGCTTTCCGATCTTCTTGCCAATCACGCCGTCGTTGGCGCCTATATCGCCTGGGGCGACGAACCCGATATCATTCCGATGCTATCCGGCGTTGCGGAAGGAGGGTCTCTTGCCCTGCCCCACCACAGCGGGCGGGTCGACATGATGGATTTTCGCCGCTGGCGACCGGACGAATCGCTCGCCAAGGGCCCGTGGAGCACGCAGCAGCCCGCCGACGACGCGCTCTTGGCGATTCCGGACATCATATTCTGCCCGCTCGTCGGGTTCGATCGTCAGGGCGGACGCATCGGCCAGGGCGGCGGCCATTATGACCGCTATTTCGCCACGCATCCCGATGCACTGCGGATCGGTATCGGCTGGTCGGTGCAGGAAATCGACGCTACGCCGCGCGAATCGACCGATATCGCGCTCGACGCGATATTGACCGAGCAGGAATTCATCCTTTGCGGAGACCGTTTGTGAGCCAGGACCCAGCCAATCCCCAGCCGAGTTGGCGCAAACCAGCAGGCATGTTCCTGATCCTCGCCCTTATCGCGGGATGGACCGCTATCGTCGTCAGCCTGTCGCCTTGGGTCGGCAACTGGCCGGTGCTGGTGCAGGCGGTGTTCTATCTGATTGCAGGCATCGTCTGGATCGCACCGCTGAAACCGCTGCTGCGCTGGATGGAATTGGGGAAATGGCGCGGCTGAAGCGCCGCGCCATTTTTCCCGATTTCCAGTGATGGAAGGTCCCAAGCTGCGGTGGCCATCCCATCCAAAAAAGGAAGGAATGGCGCGAGTGACGGGGCTCGAACCCGCGACCTCCGGCGTGACAGGCCGGCACTCTAACCAACTGAGCTACACCCGCGTGTGCTTGGGAGCCGCGCCAATATGGCCCTCGCCCCGACCTGTCAACCGTCGCTTTCATCCTGTGTGCGATTTAATCGATCGCGCACCTCGTCGGTGGTCGTCAGCGTGCCATGTTCGAAAAGGAAACCCGCCAGATCGGGCGTCCCCGTCGACGCGAGCACGGTCTGCAAAATCAGCAACAGTGGCACGGCGAGCAGAGCGCCAGGCGTCCCCCATACCCATCCCCAGAAGCTCAAAGACACGAGAATCAGCAGCGGATTGATCGTCAGTCGCTTGCCGAGCACTAGAGGCGTAATCAGATTCGCCTCGACCAGATGGACGCCGATAAAGATCAGCGCCGGCAATAAGGCGAGCCCGACGGCGTCGAATGTCATGAGTCCGCCAAGCCCGAGCAGCACTGCCGCGACGATCGGCCCCAGATAGGGCACGAAATTGCAGATACTGACGATCCCGCCCCACATGAAGGGCGATGGCATCCCGAGCGCCCAGAGCAGGAGCGAGACGGTCAGACCCAGAATCGCGTTGATCATCGTAATCGTCGCCAGATAGTCGGCGGTCGCATCGACGACATTCTGGATCACGCGCGCGGTCTGCATCGCACCGTCGAAGCTGCCGCGCCGCCGGATCGTGCCTTTGCGCAGCCGCGTCCAGCCCGCGAGAAAGAAGAAGATGACGAGCACCGCGAAGAAGAGCTGAATTGCCGCCGCGGGCGCCGACGAGATGAAATAGTCGACCACCGAAGTCGGTGCGGTCGCCGCCACCGCCTGCGCAGTCGCTTCGGTTCCGCTCGCCACCGACAGCAATGTGCGATCGACGAAGCGCTGCAACGTCGAATAAAAATCGATCAGCGGCGCCAGATTGCTCTGGATACGCGGAATCGATTCGGGGATTCGCGCGAACCAGCCGGTCGCGGGCACCACTATGATCGCCAGCGCAGCGTTGATGATCGCCAGAAAAGTCGCGAGTGCGAGGAACGATGCGAGCGCCGACGGCACACCGCGCCGTTCGAGCCATTCGAGCAGCGGAACGAGCGCGATCGCGATGACGATCGCCGCAGTCAGCGGCAGGAAGAATTCGGCGCCCGCCTGCAAGGCAAAGGGGAGCCCCAGGCAAAAGCTTGCGCCGAGGATCAGCGCAAGCGCGGCAAGCAACCGGTCGCGACGGAAATCGTCGATCTCGATCTGGTGCAGCGGATTGACGCGCGGCGAACGCACATCCTTGCTGCCCCGGTCGTCCGCCACCCCTGCTCTCCTCGTTAACCGCCTCGTCTTACGCGAGCTTTACTTTCCGCGCCAGTCGCCCCGTTTTGCGACGAAACGGGTGCCCCGCTGTCCCCATCTGGGTCAAAACGCGTCTTTCTTCCTGCTTTTTAACCAGAAATTACCCTTTATCGGCGACTGAAGGCTCCAAGGACCAACCTTTCCGGAGTCAAAGTGATGATGAAAGCGCCTGTGGGGGGCGCGAAGCATCAGCTTCTACCCTCGTGTTCAATTTTCGCGCTGCTGGCCGCATTTGCGTTGCCGATGCAGGCCGAGGCGGCCGGCACTCGCGCCGGCTCCACCATCAGCAACACGGCAAGCGCGAGCTTCGATACGGGTGGCGGCACGACCACTGTCGATTCGAACCGCGTCGACCTGCTTGTCGACGAACTTCTCGACGTTACGGTCGATTCGAGCAATCCCGCCGATGTTCCGACAACGCCCGGTGCGACGGGTCAGCTTCTGACTTTCTCGGTCACGAACAACGGCAACGGCGTCGAAGCTTTCGGCCTAACGACGATCGCCAATGCGGGGGGTGACAATTACGACCCCGTCGTCACGCAAATCTATCTGGACAATGGCGACGGCATTTTCGACGCCAGCACCGATACGCTCTATACTGCAGGCGCCAACGACCCGTCGCTCAACCCGGACCAGAGCATCACGGTCTTCGTCCTTGCGACGACGCCCGGCACGGTGGTGGACGGCAATCGCGGCATCGTAAGTCTCGTCGCCGCTGCCAAAACGGGTACCGGCGCGCCCGGGTACAGTTTTGCCGGCCAAGGCGAAGGCGGCGGCGATGCCGTCGTCGGTTCGACCGGTGCCGACGGACAGGACGCCGGCGCTTTTGTTGTCGCGGCTGCGACGGTAACACTCGTCAAATCGGCGGTCGTGAGCAATTCGCTCGGCACCACCGACCCGATTCCGGGTGCCGTTATCACCTATACCATCGTCGCCACCGTCGCCGGCAGCGGCTCGGTCAGCGGCCTGGCCGTGACCGACAATATTCCCGTGGACACCAGCTACGTCCCCGGCTCGATCACGCTCGGCGGTATTGGTCTGTCCGACGCGGCCGATGCCGACGCGGGCGATTATAACGGCACGCGGATCAACGTCGGGCTCGGCACTGTTGCCGGCGGCCAGACCCGCACCGTCACCTTCCGTACCCGAATCAACTGATGGAGATGCGCATGCGCACCGCTCTTTTTCTTTTGCTCGCCGCAATGATCCCCGGTCAGGCGCTCGCCGCGAACCAGGTCGCGCTCGACAACAATGTATTCGTCGAACGCGTGACGACCGACGCTCAGGGCAAACAGAAGATCCTGCTCGAAGAACCAAAGGTTGTCGTTCCCGGCGACCGGCTTGTCTTCGTGCTCAGCTATCGCAACGCGGGGGCTCAGCCCGCCGACAAGTTCGTGATCACAAATCCGATGCCCTCGGCGGTTCAATTTGCCGATGCGGGCGATACGCGGCCACTCGTTTCGGTCGACGGCGGCAAGCAGTGGGGACTGCTTTCCGACCTCAGCATTCCGATGAACGATGGCGCGCGCCGCGCGGCACAGCCCGCCGATGTCACGCACGTCCGCTGGGCTTTTGCCAAACCGATTCCGGTCGGCGGGGCGGGCAAACTCATGTTTCGGGGAGTTGTAAAATAGCCAATTAATAAAGCCGCTTAATGGTTGCCAGCGGTGGGGAAACGGCAGCCGACATAAAACCCAGGAGCTCAGCTATGACCAGCAAGCTGACGTATATGGGTGTCATCGGTCTGACGGCGCTTTCGAGCGTCGCCGCCACGCCGGCTTTTGCAGCCGGCACGACCGCGGGCACCACGATCACCAATACCGCCACCGTCGACTATCAGGTCGGTGGCGTCGCACAGGCCCAGCAGCAAGCGGCGAACAACTTCGTTGTAGACCGCAAGATCAATCTGCTGGTCGAAGAGGTCGGTACGGTCACGACGAACGTCGTCCCGGGCCAGACCAACGCCGTCACGACGTTTCAACTGACCAATACGTCGAACGAAACGCTCGATTTCGCACTCGTGGCGTCGCAGATCACGGGCGGCACCGCCGCGCACGGCGGCACCGACGCGTTCAATGTGAACAACATTCGCATCTATCGCGATAATACGGTCACCGGCACGGTCGGCAGTTGGGACGCCGGCGACACGCTGATCACGGCCTATGTCGACGAGCTTGTCGTCGATACGGCGATCCGCCTGTTCGTTGTCGCCGATATCCCGACGACGCTTGCGGTTCCTGCCGTCGTCAACGGGGCAGTCGCCGGTGTGACATTGCGCGCCACGGCGCGCGAAGGCGGGCTTGCCGGCACACAGGGCGCGGCGATCACCGAGACGACCGGCGCCAACACCGCTGGCAAGGATACGGTTTTTGCCGACATCGCCGGAGTAGCGGGCGATGTTGCGCGCGACGGCTCGCATAGCGACAACGACGATTATACGGTGCAGACGGCGACGCTTGCCGTGACCAAAAGCAGCCGTGTCATCTCGGACCCGTTCAACAATACGACGAATCCGAAGCTGATCCCGGGTGCGGTGGTCGAATATTGCATCGCGGTCGCCAACACCGGTGGTGCCGCCGCAACCTCGGTCCTGATCACTGACCCGGTTCCGGGGCAGTTGACGTTCAGTGCGGGCACTATCCTGCTGGGCGGCACGGTCACCGGCGGCGTTTGCGACTTCAACGGCACCGCAGGCGGCAGTTACGCCGCACCGAATGTGTCGGGCACGATCGCATCCATCGCAGCGGGCGCCGCAAGCACGCTCGTCTTCCGCGCGACCGTAAACTGATCGGATAACCGATGGAGCAGCGGGTGCGGCCCAAAAGCCGCCTCCCGCTGCTCCCCTCGGGGCTGTTATGGCATTCCGCAGCAAATTTTCCGGCCTTGTGACCGCCCTGGTCGCGGCAGCGATGCTGCCTGCGGCAACCCCGGCGCGCGCGCAGGTGATCATGAACACGGCTTCGGCGCAGTGGACGCATGACGGGCAACCCGGTCAGGCGCTGTCGAACCGCGTCGATGTGACGGTGACCGCGCGCCCGCCCGAACGGCCGACGATTACCACCTATCGGCTTACGGCCGGCGGCGGCGACCGGTCCGTGCCGTTGGCGCCCACCCAATGCAGCCGACCGGGAGCCCGCGCAGCCGCAGTCGGTACTGCCGCAAGCGACGCAATCCCGCTCAGCGGAGTGTACGAGGGCATTTCTACCGCCCCCGCATCACTCCAGAGCACGAACAATTTCCGCGCCGGCGAAGTTCTGGTCGTCGGGGTCACGCTCGCATCGGCAAATGTCGATCCGCAGTTGCGCGAAACCCTCTCGGTCGTTCTCGAACTCGAAAATGGCGACAGCGAGCAGATTGTGCTGACCGAGACCGCCAGCAACAGCGGCGAATTTGTCGGCATCATCAACACAATCGGCGTTCCGCCTGCGGTGGTCGCGGGCGATTGCCGCCTGTCGGTCAGCCCGGGCGCGCCTTTGACGCTGCGCGTTACGGATCAGGCAAGCGCCAGCCTCGTCGCGCTGGCAACGATCAACTTCCTCGTCGATCCGTTCGGCATCGTGTTCGACAGCGGCGACGGCGCGCCCGTCGCCGGAAGCCGCGTGACGATCATCGACACCGTGACCGGCCAGCCCGCGCAGGTTTTCGGCGACGATGGCGTTTCGGCCTATCCCTCCAGCGTCGTCACGGGTCAGAGCGTCACCGACGCAGGCGGCACGACCTACAATTTCCCGCCCGGAGACTATCGCTTCCCCTTCGTCGCGCCCGGCACCTACCGTCTCGTCGTGTCGCCGCCCGCACCATATACCGCGCCGTCGACGTCGAGCGCTGCGGCTCTGGCAGGCCTTCGCCGCCCCGACGACGGTCAGCCCTTCACGATTACCGACGCGAGCTATGGCAACAGCTTCACGCTGAGCAGCCCCGCGCCCGTGCGCGTCGACATTCCGGTTGACCAGCCCGGCCTGCCGCTAATCCTGCGCAAGACCACCTCGACGCAGGTCGCCGTTCCAGGCGATGTCATCCAGTATCGCATCGAAGTCGCCAATCGCGATACACGCCGCAACACCGGCGCGGTCACCGTTCGCGACGTTCTGCCCGCAGGAATGCGCCTTCGCGCCGACACCGTGCGTGTCGATGGTGTTCGCGTCGATGCAGTGGTTCAGTCCAATGGCCGCGAGTTCGCGGTCACCTTGCCCGGCATCGCAGCCTCGCGGTCGTCGCTGCTTACCTATCTGGCCGAAGTCATCGTGTCGGCGCAGCCGGGCAATGCGCTCAACAGCGCCACCGCAACCGACAACCGCGGCTCGACGAGCAATGTCGCCGAGGCGACGATCTCGATCAAACGCGACCAGCTTGGCGACCGCATGACGATTATCGGCCGTATCACCGATAGCGGCTGCACCGTCGATCCGGGCAAGGCCGACGGCATCGCCGGCGTCCGCGTGATGCTTCAGGACGGCAGCTATACCGTCACCGACGAGGATGGCCGCTATCATTTCGAAGGCGTCCGCCCCGGCCTGCATGTCGTCCAGATCGATCCGTCAACGCTCCCGCTCGACCGCGAGCCGATCGACTGTGCGCGCTCGACGCAAAGTGCCGGCAGCGCGATTTCGCGTTTCGTCGAAGGCCGCGGCGGCGCATTGAAGCGCGCCGACTTCCGCGCTGTCGCGAGCGCACCGCGGGCCGCGCCGAATGTGACCGCCATAGAAGCGCCGAAGGTTCTGAACGATCCGGAGGCTGCCGGATCGGGTCGCGACTGGCTTGCCGGGCAAACGCCGGGTATCGGCTGGCTCTTCCCTGACAGCGACCACAATCCCCGTTCAAAGGCGATCCGCGCTGCAATCAAGCACGCGCCGGGAGAGACAGTGTCGCTCCGCGTCAACGGCAAGCCCGCCGACGCGCTGACATTTGAAGGCGTCAGCAAGTCGGCCGACGGCAGCGTCGCGGTCAGCCTGTGGCGCGGGCTCGAAATTCGAGAAGGCGAAAACAGCCTTGTCGCCGACGTGAAGGACGCCAATGGCGTCACGATCGAGACGCTGGAGCGCAACGTCCATTATTCAATCACGCCGATGCGCGCGGCGCTGATCCGCGAAAAGTCGGTTCTGATTGCCGACGGCGTGACGCGCCCCGTCATCGCGGTGCGCCTGACCGACCGCGACGGCAAGCCGATCCGCGCCGGCCTCACGGGCGACTTCAGCGTCCCCGCCCCTTACTACCCCGCCGTCGAAGCCGACGCCCAGCAGGCACGGCAGTTGTCGGGCCTCGAACGCGCGCAGCCGTTGTGGAAGATCGATGGCGACGACGGCATCGCCTATATCGAGCTCGAACCCACTACCGCGTCAGGAACGCTCGCGATGGATTTCACGTTCCGCGACGACAAGGTGACGCGCAAGCAGACGATCGAAACCTGGCTCGATCCGGGCAACCGTCCGTGGACTGTCGTCGGCTTTGCTGCGGGCACCGTTGGGTACAACACGCTCGACGACCGGATGGAGCCGTCGGCAGAAACGCTCGACGACCTCAACGCCGACGCGCGCCTCGCGCTTTACGCAAAAGGCCGCGTGCTGGGCAAATGGCTGATGACGCTCGCCTATGACAGCGACAAGGACAAGGACGACACGCGTTTCGGCGGCGTGATCGATCCGCGCGCCTATTACACCATCTACGCCGACCGCAACGAAACGCGTTATGATGCCGCCTCGGTGCGCAAACTCTATCTGCGCCTCGAACGCCCGCAATTTTACGCGATGTTCGGCGATATCGAGACCGGCATTTCGGAACCCGAACTTGCCCGCTACCAGCGCGCGCTCAACGGCGGAAAAGCGGAATATCGCGGCCGCAACGTCGCCGCGACCGCGTTCGTCGCCGACACGCCATACCGCTTCCGCCGCGACGAGATCCAGGGCAATGGCCTGACGGGTCCGTATCAGCTCGGCGCGCGGGACATCCTGCCGAACAGCGAACGCATCGTCATCGAAACGCGCGACCGCCTGCACAGCGAGCGCATCGTCGATAGCGTCAGCCTGTCGCGCCACGTTGACTATGACATCGACTATCTGTCAGGCACGATCCGCTTCCGCGAACCAGTGCTCAGCCGCTCGTCGAACCTCGACCCGCAATTCGTCGTCGCCGAATATGAAGTCGATGGCGTCGGCCAGCGCGTGCTTAACGCAGGCGGCCGCGTCAGCTATCAGTCGAACGACGAGAAGCTGCGCGTCGGCGCGACGTTCATCCATGACGAGGACGGCAACGCCAAGACCAACCTTGGCGGCGTCGATGCGCGCTATCGCCCGACGATCGAAACCGAAGTCCGCGCCGAACTCGCGGTGAGCGACGCGAAGGCGGCAAATGGCAGCACCGCCGCGAATGGCACGGCAAAGGCATGGCTGATCGAGGCCGAGCATCACAGCAGCAACGCCGACTTCCTGGCCTATGTTCGCGAGCGTGAGGCAGGCTTTGGTACCGGCCAGCTCAACAGCAGCGAGAATGGCACGCGCAAATTCGGCTTTGACGCGCGGATGAAGGCCAGCCGCAATCTGTCGGTGACGGGCAGCGCATGGCAGGAAGATTATCTCGACACCAATGCGCGCCGCCGCGCCGCCCGCGCGCTCGTCGAATATGATAATGGCACCAGCGTCATGCGCGCCGGGCTGACGCATGCCGATGATCGCCTGACCGACGGCACGAACAACCGTTCGAACATCGTCCAGCTCGGCGCAACGCAGCGGCTGATGAACAAGCGCCTCGAACTCGATGCGCAGACCGAATTCGCGCTGGGGGGCAAGGATGCGAGCATCGATTTCCCGACCCGCCATCGCCTCGGCGCCCGCTTCGCAATCAATCGCGACGTCAATCTGGTCGGCAGCTACGAAATCGCCGACGGCGACACGATCAAGGCGCGCACCGCGCGGCTCGGCTTCGACGTGACGCCGTGGTCGGGGGCGCGTCTGCTCGCCACCGCCAATCAACAGGAGATCAGCGAATATGGTCCGCGCAGCTTTGCCGCTTACGGCCTGTCGCAGTCGCTGAAACTTGGCGAGCGCTGGTCGGTCGATGTGTCGGTCGACGGCAATCGCACGATCGGCGGCATCAGCGCCGGTGACGTGCTCAACGTCGAGCATCCCGTCGCGTCGGGCGGCTTCCTCGGCGACAATGGCACGCTCACCGAAGATTTCCTCGCGATCAGCACCGGCGCCACTTATCGCGCCGACCGCTGGACGCTGACGGGCCGCGCCGAATATCGCGATGGCGAGATCGCCAATCGTTACGGGCTGACGCTGGGCGGGCTCCGCCAACTCGGCGAGGGCCGCGCGCTCGGTGCACTCTTCACTTACGCCAAGGCAAGCGGCGCAGGAGCCGCGCCGACGACCGAAGTCATCCAGTTCGAGATGAGCTGGGCGCACCGTCCCGCGGCGTCGCGCGTGTCATGGCTCAACAAGAGCGAGTTCCGGTCGGACAAGGTGCGCGACGCTGTCGCGGGCGAAGCTGGCCCGATCGGCGGACCTTCGCTCACGATTGACGGCGACGCGACCAGCCGCCGCCTGCTCAACAGCCTGTCGTTGAACTGGACCCCGCTCGGCGATCGCGGAATCGGCCGCGGCGACGGCTGGTACGAACGCGCCGAAATCGGCTTCTTTTGGGGAACGCGCTATAATTTCGACCGCTTCGGCGCGGATGACGTCAAGAGCTGGTCGAACCTGATCGGCGCGGACATCCGCTTCAACCTGAGCGAGCATGTCGATGTCGGCGCTTCGGGTACTGTTCGCGTCGGCACCGATGCCGATACGATCAGCTGGGCGGGCGGTCCGACCGTCACGCTGGCGCCGATGACGAATGCGAACATCACCTTCGGCTATAATTTCGCGGGATTCCACGACCGCGATTTCGAAGACGCACGATTCTCGCGCTCGGGCGCGTATGTGACCTTCAAGCTGAAGTTCGACCAGACGAGCTTTGCCGGGCTGGGGCTCTAATAGATCCGTCATTGCGAGCGAAGCGAAGCAATCCAGAGTGGCGTTGACCGCCCTAGATTGCTTCGCTTCGCTCGCAATGACGGGTGAGAACTTAGTCCGCGAACAACAGAACCGGCGTTTCCACCAGCTTCTTGAGCGCCTGGACATAGCTTGCCGCATCCCAGCCATCGACGACACGGTGGTCGCAGCTGATCGACAGGTTCATCAGCTTCGCACGCCGAATTTCGTCACCGTCAAACACCGGACGCTCGACGATCTTGTTCGGGCCGATGATCGCGACTTCAGGCCGGTTGATGACCGGAGTCGTCGCGATGCCGCCGAGCGGGCCGAGCGAGGTGACGGTCAACGTGCCGCCGGTCAGTTCCTCGACCTTGGCCTTGCCGGTGCGTGCCGCTTCGGCGAGCCGCGTGATTTCGCTCGCGAGCTGCCACACATTCTTGTCCTGCGCGTCGCGGATCACCGGCACCATCAGCCCGGCGTCGGTCTGCGTCGCCATGCCGAGATGCACCGCGCCATAGCGCGTCACGACGCCGCCTTCGTCATCGTAACGTGCGTTGATCATCGGGAATTGCGGGATCGTGCGGCAGATTGCGACGATCAGGAAGGGCAGCATCGTCAGCTTGGGACGGCCGCCGCGATTGGCGTTCAAATCGGCGCGCATTTCCTCGAGCGCGGTGACGTCCATTTCCTCGACATAGGTGAAGTGCGGGATCGCGCGCTTCGACGCCGCCATATTCTCGGCGATTTTGCGGCGCATGCCGATGACCTTGATCGGCTCGTCGGCGCGGGCACGCGAGGCACCCGGCGCGCTATATCCCTGCCCGCCGCTGTAGCGGAGGAAGGCGTCGAGGTCGGCGTGACGGATGCGATCGCCCTCGGCGTGAACCTGCCCCAGATCGACGCCGAGATCCTTAGCGCGCGCACGAACGGCGGGCGATGCAAGAACCGTGCGGCTGTGTGCCGCCGCTGCCACCGGCGCGGGTGCAGGCGTCGGAGCCGGTGCGGCGACCGGTGCCGCAACTTCGACAACCGAAATTTCTTCAGCACCGGGCGTCTCCGCCGCAATTTCCTGTTCGACCGGCGTATCGGCCGGCGGTGCCTCGACGGCGCCATCTTCGTCGGTCTCGATTACCGCCAGCGTCGACCCGATCGGGATGAGGTCACCGACCTCGCCCGCCAGTTCGACGACGATCCCCGAAACGGGCGATTCCATTTCGACGGTCGCCTTGTCGGTCATCATGTCGGCAAGCTGCGCATCTTCCTCGACGCGCTCGCCGATCTTGACGTGCCAGGCGACGATTTCGGCCTCGGCAATGCCTTCGCCGATGTCGGGCAGACGGAATGAATAACGAGCCATGGCGTCAGTCCTTCAAAATCTTGGTCAGCGCGGTCGCGATGCGCACCGGGCCGGGGAAATAGGCCCATTCGAGGCTATGCGGATAAGGCGTGTCGAAGCCTGTGACGCGTTCGACGGGAGCTTCGAGGTGATAGAAGCAGCGCTCCTGAACCAGCGCGGCCAGTTCGGCGCCAAAGCCCGACGTCCGCGTCGCTTCGTGGATGATCAGGCAGCGCCCGGTCTTCTTCACCGAGGTTTCGATCGCTTCGATATCGAGCGGCAACAGCGTGCGCAGGTCGATGATTTCGGCGTCGATGCCCATTTCCTCGACGATCGTCTTGGTGACATGCACCATCGTGCCATAAGCAAGGATCGTCAGCGCTTCGCCCGAACGTACCGTCGCGGCCTTGCCGAGTTCGATGCGGTAATGACCTTCGGGCACCGTGCTCGCGTCATGCTTTGACCAAGGCTCGACCGGGCGGTCGTAATAGCCGCTGAACGGGCCGTTGTAGATGCGCTTGGGTTCGAGGAAGACGACGGGGTCATTGTCCTCGATCGCCGCGATCAACAGGCCCTTTGCGTCATAGGGGTTCGACGGGATCACCGTCTTCACGCCGCAGATGTGGGTCATGATGCTTTCGGGCGACTGGCTATGCGTCTGGCCGCCGAAGATGCCGCCGCCGAACGGGGTGCGCACCGTCATCGGGCAGATGAAATCCCCCGCCGAACGATAGCGCAGACGCGCCGCTTCGCTAACAAGCTGATCGAGCCCGGGATAGATATAATCGGCGAACTGGATTTCGGGGACCGGGCGCAGGCCATAGGCCCCCATGCCGACCGCAACGCCGATGATGCCGCATTCGTTGATCGGCGTGTCGAACACGCGCGTCTTGCCATGTTTTTTCTGGAGCCCCGCAGTCGCGCGGAACACGCCGCCGAAAAAGCCGACGTCTTCGCCCATCACGACCATATTCGGATCGCGGTCGAGCATGACGTCCATGGCGCTGTTGATCGCCTCGATCATGTTCATGGTCTTGGTGGCGGTTTGTACTTCAGCGCTCATCATTCGGGCTTCCAATTGGGGCCGAACTTGGCCTCTTGCTCGGCGAGCATCTGCGCGCATTGTTCCTTAAGGTGCCAGGGCAGCTCTTCGAACACGTCGTCGAACATCGTCTCGAACGGCTGGTGCATACCGTGACCCAGGATGCCGAGCTTCTCCGACTGTTTCTGCGTCGTCTTGACCAGATCGTCGAGCTCCTTGGCCTGCGCCTCGTGACGTTCGCCATCCCATTCGCCCAGCGTTTCGAGATGCTGGCGAAGCCGGTCGATCGGGTCGCCTAGCGGCCAGGCGGTTGCCTCGTCGGCGGCGCGGTAGGCGCTTGGGTCGTCCGACGTGCTGTGGCCTTCGCTGCGGTAGGTGAAATGCTCGATCAGCGTCGGGCCGTTGTTCGTACGGGCGCGATCGGCGGCCCATTGCGTCGCAGCGTAGACCGCAAGCGGATCATTGCCGTCGATACGCAAACCCGCGATACCATAACCTACCGCGCGCGCAGCAAAGGTCGTGCGTTCGCTGCCGGCAAAGCCCGAGAAGCTCGATATCGCCCACTGGTTGTTTACGACGTTGAAGATGACCGGCGCATTATAAACGGTCGCAAAGGTCAGCGCGGAATGGAAGTCGCCTTCGGCCGACGACCCTTCGCCGCACCACACGGTTGCGATGCGGCTGTCGCCCTTCGACGCCGACGCCATCGCCCAGCCCACCGCCTGGGGATATTGCGTAGCGAGGTTGCCCGACACGCTGAAGAAACCATGCTCCGGCGCCGAATACATGATCGGCAGCTGGCGGCCGAGCAGATGGTCGCCGCGGTTTGAATAAATCTGGTTCATCATCTGGATCAGCGGATAATCGCGCGTGATCAAAATGCCCTGCTGGCGATAACTCGGAAATACCATGTCGGTCCGGTCGATCGCCATCGTCGACGCGACCGAGGTCGCTTCTTCACCGGTACACTTCATATAGAAGCTGGTCTTACCTTGCCGCTGGGCGCGGAACATGCGGTCGTCGAACGCCCGGGTTAGCATCATATTCCGGAGCATCGTGCGCAGCCGTTCAGGCGACAGCTTCGGATCCCACTGCCCCTTTGCCTGTCCGTCGAAATCGAGCACGCGGACAAGACCGTAGCTCAGTTCGCGCATCGCGTCGGGTTTCGTCGCTTCACTCGGGCGTGGGGCCGCTTCGACCGCAGGAACTTCGATATCGCCAAAGTCCGGAGTATCACCGGGGCGATAGCGCGGTTCGGGGATATGAAGCGACAGCGGCGGCAAATTGCTCGCCGGGCGCTGAGGCGTCTCAGGCATATCTTCTTCCCTTTAAAGCGCGAATCAGCGCCTAGTTATATTTCAACGTGGCGACATATTATTACAGACGCCATACGAATGCAACGGCAGCAATCAGACCGCGACAGGCGCGGAAATATGCGCTTGCGGCGCATAGTCCTCGACCGCGAAATCCTCGAATCGATAGTCAAAAATGCTCGAAGGCCGGCGAAGGATGCGCAGCTTTGGCGCGCCGCCCGGAACGCGTGACAATTGTTGTTCAACCAGTTCCGCGTGGTTCAGATAGAGATGTACATCGCCGCCGGTCCAGACGAGCTCATGCGCATGGAGCCCCGCTTGCTCGGCGACCATCCGCGTCAGGAGCGCCGCCTCGAAGACATTGAAGGCAAAGCCCAGGCCAAGATCGCACGAGCGCTGGAACAGCAGGCACGACAGTCCGCCATCGCTGCGGACATGAAATTGATAAGTCATGTGACACGGTGGCAGCGCCATGCGGTCAAGGTCCGCGACGTTCCAACCGGTAAAGATATGCCGGCGAGACCCCGGATTGTTACGGAGCGAATCGATCAGCGCCGAAATCTGATTGTGCCCCTGCTCCGCGCGGCGGAAGAGCCCGTCGCCTGCCGCTTCGTAACGTGGCCAGTTGACCCACTGGTGACCATAGACCGGGCCGAGATCGCCCCATCGAGCAGCAAAATCATCGTCCGCGACGATCCGCGCCTCGAAGTCCTCGATGCCGATCGTCTCGCCGGTCTCGCGGCGATATTTGTCGAGCGGCCAATCGGTCCAGATCTTCACACCCTGTGAAACGAGCGAACGGATATTGGTGTCGCCCGTCAGGAACCACAACAGTTCGCGCAGCGCGGTCTTCCAATAAACCCGCTTAGTGGTGAGCAACGGGATTGCGTCGTCTTTCAGAGAGAATCGCATCGTCTCCCCAAACAGCGAGCGCGTCCCAACCCCGGTGCGGTCGACGCGCTCGTCGCCCTCGACCCAAATACGCTGCATCAGGTCGAGATATTGAAGTTCATAATGGATGGAATCAGGCAAGAGTCGGCTCCCGGCTTTGTCTTCCGGTGCTAGGCCTAGCGTCGCGACGGGACAAGGGAACAACATGCACGACGCCGCAAAGCGTCCGATCCGGGGCAGTTACGTGTTGGGGATCGCGTAAGCCGGGCGCATGGCTACGGTGATGACTCTGTTCGAACCTCTCGGCAAAGCGCCGGATCCATCGGCGATGGCAGGCTTCGTGCCGTCTCAGCTTGAAGGCGATGTAGCGCGCCTGTTGCTGCGCCCGCTGTTCGATAACGATCGGGAAAGCCTGCTGCTCGCAGCGTTCGACGCCTTCGAGCGCCTCGTGCAGTTCGAACGCGTCGACGGGAGCAGCTCGAGCCGCTGCGTCGTTCCGCCGCGCGCTTGGCGCGCATTGTTGGACAGCAGTATTGCGACGGTCGTCATGGCGCACAACCATCCCTCCGACACGCCATGGCCAAGCGATGCCGACATCAGTGCAACGCACGATGCCGCACTTTTCCTGCGGGCCATGGGCATCGATCTGGTCGATCATCTGATTTTCGTCGCGGGCGGTCATTTCAGTTTTCGAACTGCCGAAATGCTCTAGTTACGGCAATCATCTTCAATGTGCCGATTGGCGCTTGAAGTTCACAGATTGCGCGTCTAGAGGACCGCCCTGCCTTCGCGGCGACCCCGGTCGGCGCGCAGATCGGTCGGGGAGTAGCTCAGCCTGGTAGAGCACTGTCTTCGGGAGGCAGGGGCCGGAGGTTCGAATCCTCTCTCCCCGACCAATTTCCTGCATATTGCAGATTCTGCACCGTCTCTTCTTGTAAGTCGGCGAACAAACCCCTAAATTCAAACTACGCTGCTGTGGTTTTCCCCCTTTCCATCGCGGCGAGTGTCCCGCCAGCTTTGGCGCGGACGCGTCCTCCCTGGACCCTGGCCACCTCGTACTTCGGTACGAGGTGGTTTTTTATTCAGCGGCTTGCGGGAATAGTTCGGCTTCGGGGCGCATCTGCCCCAAATCGCTCACAAGTTCGGCAAACCAGCGCGCCAACCGCGCGACACGCGCCGAATCCGGCAACCGTTCCGGCGTCAGATAGAGGCTACGGTCGATTTCGACCTGCACTGCGTGAATCCCGTCGCCGGGCCGACCATGTGTGCGAATGATATGCCCACCAGCATAAGGCTGGTTGCGCGTCACGACTTCGCCCAGCCGTCCGGCTGACGTCATCACGCGCCGGACCAGCCACTCGCCCGCGGTTTCGCCGAAGCGATCGCCAATCACGATTCGCGCGCCATGACCCACCTGCCCGACGGGAATCGAAGGCATGGAATGCAGGTCGATCAGAATCGCATGACCGAAACGATCTCGCGCGCTCCGCAAAGCCTCGCCCAGTGCAGTGTGATACGGCCGATGGAACGATTCGAGCCGCCAATGAAGGCCCGCGCCGTCAATCGGTCGCTTCCAGAGGGGGCCGCAATCGGCGAGCCTTGTCGGCACTACGCCGAGTCCCGCCCGTTCCTTGCGCCCTGGTGCCGAAAACTGCGCACGCAAAGGAATTGCCACCTCACCGGGCGCCATCTGTCCTTCGCCGCGATTCAGGTCGGCTACGGCGCGCGCCCACAACGCCGCCACGACCGTGGCCCCCGCATCCGTCGCCTCTGCCGCGATCAGATCGCTCCACGCGTCTTCGAGGCGTTCGAGTTGTGACCGTTCGACTCGCGCCGCCTCGATGATGTCAGGCGGATAGACGCGGCCGGCATGCGGCACCGACACGATCACCGGCCCGTTTGCCGCGGGCCGGTTGACAGCGATGGCGGCAGGCGGGATGCTGCGGAACGACATAGAGCATGGGTGGCAAAAAAAGCAGGACGAATCCAGCGCCGCGCGTCAATTTGTTAAATCTCTGACGCTATGCATTGCATAATAGAGGGGGCAGACGATCGGAACCGGCTGCGCCGAAGGACCAGGGAACAGATTTCAACATGATTCGCATTTTGCTGGCCGAAGATGACGATGTGATGCGCGAGTATCTCGCGCGCGCGCTCACGAGCGCCGGCTATCACGTTACTGCGGTCGATCGCGGCACCGCTGCCGTTCCCTATATCGATTCGGGGACCTTCGACCTTTTGCTGTCCGATATCGTGATGCCCGAGATGGACGGGATCGAACTCGCCCAGCACACCGCAAAGGCGGCGCCGCAGACGCAGGTGATGTTCATCACCGGCTTTGCCGCGGTTTCGCTGCGTGCCGAAGAAAATGTTCCGCAGGCAAAGCTGCTCTCGAAGCCCTTTCACCTCAAGGATCTGGTGCGCGAAGTCGATAATATGTTCGGCCGCGCCGACCGGTCGAGCCAACAATAACGACGCCGCCTTGCGCGGAGGGCTTGCCAAGCCGCGCAGAGGCCTTTAGGGGGCGCGTCACCCCAAGGGATGGGCGTGTAGCTCAGTGGTAGAGCACTGTGTTGACATCGCAGGGGTCGCAAGTTCAATCCTTGCCACGCCCACCATTAAAAACGCCGCCACCCCAATGGGTTGGCGGCGTTTTTGCGTTCAGGCCATTCCGCGCGCAAGATCGCCGCGCGACGCGTCGCCGATCTGGCTGCCACCGTCGCAATCGAGGATCGTGCCGGTGATGTAGCCGGCCGCCGGGCTGCACAGGAACACGGCTGATTCGGCGACCTCCTCGATCTCGCCCCAGCGCTTCATCGCGATGCGGTCGAAATGCGACTGACGCGTCGCGGCGTCGGGCGCGAGGCGCGCCATGCCCTCGGTTCCTGCGATCGGCCCTGGCGAGATGCCGTTGACGCGCACCTCCGGACCCCATTCGAGCGCCAGTACGCGAATAAGCTGGTTGATCCCTGCCTTCGCCGCGCAGGCATGCGCCTGCAACGCGGAGGCGTTGATCGCCTGCCCCGCCGTGATTGCGATCAGCGACGCGCCCGGACGGTTAAGCAGGTCATGGCAGCCGCGGAACACGTTGAAGGTGCCGTTGAGGTCGATGTCGACCACGGTGCGAAACGCGTTCGCCGACATGCCGAGCACCGGAGCGAGGAAATTGCCCGCGGCGCCCGAGATCACGATGTCCATCGGCCCAAGTTTTTCAACGACCGTCTCCATCACCCCGCGAATCGCGGCATAGTCGCGTACGTCACCCGACAGACCGATCGCGTCATGCCCGATTTCGGTGGCCGCGCGCTGCGCCTTGTCCGGATCTCGCCCCGCGACCGCAACCTTCGCGCCCAGTTCGGCAAAGCGCTTCGCGATACCGAGGTTGATACCGCTTGTGCCACCGGCAACGAAGGCCGTCTTGCCGGCAAGCAAATTATCGCGGAATGTCGTCATGCTTCTCTCCCTTGTCTTGTCTCTAAAGGCCGATGCTGCCGATGCGGGGTTGACGGATCGAAACCAGTCGCCTTTTGAAACTGGAACAGACAGCAAGGATGATCCCATGGCAAGTGCCGGCCCCACCTCGAACAGCTTCATCTCGCAGCGACTGAAGCTTCACTATGTCGACTGGGGCAATCGCGGCGCCCCGCCGCTGCTGCTTGTGCATGGCGGCCGCGACCATTGCCGTAACTGGGACTGGGTCGCCGAAAAGTTGCGCGATCGCTATCATATCATCGCCCCGGACCTGCGTGGTCATGGTGACAGCGCATGGTCGCCCGACGGCAATTACGCCATGGACACTTTTGTCTATGACCTGGCGCAGCTGATCCATCAGCTCGACCTTGGGCCGCTGTCTATCGTTGCCCATTCGATGGGGGGCAATATCGCGCTGCGCTATACCGGCCTCTACCCCGAAAATGTCCGTAAGCTTGTCGCGATCGAGGGACTCGGCCCCTCGCCCAAGGTTATCGCCGAGCGTGCAAAGACGGGCTATGCCGAACGCTTCCGCAAATGGATCGATGACAAGCGGCAGGCCGCAGGGCGGACGCCGCGCCGCTATGCGACGCTCGAGGACGCCCTCGCCCGCATGATGGGGGAGAATAGTTACCTGACCGAAACGCAGGCGCGCCACCTGACCATCCACGGCATCAGCCGCAACGAAGACGGCACCTGGAGCTGGAAGTTCGACAATTATCTGAACGTGTGGCCGGCGTTCGACATGCCGCAGGACGATATCGCCTCATTGTGGGGAGCAATCAGCTGCCCCACGCTCCTGCTCTATGGCGCGAACAGCTGGGCCTCGAACCCCGAGAAGGACGGTCGCCTTCAGCATTTCAACACCGCGAAGGTCATTGAATTCGAAAATGCGGGCCACTGGCTCCATCACGATCAGTTCGACCGGTTCATGTCCACGCTAGACGAATTCCTCTAAAAGCGTCGCCGGTTGCGCGCCGCGGCGCGCGATGGAAGGCGGCGCGATGGCCTATACGGGGCAGATTACGGGACGACAGAAGATGCTGTCGGGAGGCGGTGCTCTGCTCGCGGTTGTCGCGGTCGGTCTTGGCCTTGCCAGCGGTCTCGATCTGGACGTCGTTCGCAAGGCAGGTGAGGCGATCACCGCTATCGCCATCCCCGCCCCGTCGCCACCCCGCGAAGAAGCCAAGCCCGCGAGGGCGCCAAGCGCAAAGGCTAGCGGCAAAGCTTCGGCCCCGAACAAGACCGCCAAGGCGGCGGCCGTTACCGCCCCACCGCCGAAGCTGCCTCCGATCGCACCAACTGTTGCAACCGCGGCCAAAACCGGGACTGGAAGCGATGTAACAGCCGGCGCCGCGCCGACCGCTGGCCCGGGATCGGGCGCCGGTGGTCGGGGCGACGGCACGGGCGCAGGCGGAACGGGCAGCGGCGGCGGAAGCGGCAGCAAGGCCGTCTGGCGGAGTGGCACGATCCGCGATCGCGACTACCCCCACGAAGCAAGCCGGGCGAAAACCGGCGGCGACGTCGAGGTGCGTTTCACCATCGAAACGAACGGCCGCGTCAGCGGATGCCGCGTGACACGGTCGAGCGGCGACGCCTCACTCGACCGCACGACGTGCGCACTGATCGAAGAGCGCTTCCGCTTTAAGCCTGCAACCGACGCCGCCGGTGCGCCCATTGCGAGCCAATATGGCTGGCGGCAGAGTTGGTGGCTTGAGCGGCGACGCTAAGATCGTTCCGCCCCCCCATATCAATTGCGACAATATCGCGAATGATTCGCATTAGAGTTGACATTGCGATCGACTCTCAATAGCGGCGCCCTCAACCAAACACAAAATAGGGGGTTTATCGTGAAGCCATCGTCATCCGCTTCGTTCCTCGCGCTCTCCTGCGTGGGCAGCCTGATCAGCGCTCCTGCGCTCGCCGCAAACGCCGACGCGGCGCAGGATGCTCCGGGCAGCCGCAGCGACATCATTGTAAGCGGCACGCTGGCAACCGAAGTGGAATCGCCCAAATCGACCGCGCCGATCGTCGACACGCCCCAGACGATCACGGTCGTATCGCAGGAACAGATCCGCCAGCAGAATTTGCTGACGCTTCGCGACGCTTTGTCCACAATCCCCGGCATTACCTTTGGCGCAGGCGAAGGCGGCGGCGGCTATGGCGACTCGATCAATCTGCGCGGCTATTCGGCGAACAACGACCTGACCGTCGACGGCGTGCGCGACAGCGCGCAGTACAGCCGTACCGACCCCTTCAACCTGCAACAGATCGAAGTCTATAATGGCGCAAACTCCGTCTTCAACGGATCGGGCAGCGTCGGCGGAACGATCAACCTCGTCAGCAAGATCCCCTTTGCGCGCAACGCGACCACGGTCCAGGCGGCCGTCGGAACCGACAATTATTATCGCGCCGCAGTGGACAGCAACTGGCGCCTCAGCGACCTGATCGCAGTGCGCATCAACGCGATGTATCATGAGAATGACGTGCCCGGCCGCGACGTCGAATCCTACCAGCGCTGGGGCGTTGCACCCTCGATCACGATCGGCGTCGACAGTGACACGAGCCTGACGCTCGCATATATTCACCAGGACGACGACAACACGCCGATCTATGGCGTCCCCTACATTCTCGGCGCCGTCAACAACGGGCCGTTGCCAGGTGTCGACGACAGCGATTATTTCGGGATCGTCAACCTCGACGAACAAAAGACAAAGGTCGATCGCCTGACCGCGACCTTCCGTCACGCGTTCAGCGACAATGTCTCGATCCGCAATCTGACGCGCTGGCAGCGCGTCCATCAGTACAGCCAGACGAGCGCGCCGCAGGGTGTATTCTGTCTCGCCAACGGACTTCAGCCGATCGGCGCGAACGCGGCCGCCACTGTCGGCATCGCCTGTCCCGCGGGCCAGAATACCCCGGGCACCTATTATCCTTCAGGACCACGCGGCCTAGTCCGCGATCAAGTCAATGACCTGCTGCACAACCAGACCGACCTGACGATCCTGAGCGGCACCAAGGGCGGCCTGTTCAACACGCTCGTCATCGGCGCGTCCTACAGCCAGGAAGATTATTCGATTGAGAATGCGCAGTTGCTGCGCAATCCGGGCGGCGCAACGCCCAACCCTGTGCTGCCGCCGATCAGCCTGTCGAACCCGAACACGGTCTGGACCGGCCCGGTCAACTATATCCGCACCGGCAACAGCTATGGCGACACGCGCAACTGGGCGATCTATGCCTTCGACACGCTCGAAATCTCGCCGATGTTCGAAATTAACGGCGGCGTCCGTTATGAAAATGCGCGCAATATCTTCCGCGCCGACACCGTGACGACCCCGGCGACCGGCGCGGTCTACACCCGCGGTGCGGATCAGGTCAGTGACGAAAATCTCTTCTCGTATCGCGTTGGCGCTGTCTTCCATCCGATCGAGAATGTCAGCCTCTACGCCGCTTATGGCAACGCCAAGACGCCGACTTCAGCCAGCGTCCGCGCGGGCTGCGGCCTGCCGGCGAGCCCGACGGCCGCCGATCCCTGCGCGACGGCGCCCGAAAAGGCACGCAACATCGAATTCGGCGCCAAGGCCGAGTTGATGGACAAGAGACTGCTGCTGACTGCCGCCGTGTTCCGCAACGAGCGCACCAATTATCGCGTGCCTTCGAATGACCCGGCGGAGCCCGCCTCGCTGCAAATCCTCGACGGTCGCTCGCGCGTCGACGGCATTGCTCTCGGCGTAAGCGGCAACGTCACGCCTGAATGGGCGATCTTCGCGAACTATACCTACCTCGACGGCAAGGTGAAGCAGAGCGTTTCGGACTTCTGCCTTGCGAATCCCGGTAGCACCGGCTGCGGCAATAGCGCCGCCATTCCCGATCCGCAGCGCGGCGACCGGTTGTTCCAGACGCCCAAGCATTCGGGTAGCCTGTTCACCACCTATGCGTTCCCGTTCGGGCTGCAGATCGGATACGGGCTGTCGTATCAGGGTAAGTTCTCGACGCACCAGCGCAACCTGGCGCAGCGTACACCGCTGTCGGTCGACGACTATTTGATCCATCGCGCGTTCGTGTCGTACGACTTCAAGAACGGGCTTGTTGCGCAACTCAACGTCTCCAACTTCACCGACGAGGAATATTACACGGGCGTCCGCAACAATGTGAACGCGACGACCGGGGCGGTGACCGGCGGCTGGGCGACCCCCGGCGACTCGCGCTCGGCGGTGTTCAGCCTCTTTTACAACTTCTGATCCTCGTGGGCGGGCGCGGCGATTGCCGTTCCCGCCCCTTTCGGCCTAGAAGCGGCACATGATCCGCATCATTCCCGACGTGCTCGACGCCCACGGTGTCGCCAAGCTCCGCTCTATTCTCGACGCCGCCGACTGGATCGACGGCAACGAGACTTCGGGCCCGCAGGCTGCGCTAGCGAAGCGCAACCAACAGCTCCCGGAATTTGGCGAAGCCGCAGCCGAGGCGGGCCGGATCGTACTTGACGCACTGGGCCGCGCACCGCTGTTCATAGCGGCGGCGCTGCCACTCAAAATCTATCCGCCCTATTTCAATCGCTACGCCGGCGGCGAGAATTTCGGCGATCACATCGACAATGCAATCCGCATGCGCCGCGGCAGCGATTTCCGCATGCGCAGCGACCTGTCGGCGACGCTCTTCCTTGCCGATCCCGACACCTATGACGGCGGCGGCCTCGTTATCGAGGGCTTTACGCAAGAGCCGGGTATAAAATTGCCGGCCGGGCATATGATCCTCTACCCGTCGACGACCGTTCATCGTGTCGAACCCGTCACGTCGGGTACGCGGGTCGCCAGCTTCATGTGGATCCAGTCAATGGTGCGCGACCAGGGTCAGCGCAATCTTCTCTTCGATCTCGACATGGGCGTTCAGGGGGCCGCAGCCACGATGGGACAAGGGGACGCGACTGTGGTTCGCCTGACCGGCGTATATCACAATCTTCTGCGGCGCTGGGCCGACAGCTAGTCGAGCATCGCGCGCCAACCGCGCGACAGATATTCGCGGTCCCCGGCAACGATGCACGCCGCCAGTTCCAAATCGTCGGCCAGCCCAATCCCCGCCTCCGCTCCCAAAACGGTCAGCGCCGTCGCCCATCCGTCGGCCATCATGCATCGGCGGTGCAGCACGGTGACGGACAAAACGCCGTTGGCGATCGGGCGCCCCGTGACGGGATCAAAGCTGTGCGAATAATGCCGGCCATCGGCCATGAAACCGCGGCGATAATTGCCCGATGTCGCGACCGAAAGGTCGTGCAATGCCATACGCCATGGCGGAATGGACGAGGTGGGCGGCATCTCGACATCGACCCACCAGGGTTGGCCGTCGGGGCGCATTCCCTCACCGCGCAGTTCGCCGCCGACTTCGAGCAGGAAATGCTGTACACCGGCGCCGAGCAACCATTCGGCGGCGAGATCGACACCATAGCCCTTGGCGATCCCCGACAGGTCGAGTGCTGCCCCTTCGCCGCGCCGGATGCAACGCGTCGCCGGGTCGAAGTCTATCGTGCGGTCGCTCGCGCCAAGCTGTTCAGGCACGGCCTCAATGGGGCCGACGCTACCAAAGCCCCAGGCCTCGGTCAGCCGCCCAAGCCCCGCATCGAATGCGCCGCCACTCGCCCGCGCGATTCCCAGCGCGCTCTCAACCACATAAGCGAACTCGTCGGGGATATGATGCCACAGACCGGGCGCGGCGCGGTTGAAGCGAGACAGGTCTGATTGCGTGTCCCACTGGCTCATCTGCGCGACGACCCGGTCGAACGCTGCCCGCACGCCGTTCGTCGTTCCCGCAGGCGGAGATACCGCCAGCAGCGACCAGCTTGTTCCCATCGTCTCGCCGGAGAAGCTTTCGATAATCGCCCCGGCGTTGCGCCCGGCAAAGGCCGCAGGCGTAAGCGCGCGGGGGATCAGAATGCGGTCGGTCAGGGCGCGAGCACTTCCAGCGTCGTGACATAGCTTGCGCGGCGCTGCGGCGCGGGGGGCGTCGCGGGCTCGGGCGCACCCTCTTCACGTTCTGCCTGCGGCGTAGTGACGTTCAGCCAATAGAGGCCAGGTTCGGTCCAGTTGATCGCGACCTTGCCGTCGGCGCCGGTTTTGAGGTCCATCTGGCCAAGCTGGTCGCGATAACGGATGCCGCCCGGGATCACCGTGACCGGGAGGCCTGCGGCAGGTTTGCCGTCGAGCAGGAACTGGAAGGTCGCCGCCTCGCCCGCGATCAGATCGTTCGGATGCGTCACGGGGACGAGTTCGATGCCCTTCCCCGTCGGCTTGAACAGGGTCGTCGTCGGCTCACCCACCGTCACGAAAATCTCGTTGCGGTTGTTCGATTCGGCAGTCTTCACATTTGTCGCACCGGCGGGGATGCGCTCGGCGAGGTTCGTTGTGGTCGTGCCGCGCGGCAGCCGCTCGGTTTTGCCGTTCAGATCATAGCTGCCCATCACGCCGTCGGAAACCGAGGCGATGCGCCAAGTGCCCTTTTGCGTCAGATGGACGTCGAAGGTGCTGCGATAGCGGCCCGTTGACTTATTCTCGATCGTCGCCTCGCTGCCGTCGGGCGCCCAGGCCTTCAATGCGTCGAGACGCAGCGGCTGATGCTCGAAATAGAAGAGGTCGTTCGATACTGCAGCGTCGACGGTGACCCATACGTCATCGCCCGACAGAACGGTCGACGACGGCAGCATCCACTGACGGTGTGCGGAAGCCGGAACGGCGACCAGCGCAGCCAGCGCGGCGGTCGCGGCGAAACCCCAAATTCGCTTCTTCATATCCCTGTCCTTTCAGTCTTTAGCGGAAGGCGACCGAAACGGCCCCCAGTTCAGTCGTCCCGGCGGCGCGCCCGCCTGCCCCGGCCTTGGCGGGCCAGGTGAAGGGAATGCGCAGCAGTTCGCGGCCGCCAACCTCACGCGCGGCTTCGATCACCAACGTGTATTGGCCGGGTGCCGCTGCGCCGAGTTGCGCGCGTGTGAAGGAGACCTTGTGCGCGCCGGGCGCACGCGTCGCGCCCGTGATGCCGTTTGCGGGGAAGGTCATCGAGCGGCCGGCGGCGCGCCACCACTGGCGCACGTCGCGAAGCCACTTCGTCCCCTCGTTCGCCTTCATGTCATAATCATACCAGACTGCGACGGTCTTCGCGGGTGCGCCGGCCTTTTCGACCCAGATCGCGACATAGGGCTTGTGATATTCGGCGACCTTCAGCCGCGGAATATTGATCGTGACATCCATCGCCGCCGGATTGGCAAGCGCGACCGTCGGCACACCGAGCACGGCGCTGAGGCCGATCGTGCCGCCGAGGATGCGCACCGGGGTGGAAAGCTGCATGATGGGTCTCCCTAGTGAATGAAGATGATGGCGATAGCGGCAGGGATCGCGAGGCCCAGTCCGACGAGCGGCCAGGTGCTCTTGCGCTTCGCCGAATGTAGCTGAAGCAGGAACAGGCCGGTGATTGCGAAGACCAGGCAAGCGAAGGAGAAGATGTCGATGAACAGGCTCCATTCGCCGCCCGAATTGCGCCCCTTGTGAAGATCGTTGAGGTAGGAAATCCATCCGCGGCTGGTGACCTCTCCCGACGCGGCGCCGGTCTCTAGGTCGATCGCGACCCAGGCATCGCCACCCGGGCGGGGCGCGGGCAGATAGACTTCGCCTTCGGACCATTCCGCTTCCGCCGACGCCTTTACCGGGAAGCTTTCTTCGACCCATTCGGCGATGGCGGGCGGAAGGGGTGCCTTCTCCGCATCGGGCGCCGAAGCATTGAGGCGCGCCAGCAATTCCGGCGGCAGCTGCGCCGATTGCTGCGTTACGACAGGCGAGCCCTCGATATCGGCGGCATGGTTGAGCGTGAAGCCGGTAATCGCGAATAGCAGCAGGCCGATCAGGCTGACGGCCGAGCTCATCCAGTGCCACATATGCAGCTGCTTCAGCCAGAAGGCCTTCCGGCTCTTTTTAGTCGCCGGTCTCGAAGATGTGGGTGCGTGCATCTGGAAGTTCTGCCAAAAAGATGCACGGCCAGTATCGCGAACGATTCGCAATTACAATAATTATTCCAGCCTTACGCTGATGCAAAACGCCATCGTTCTTACGTAATCAGGCCGGCGCGGCAATCCAGCGATCGACTTGCGCTTCGAGCACTGGCAACGGTACCGATCCGCGTCCGAGGATGATCTCGTGAAACACGCGCTGGTCGTATCGCGGTCCAAGTGCCGTCCGCGCCTTGTCGCGCAGCGCGAGGATGCGCTGCATGCCGACCTTATATGATGTCGCCTGTCCGGGCGTGACGAAATAACGGCGAATTTCAGAGCGGATTTTTCCGATCGGCTGCGGCGAATTGGCGGTGTAATAGGCCAGCGCCTCGGCCTCGCTCCATCCCTTTGCATGAATTCCGGTGTCAACCACCAGGCGGATCGCGCGCCAAATCTCGCGTCCCAGCCGACCGAAATCGCTGTAGGGATCGGTGTAGAAGCCCATCTCCTTCGCAAGCCGCTCGACATAGAGCGCCCATCCTTCGCCATAGGCACCATAGAAATAATTCTTCCGGAACTCGGGCGTGCCGGTCATTTCCTGCGCGAGCGCGATCTGCATATGATGGCCGGGGTGGCCTTCGTGATAGACGGTGCCCTCGATCTCGTAGATCGGGGTCGCGCGCGTATCGGCGAGATGGACATAGAAAATGCCCGGTCGCGACCCATCGAGCGCCGCCGGCGAATAATGCGCGGCGCCGCCCGGCTCTTCGCGAAACGCCTCAACGCGCTTGACGATCAGATCGGCCTTGGGCAGTCGCCCGAATTGCTCGGGCAGCCGCGCACGCATGCCGGCAAGATAATCCTCCGCCTTTTTGAGATAGATCGCGCGGCCTGCGTCGTCGTTCGCGACATAGAAACGATCGTCGCTGCGCAGGAAGACGAAAAAGTCCTCAAGCTTGCCGTCGAAGCCGATTTTCGTCTTGAGCGCTTCCATCTCCGCGCGGATCCGCGCGACTTCCGACAGGCCGAGCGCGTGAATTTCCTCGGCGGTCATGTCGGTCGTCGTCTGCAACCGCAGCATCGCGTTATAATAAGCGGCACCATCGGGCAACGCTCCCGCGCCGCGCGGGTCGGCCGAGGCCTTGGCGCGGTCGGCGATGAGCCAGGCGCGCAGCCGGTCGTAAGCGGGCTTCATCGACCCCGTCATTGCTGCGGCGACCTGTGCGACGTAGCGATCGGACGCCGCAGCGTCGACCTTCCCTGCGGTCACGAGACCCGACGCCTTTGCCTTCGCATCGGCGAACAACGCATTGTCGGCACCGTCGTCGAATGGCGCGCCGGTGGTCAGCCGCCCGACGAGCTCGATTGACTGGTCGTAGGCGAAGCCGGGCATTCTCACCCCACTTGCCGCCGAAGCCTTGGCGCGGTCGAGATAGACATCGAGCGTCGGGCCAAGCGCGGTGACTCGGGCGATATAGGCATCCATATCCGCAGGCGTGTCGACACGATGCTGGTTGATCATGAAATTCGGCAAGCCGGTGTGTGGGCCATTGCGGTCGAAGACATAATTATGCCCGCGCCACTTCGTCGACGCCTCGGCCCGCTCAAGCTCCAGCAGCCACATGTCATATGACACCCGCGCGTCGTCACCGAGCGTCGCCGGATCGAACTTCTTCTTCATTTCCGTGACATTGGCCCGGCGCCAGGCAAGCCGGGCAGCCGCAGCCGCGTCGCTCGGGTCGGTAAAACGGTCCTGCTGTTCCTTGCGGCCAAGCTGGGTGAGCTGTTCGGGGTCGAGCGCGATCTCGGCCTCGAAAGCCGCGTCGAGAAAGGCGGTAAACGCCGCGTCGCGTGTGCCGCCCTTCGCCGCCGCCCGCGCTGCCGGCGCAGCGATCAGGCTGGTCGCCAATGCCAATGAGAATTCCCGTCGTGATAGCCGCACTGGACACCCTTCCCTGCTTCGAAGCCGTCGGCGGTACCGCGATTGACGCCCGCGAGCCAAGGCAAAATTTCGGGGAGCAGCCTAGCCCCCGTCAGGGCAGGCTCGACGAAGGAAGGTGGTGGCGGAGACGGAGGGATTCGAACCCTCGGTACCGGATTTACCAGTACGACGGTTTAGCAAACCGTTGGTTTCAGCCACTCACCCACGTCTCCGCATGGTCTACCGTGCTAACGGCAGGTTTGGCCTAGGCGGGTCGCTATAGCCATGCACCTCGCGCCCCGCAACGGCAAAGATTGCGCATTTTTAGGTGCCTTATCGACATTTCGTCGTCCGAATGATTCGGTCTGGCGTAAAATCGACTCAGGTCATCGCCGGTTCATTTGCCCGGGCGTCAAAGCGAGTCATGATTAACGCAGATTTCGGCGCCTGGGTGCCGTTCGATTTTTGGGGGTCCAATATGCGGAAGACGTTCACCAGCCTTGCCCTGGCAGCAATGGCATCGTTCGGCCTCGCGCTGTCGCCGCTTCCAGCGTCGGCGCAGATGCGCGAAGTCGACCCCAACAGCACCGTGATCGACTCCGATCTCAACAACCCGTCGCCGCCGCCGGTGTCTAGTGATTCGACTGTCGGCACCTCGTACGACAGCGACCTTGCGACAGGCGACCAGCAGACGAGCGAAACCCCGCCCGTCGACGGTACCGCGGCCGACGTCTCGGCGACGACGGTCGCAGCGACACCGGGCTCGACCTACAAGAAGGACGACCTGATCGGTGCAGCCGAAGGCGTGTTCGGCAAGGGCGCGCAAGGCCTTGCGGGCATGATCGAGGACATCCTGAAGAAACAGGGCGAACCCAATGCCTATATCGTCGGACGCGAAGCCGGCGGCGCGCTCGTGCTCGGCGTGCGCTATGGCTCGGGGACGCTGCATCACAAGATCGAGGGCGAACTGCCCGCATATTGGACGGGACCGTCGATCGGCTTCGATGCCGGCGCGAATGCCGGCAACACCTTTGTCCTCGTCTATAATCTGTTCGACAGCGAGGATCTCTACAAGCGTTACCCCGCAGGCGAAGGCGCCGCCTATCTGGTAGGCGGTTTCAACGCGAGCTATCTGCGCCGCGGCGACGTGGTGCTGATCCCGATCCGTGTCGGCGTCGGCGCGCGGTTGGGCGTCAACGCCGGCTATATGAAGTTCCGCAAAAAGCAGAACTGGGTTCCCTTCTGAAAGCTGACCCGTTTGCCACGGGGGCGATAGCCCGCGCTTCGGCGCGGGCTTTTTCTTTGCGCGGATGATAATATGCCGCGGTAGCTGACCGGGAGATCGACGACATGACTTCGCAGCCTGCGGGCGGCCCGCATTATTCGCCGTTCACGATCGGCGGCGGCCTCATCTTCGTGTCGGGCCAATTGCCGCTGCTGCCCGGCCGCGACACCTCATTGGCGGGCGCGCCTTTCAGGGAACAGGTCGAGCAGACGCTTCGGAACCTTGAAGCTGTCCTGCAGAGCGCGGGCGCCGACCGTTCGCGGGTGATCAAGACGACCGTCTATCTCAGCGACATATCCGACTGGGACGACCTGGACATCATCTATGGTGCGTTCTTCGGGACGACGCGCCCGTCGAGGAGCGTCGTGCCCACCGGGCCGCTGCACTTCGGATTTCGGATCGAGATCGAGGCGGTCGCGCTGGCCGGAGAGGCCGCCTAGTCGCCGTCGAAGGCAATCAGGGTTTCGCAGGTAAGGCCCGCAGCCTCCAGCCGTTTCGATCCGCCCAGATCCGGCAGATCGATCACGAACAGCGCCGCCGCGACCTCCGCCCCAACGCTCTGCATCAATGCCGCGGTTGCGAGAATCGTGCCGCCCGTTGCGAGCAAATCGTCGACGAGAACGACGCGGTGGCCTGGCAGGACCGCACCTTCGTGCAGTTCCAGCCGGTCGACGCCATATTCGAGTTCATAATCGACGCCGATGGTGACGCCGGGCAGCTTGCCCGCCTTGCGCACCGGGACGACGCCCAGCCCCATCGCGGTCGCCATGGCGGCGCCGAACAGGAAGCCGCGCGCCTCGACCGCGACGATGAAGTCGGGCCGATGCGCGGCGGCGAGCGCGCTCAAGCGGCGCACACTTTCGGCAAAACCGGCGGCGTCGCCGATTAGCGTCGTGATATCGCGGAATTGGATGCCCGGCTTTGGAAAGTCCGGGATGGTCCGGACGAGCGACGCGAGGTCGAGGTCCGGCTGAGGCGGGAGGGCGATCATGCAGGCCGCCCTCCCCGGCTCATCAATGCTTCTTGTCGGCCCAGATGTTCCGGTACGACAGGTAAGTCAGCACGGTGAAGATCAGCAGGAAGAAGAAGACTGCATAACCCACCTGAATGCGCTTGATCAGCTTCGGCTCGGCGGTCCAGACGAGGAACGCGGTCACGTCCTTCGACATCTGGTCGACGGTCGCCTTCGTGCCGTCCGCATAGGTCACCTGATTGGGTGCAAGCGGCGGTGCCATTGCGAGGTTGAGGTTCGCGAAATAGGGGTTGTAGTGCAGCCCCGTGCCCGGCTTCAGTTCGGCCGGCAGGTTCTTCGGCGGATTCTGGAAGCCCGTCAGCAGCGAATAGACATAGTCCTTGCCGCCTTCGCGCGCCTTGGTGATCAGCGAAAGGTCAGGCGGCAGCGCGTTGTTGTTCGCAGCGCGGGCAGCCGTTTCGTTCGCATAGGGCGACGGGAAATAATCCGACGGCAGGCCGTCGCGCGTCGCCGGTTCACCCGTGTCGGGGTTGATCGACGGCACCTGGAAACCCTTGGCGAAAGTCTTGATCTGGCCTTCGGTGTAGCCGAGGTCCGCAATGTCGCGGAAGGCGACGAGGTGCAGGCTGTGGCAGGCCGAGCAGACTTCCTTATACACCTGCATCCCGCGCTGGAGCTGGGCCTTGTCCCAATGCGGCAGGACAATGCCATCGCTGGCCAGCTTCAGATGCCGGGGGTGTTTGTGAAACTCATGCGCGACATTGGCTTCATTGCTGAGCGGCGTCGTGAAGATCGCGAGCACCAGCGCGGTAATGAAACCGAGACCGACGAGAAAACCGAGCGGACGAACCATGGCTGTATCAGCTCCTATTAAAGTCCGGCGCTCAGGCCGTTGCCGATGCCGACGCGGTGTCGGTGGCGTGTTTGGCGAGGACCGCTTCGGTGATCGAATTCGGCATCGGAAGCGGGCGTTCGATCCGCGACACGATCGGCAGGATCACCAGGAAGTGAGCGAAATAATAGATCGCACCCAGCTGGCTGAGAATCACCCACGGCTGCTCCGCCGGCTGCATGCCGCACCAGCCAAGCAGAAGCACGTCGGCGACGAGGATCCAGAAGAAGATGCGGTACAGCGGACGATAGTTTGACGACTTGATCGGCGAGCTGTCGAGCCAAGGCAGGAAGAACAGCAGCGCGATCGAGGCAAACATCGCGATGACGCCCCACAGCTTCGCATCGATCCACAGGAAGTTGAAGGTGAAGGCCTTCAGGATCGCGTAGAAGGGCAGGAAGTACCATTCGGGGACGATATGCGCCGGGGTCGAAAGCGAGTTCGCCGGGATATAGTTATCGGCGTGGCCGAGCGTGTTCGGGCTGAAGAAGGTCAGCGCGACGAAGATCAGCAGGAAGACGCCGACGCCGAAACCGTCCTTCGCGGTGTAATAGGGGTGGAACGGCACGGTGTCCTGTTCGTCCTTCACCTCGATGCCCGTCGGGTTCGACGAACCCGGGATGTGCAGCGCCCAGATGTGCAGGATGATGACACCCAGGATCACGAACGGCAGCAGATAGTGCAGCGAGAAGAAGCGGTTGAGCGTGGCGTTATCGGGGACGAAGCCGCCGAGCAGCCATTCGCGCACCGGTTCGCCGACGATCGGTATCGCCGAGAAGAAGCCGGTGATCACCTGCGCGCCCCAGAAGCTCATCTGGCCCCACGGAAGCACATAGCCCATGAAGGCGGTCGCCATCATCAGGAGGAAGATCACGACGCCGAGCAGCCACACCATTTCGCGCGGCGCCTTGTACGAACCGTAATAAAGGCCGCGGAAGATGTGCAGATAAACGACGATGAAGAACATGCTCGCGCCGTTCATATGCGCATAGCGGATGAACCAGCCGGCATTCACGTCGCGCATGATATGCTCGACCGAATTGAATGCGACGCTCGCGTTCGCGGCATAATGCATCGCCAGAACGATACCGGTGATGATCTGGATCATCAGCGCGGCGCCGGCGAGGACGCCGAAGTTCCAGAAATAGTTAAGGTTGCGCGGGACCGGATAGCCGGGGCCCGTGGCATTATAGACGAGGCGCGGAATCGGCAGCTTCTCGTCCATCCACTTCATCAGCGGATGCGTCGGCTCATAGGGTTTGGCCCAGGGAAAGCTCATCTTATCTCGCTCCTCAGCCGATCGTCACGACGGTGTCGCTGTTGAATTCATAGGGCGGCACAACCAGATTCTTGGGCGCCGGCCCCTTACGGATACGCGCCGCAGTGTCGTAGTGCGAACCATGGCACGGGCAGAAATAGCCGCCGAAATCGCCTTTGTTCTCACCTTCCGCGGCACCGAGCGGCACACAGCCAAGGTGCGTGCAGACGCCCAGCGTGATCAGCCAGTTTTCCTTGCCGGGCTTGGTGCGCTGGTCGATCGTTTCGGGATCGCGGAGATCGCCGAGAGGCACAGCCTTGGCTTCAGCGATTTCCTTGGCAACGAGGTTGCGCACGAACACGGGCTGCTTGCGCCAGCTCGTCTTGATAGCCTGGCCGGGCTGAATCGCCGAAATGTCGATTTCGGTGGTCGACAGCGCGAGCACGTCGGCCGACGGGTTCATCTGGTTGAGCAGCGGCAGCACCACGGCAACCGCACCGACACCAGCGAAACTCACCGCCGCAATATTGATGAAATCCCGGCGGCGTACGCCATCTTCGATACCGGCGTTGAGTTCAGATTCACTGGCCATTCGACTGCCCTTGCATGGGTGAACTAACAAAAGTTCTCGAAGTTATGGCCGCCCCTGTTGCACGCGCACAAAAGCGCACAACCCGGCGGCCCCTCCGGGAATTGCGGGCCTGATAGCCGCACTGTCCGGGCTTGCCAACAGGCAATTTCTGCTTCTTTCACTGTACTAAGGCGCCGCACCGAGCCCTCTCGATTCCTCGCGGCGTAGCGGCTATGGGCCATGCATGGAAATCGCCCTGTTTCAGCCGGATATCGCGGGCAATGTCGGTACGACATTGCGCACCGCAGCCTGTTTCGGCGTACCCGCGCATATCATCGAACCGTGCGGCTTTCCCTTCTCCGACGGCGCGTTGAAGCGCGCCGGAATGGACTATGCCGTAAGGGCGAATGTACGCCGCCATGCGGACTGGGATGCCTTTCGGCAATGGAGCGCGAACGCGGGCCGTCGGATTGTGTTGCTGACCACCGCGGGGGCGACGCCCCTGCCCGCCTTCGCATTTGAGCCCGACGACGTCCTGCTACTTGGCGCCGAATCCTCGGGCGTGCCGCCCTATGTCCATGACGCGGCCGCAGCACGGGTGGCGATTCCGATGCAGGCCGGCTTTCGATCCTTGAATGTCGCGGTCGCGGCTGGCATCGCGCTCGCCGAAGCGCTCAGGCAAACGAAAGGCTTTCCCGCATGATCTCGCTCGACCCGCAGCAACAGACGGCACGAACCTGGTTCGAATCACTCCGCGACCGGATCTGCGCCGAGTTCGAGAAGATCGAATCCGAAGCCGGCAGCGATGCGCGCTTTGAATATACGCCGTGGGATCGCGAAGCCGACGGACTGGCCCCCGGCGAGGGCGGCGGCGGCGTGCGCGGCGTGATGACGGGGCGGGTTTTCGAAAAGGTCGGCGTCAATGTCTCGACCGTCGGCGGGCAGTTCGCACCCGATTTCGCCGCATCGATCCATGGCGCGGGCGAGGATCCGAGCTTCTTCGCCACGGGAATCAGCCTGGTCGCGCATATGGCGAATCCGCATGTCCCAGCGGTGCATATGAACACGCGCTTCCTCGCGACGACCAAGCGCTGGTTCGGGGGCGGCGCGGATCTCAACCCGCCGATCCCGTATCAGGAAGACACCGACGCCTTTCACGCCCGCCTGCGCGCGGCGTGCGCTCCCTTCGGCCCCGACGTTTATGAACGCTATGCCAAATGGGCCGAGGATTATTTTTATATCCCGCATCGCGGCGTCCATCGCGGCGTCGGCGGCATCTTCTACGACCATCTCGAATGCGGCGACGACGCCGAGTTTGATCGCAATTTCCAACTGACGCAGGCTGTCGGCGAGGCGTTTCTCGACATCTTCCCACAGATCGTGCGCCGCCGGATGGGCTTGCCGTTCACTGACGCCGAGCGCGAGGCGCAGTTGATCTGGCGCGGCCGCTATGCCGAATTCAATCTCGTCTATGATCGCGGCACGCTGTTCGGGCTCAAGACCGGCGGCAATATCGATGCGATCCTGATGAGCCTGCCGCCCCTCGCCAAGTGGAACTGACGTAAAAAGGGCGCCTCCGTTTCCGGAAGCGCCCCCATGTTACTCGCGAACAAAAGCCTCAGGCGAAAACGTCGCTTCCCGCCTTCGTGCTGATCGAGCGATAGACGCCGGCGGGCATCGACACCGAAACCAGCACCGAGGGAACATAGATTAGAAGCGCGGCGATCAGTCCGCCGATCATGCTGCCCGCGCCGGCACCCGGCGTCATCATCGCCCCCGTCACGCTGCCCAGAAGCAGCGACACGACAAAGATGAAAACGATGAACAGGATTCCCATCAGCAGGTTGAAGCCGACGATCGTCCATTGTGAAGCGCCAGTCATCCGCCAGGATTCGGCAAAGGCCGAAAAGGGATTCGCCGAGCGGGTCACCGCCATGATCGGCCCCGCGACCGACAGGCGTCCAAAAAACCACAAAAAGAATATGATGATCGCGATATAAATCAGCACGCCAAAAAAGATCAGGCCCGCCGACGCCCCGCCGGTCGCAAGGCTTTCGAGCGACATGCCGCTGGCCCCGAACACCGCAAAGGCCAGCAGCCCGACAAGCAGCAAGACGATGTACATTGCAATGATCGTTGCGAAATAGACGACGATCATCGCCAGCATATAGGCCGCCCCTGCGCCAAGACCCCAGCCGACGTCGGATGCGGGCTCGCCGCCGACCAGGCCGGTCCTCCAGATCAGCAGGCTTGCCGCGAAAACGATCGTCCCGGCAATGAAAGCGAAGAGGAAGAAAGAGCCGAGGGCGCCGAAAGCGGCCGACGGATCGCCGCCCTGCGCCATCATCATTGCACCCATGCTGTTTCGAAGCAGCAGCCAGCCGAGGACGCAGGCGACGACGACGGCGCCGCCGAGCCAGAGCAACATCTGCATCCAATTGGTCCTCAGGAACGTGAAGGTTTCCGAGAAGGCCGCACCGAGACTCATCTTTACCATGTCAATTCCCCCTTTTACTCGACATCTCTCCTGTACTTCGTTCGAGGCGCGAACAATCGCATTGCGCTCGCCTCGGCTGCGACCCCTATGTTTTTGGTGACCCCATGATCACTCGAATATGTCGGACGAGGTCCGAAGCGTAAGCTGGCGATAGGCAGCAGCCGATACGGCAATCGAAACAAGACTGCCGATGGCGCCGAACGCGGCCTCGATAAAGCCACCGAGCATCCGGCTGAACCCCGGCCCGGCCCCCGCGATCAGCGATACGACGCCGCCGATAATCAGCGCCGTGATCACGATCACCAGTCCGACCAGGAAAAGAAAGAAGAAGATCGCCCAGCCATTGTTTCGGGTGAGGTCCCAGCTCGTACTGATGGCTTCCAATGGGTTGTAAATGCCCCGGTCGGCAACGGCGGGTGCGACGAGAGCGAGCCTGCCGATCAGATAGAGACCGGGAACGATCAGCAGGATGAAACCAAAACCTATCGCGAAACCGCACAATATCTGGATCGCCAGCATCGTCGGGAAGACCATGAGCCCGAAGGTTAGCGCCTCGCCAACGCTGGTGCCCGTTCGCGACAACCAGAGACGCAAAATCGCCGCTGTACCGATCAACGTACAAAGCGCGATCGCGATTTGGCCTGGAATCATCTGGCGAAAGCTTTCGCGAAAACTCGCCATGACCTGGTTGATGTCTGCGCCAGCAGGCGGTTCTATCGGCACAGGGCCGAACCATGCAACGGCGAGCGTCGGCAGGAACAGAAACACACCCGCGATCGTACCGACCAGCGCGCTATGCGATTTCAAAAGCTGCAGAGTGTCGTCCCATGCCGCACCCATGTCGAATTTTACCATTGATACCCCGTCATTTTTTCGTTCGTCGTTGCATCGAAGGTGACGATCTTGAGCGCGTCTGTCCAGTCCTGTCGGTAAAGCATGCCGTAGGTCTTGCGCATGGAGCTCTGGCGCGCCAGATAGCTCGCGCGATGAGCATGCTTCCCTCACCCGAATTGACGGTCAGTTCCGGCCTTACCGACTATGATGTCGCGCTGTCCGACATGGAGGCCCGCGCCGCCGCGATCCATGCCGGAGAGGCCGGGGAACGCATCTGGCTGATCGAGCATCCGCCGCTTTATACCGCGGGCACGAGCGCCGATCCGGCCGAGCTGCTGAGCCCGCAGTTTCCGGTTTACGATGCCGGGCGCGGCGGACGCTATACCTATCACGGCCCCGGCCAGCGTGTCGGCTATGTCCAGTTCGACTTGACGAAACGCGGCCGCGACGTGCGCGCCTATGTCTCCGCGCTCGAAGGCTGGGTGATCGACGCGCTCGCGCTGCTCGGGGTCGAGGCGCGCCGCGCCGAAGGTCGTATCGGGATCTGGACCGACGACCTGGATGGCCGAGAGGCGAAGATCGGCGCGATCGGGGTGCGCGTGAAGCGCTGGGTGACGATGCACGGCTTCTCACTCAACGTCGCACCCGATCTTGCGCATTTCGGTGGCATCGTGCCTTGCGGCATCGCCGAATTTCCGGTGACCAGCCTTGCGGCGCTCGGCAAGACCGCAAGCTTTGCCGACGTCGATGCCGCGCTGGTGCAAACGCTGCCCGCCTTTCTCGACAAGCTTTCGCCAAGCGATTAGGAACGCCGCATGACCCGCACCCTTCTCGCCTCTCTCTCCCTGCTTGCTCTCGCTGCCTGCGGCGGCGGCGACACCGCCGGCAAGTCAACCACCAAGCTCGACGCGGTCGAAGTCCAGCCAGGATCGGTGAGCGATTCGATGATCATCCTCGACGATGCGGTGAGCGACGGGACCGCGGTCGACAACAGCATCCCCGATGACGGCACCAAGAAGGATGCGGCGAAGACCGACGAAGCGGACGCGGCGGAAGAGCCAGCCGAGGAAGGTGCCGGGGCCGATAATCCCGATGCGGTCGATATGCCGGCTGCGAAGAAGGCGATCACCACCACCGACGCTGCCGCCAAAAAGGGCGAATAAGCTCTAGCGCAGCCCCAGATTCTTGTGCGTCTGCAGCGACAGGCGCCAGCGCGGGTCATCCATAACCAGATCGATGCACGCCTGAACATTCGCGGCGGCGTGTGGGTCGTCGAGCGGCTGGACGAGCAGATGTTCGAAATCGAGCGCCGCAAGCCACGCGACGTCGCTGCCCGGCTGCGGCCAGACAAGCTTCAGCTCGTCGCCACTCGTCTGCACCAGTTCGCTGCCGGCCTTTGGACTGACGCAGATCCAATCGATGCTGCGCGGGATCGCGAAAGTGCCGTTGCTTTCGATCGCGATGGTAAAGTCGCGCTCATGCAGCGCGTCGATAAGCGCCGCATCGACCTGGAGCATCGGCTCTCCGCCGGTCAGCACCACATAGCGGTCGTCGCCGCCCTTCCCCCAAGTTTCGGCGATGACATCGGCCAGCGTCGCCGCGCTCTTGTACTTTCCGCCGAGGCTCCCGTCGGTGCCGACGAAATCGGTGTCGCAGAATTGGCAGATCGCCTTCGCGCGGTCCTTCTCGCGGCCCGTCCACAAATTGCAGCCGGCGAAGCGGCAAAAGACCGCGCGGCGCCCTGCCTGCGCGCCCTCCCCCTGCAGCGTGAGGAAAATCTCTTTGACCGCGTAAGTCATCGTTTCAGGCGTAGCGCGTCGGATCGGCGAGCCCCGCGTCGGCGAAGCCCTTGCTGCGCAGGCGGCAACTGTCGCACGATCCACAATGCAGCCCGTCGGGCGTTGGGTCATAGCAGGACCAGCTCATCCCTGCGTCCATGCCGAGCCGAGCCGCTTCGGCGGCGATATCGGCCTTGGTCATATGCTGGAGCGGCGCATGGATGTGGAACTCGACGCCTTTGTCGCCGTCGCGGGTTGCCAGCGCGGCGAGTTTTTCGAAGCCCTGGATGAATTCGGGGCGGCAATCGGGATAGCCCGAATAGTCGAGCGCATTGACACCGATGACGATATCCTGCGCAGCCCGCGCCTCGGCAAGCCCGAGCGTCAGCGACAGGAAGATGAGGTTGCGCGCGGGGACATAGGTGACCGGCACGTCGCCGCCCCCCTCGACTTCGGGGACGCCATCCTTTGGCACGTCGATGTCGGCGGTCAGCGCCGACCCGCCGAAGCGGCGGAGGTCGAGCGGCAGGACGATATGTTCGGCCGCCCCGACATAATCGGCGATCCGCGCGGCGGATTCCAGCTCGACGCGGTGGCGCTGGTTATAATCGATCGTGAGCGCGACGATCCGCGCGCCGGCTTCGCGTGCCAGGCCCGCACAGACCATCGAGTCGAGCCCGCCCGACAGGAGGACGATCACCGTTTTTCCGGAAACTTGCTGCATCGGAGCCAGATAGGCCCGTGGCGCGGGGGGTGCAAGGGCTGTGCCGCACCAAAAGAAATGGGCCGCGAAGCTGCTGCGACACGGCCCAGTTCGGCATCACAGCCGTTAGGGAGAAGGGCACACATCGGTATGCCACCCACTCACCCTGACACGGGATGGTTAATATTTCGTTCGATCAGCAGCCGCCGGTACGGCGTGCCTCGATCGCCTGCGAGAAGGGTTTGCCCTCGGCGATCCCTTGCGTATCGATCTGGACGAGCCGGTTCGTCTCGCTACGGATGCTTGTACGGCCATGCCCTGCACCGGGGCAGGTATAATGGACCGTCACCGAATTCGGCGTGTCCTCAATGACATAGCGCGAACAATTTGCGCGCGGATGCTGAATCTGGATCAGCCTGCGGGCGTCGCCAAGGCATACCGTCTGCAGCACGGCATCCTTGCCGCGCTCGCGTAGCTGCCAGCTTCCTTTTTCCAGCCGGTCGAGCATCGCCAGCGACGGCGCCTGCGCGGGGACCGCGCCGGCGCCCGCAAGGCCGAGCGCCATCAACGACATTCGCAACATGGGAGAGAAGATCGCCATTCCACCTATCCATTGGCCGCCCGCGAACGAGCGAATATGCGACCCCGTTCCCACTTAGCTAGCAAGCCGGGGATGCGTTTTCAACCGCTTGGCGCTGAATTTACTCGCCTCGCCGTGAAGAACGGCAGCGATTTCGTCGCTATTCCGGCCGATTGTGGGTCGCGATTTCATCCAGCGGGATCGGAAAGAAACGCGAGCAAAAGGCGCAGTCGACGACGATCCGGCCATTCTCGTCCGCCATATCGGCGCGCTCGGCCTCCGGAAATTGCGCGAGCACGCCCGCGAAATATCCGGTGCTGCACCGGCAGCCGCGCGACACCGTCACGCCGGCCTCGACGCGGACCTCGTCCTCGTGAAACAGCCGCCAAGCGAGCGTTTCCAGCGAGGTTGCCGGATCGGTAAGCTCCTCGGCCTTCAGCGTGGTGGCGATGGTCTTGGCATGTTCCCATTCGGGAGTGTCGTGCCGTACATGCAGACGGTCGCGGCCGACTTCGCCTTCGGGCAGATGCTGCAACAGCAGCCCGCCCGCAAGACACCCCGCCTCGGCGTCATGCCGCGCGGCCAGCTTGATCAGGCTCGAAATCTGTTCCGACTGCTCGAAATAATGCTCGGCGGCCTCGCCGATCGAGCTGCCTTCAAGCGGCACGATACCCTGATAGCGCTCGCCCGTGGTCGCCTGGTCGAAGGTGATCGCAAGGAAGCCTTCGCCGAACAAGGCGAACAGGGTCGGATCCGACCCGACCTCGGCAAGCCGTTCGGCATCGAATTTAAGGTAACCGCGCAGTTCGCCCGCGCGATAGTCGCAGACGAGCAGTTCGACGGGGCCGCCGCCGGTCTGCGCCTGCAGCGTCATCTGGCCGTTTTCGTCCTTCAGCGTCGAACCGAGCAGCACGGTAAGCACCAGCGCCTCCGCCAGCAGCTTTTCGGCGACCGGCGGATAATTATGCGCGCCGATGATCGTCTGAAGCGTCGGCCCCAAACGCACCAAGCGCCCGCGGACGTGCCGTTCGGCGATCGTGAACAGCAGGGGCTGGTCGAACCAGGTTTCGATGATTTCACTCACGTCTTCAAACTCACAATTTTCCGAACGCCCACAGCAGGATCGATTTCTGCGCATGGACGCGATTCTCGGCTTCATCCCATACACGCGACTGCGGGCCGTCGATCACCGCGTCGACCACCTCGTCGCCTCGGTGCGCGGGAAGGCAATGGAGGAAGATCGCATCTTCCTTGGCGCCGGTCATCAGCCGTTCGTCGACCTGATACGGCGTCATCGCCGCGATCTTATTATGCGCATGGTCCTGCCCCATCGACACCCAGGTGTCGGTGACGACAAGATCGGCGCCCGCAACGGCTTCACGCGCGTCGCGCGTGATGTCGATCCGGACGCCCTTCGCGCGCGCTGCTTCGACGAAGTCCGCCTCGGGCTCATACCCCTGCGGCACGCCGGCGCGGACGTTGAAGCCGAAGAGGCCCGCGGCCTCGATCAGCGAACCAAGCACATTATTTCCGTCGCCGAGCCAAGCAAGCTCGAGCCCCGGCAATGCCTTGCCGCTTTCGACGATCGTGAGCAGATCGGCAACGATCTGGCACGGGTGCGACAGGTCGGTAAGCCCGTTGATCACCGGGACGCTCGCATATTCTGCAAGCTCCTCGGCCTTCGCATGATCGTCGGTGCGGATCATGATCGCGTCGGCGTAGCGCGACAGCACGCGAGCGGTGTCGGCGATCGTCTCGCCGCGACCCAGTTGGGTGACGCCCGCGTCCATGATCATGGACGTGCCGCCGAGTTGGCGCATCGCGATATCGAAAGAGGCACGCGTGCGCGTCGAATTCTTCTCGAACACCATCGCCAGCACATGTCCCGCGAGCGGCGCGTCCGCGTCGGGCTTGCCCTTTGGCCAGCCCGCGCGCGCCGCCTTGCGATCGATCGCGTCGGCGAGCATCGCGGCCACCGCGTCCCCGCCCGCATCGGACAGGTTCAGGAAGTGCCGCATCAAACTTCGGGCGGCGTGTAGCTCGCCGCGCCCGCTGACAGTTTTTCGATGAACTCGGCGATATGGCTGTCGTCGATGTTCAGCGGCGGCAGAACGCGCACGACATTCTCGCCCGCCGCGACAGTCAGCAGCCCGTGGTTGTCGCGCAGATGCGCGACGAACGCGCGGCTGTCCGAATTGAGCTTGAGCCCGAGCATCAGCCCGACACCGCGCACGCTGTCGAACAGTTGATCGTGGTTCGGAATTAGCTGTTCAAGCGCGCCGCGAAGGCGCTCGCCGGTCGCCTTGACCTGATCGAGGAAGCCCTCTTCGAGCACGACGTCGAGCACCGCCTGCCCCGCCGCACAGGCGAGCGGGTTACCGCCATAGGTCGATCCATGCGTGCCGATGACCATACCGCGCGCCGCTTTCTCGGTCGCAAGGCATGCGCCCATCGGGAAGCCACCGCCGATACCCTTGGCGCTCGCCATGATGTCGGGGGTCACGCCGAAATGTTCATAGGCGTAGAGATGCCCGGTACGCGCAACGCCGCACTGCACTTCGTCGAACACGAGCATCAGGTCGCGCTTGTCGCAGATGTCGCGCAGCGCCTGCAGGAAAGGCTGCGAAGCCGGGCGAATGCCACCTTCGCCCTGGATCGGCTCGACCAGGAAGCCTGCCGTATTGTCGTCGACCAGATCGAGGGCGGCGTTGATGTCGTCGAACGGAGCATAGGCAAAGCCCTGCAGCAGCGGGTCGAAACCCTTGCGCAGCTTTTCCTGATTGGTCGCCGAGATCGTGCCGAGCGTGCGGCCGTGAAAGGCGTTGTTGAAGGTGATCAGCGTGTGTTTTTCGGCGTTCCCCGCGCTGGAATGATAAGCGCGCGCCGTCTTGATCGAACATTCGACCGCTTCGGCACCAGAGTTGGTCAGGAACACCGTGTCGGCAAACGTGTTCTCGACCAGACGCGCGGCATAGGCCTCGCCCTGCGGGCTGCCGTAGAGGTTCGACACATGCATCAGGGTCGCGGCCTGATCCTGGATCGCCTTGGTCAGGTGCGGGTGGCCGTGGCCGAGCAGGTTGACCGCGATGCCGCTGGCGAAGTCGAGATAGCGCTCGCCTCGTTCGCCGATCAGATAGGCGCCTTCGCCGCGAACCGGACGCACACCGCACCGGGGGTATACGGGCATCAGCGGCGTGATCGTCATGGCAGGCACCTTTCATTCAAAAGTAAAAAAGGCGACCCCAAAACGGGCCGCCCTTGGTCGGACCGCCCCTATACTGCCGCAGCCGGAGCCGCGTCAACACAGGGGGTGGCCCAATCCTTCCCATGGCCATGCCAAAGGGAGGATCGTTAGATTGACTTGCCCGCCTCCATAGCGAGCGCAACCGAATGTTTGCGCGCGTCATGGTCGTACATGGACGAGGCGACAATGATCTCATCGACGCCGGTGCGCGCCTGGAACGCCTTAAGGCCGGCCGCGACGTCGTCGACCGTTCCGACCGCCGAACATTGCAGGACATGGTCAAGGATCGCGCGCGCGTTCGGCGGGAGGCTGTCCTTGTAGCCAGCAAGCGGCGGCTTCATCTTGCCCGGATTGCCGGTACGCAGCGCAACGAAGGCTTGTTGCTGCGACGAGGCCAGCAGTTCGGCTTCTTCGCGCGTGTCGGCGGCGAAGACGTTGAAAGCGGCGGCCGCATAAGGCTGCGCCAATTGTTCGGACGGCTTGAACTGGCGGCGATAGATATCGAGCGCTTCATCCAGAGCGTCGGGCGCGAAATGGCTGGCGAAGGCGTAAGGCAGCCCGAGCATCGCCGCAAGCTGTGCGCCGAACAGGCTGGAACCGAGGATCCAGAGCGGCACATTCGTCCCCTCGCCCGGCACCGCACGGATGCCGAGGCGGTCGTCGCCTGCCAGGAACGCTTGCAGCTCGACGACATCCTGCGGGAACTGCCGTTCGTCGCTCGCAAGGTTGCGGCGGAGCGCACGCGCGACGATGCCGTCCGAGCCGGGCGCACGACCAAGGCCGAGATCGACGCGGCCGGGGAATAACGCTTCGAGCGTGCCGAATTGTTCGGCGATCACCATCGGGGCGTGGTTCGGCAGCATGATACCGCCCGCGCCGATGCGGATCGTCGAAGTCGCCTGACCGATATGAGCGAGCACGACCGAGGTCGCGGCGCTCGCAATCCCCGCCATGCCATGATGCTCTGCAACCCAATAACGTTCGTAACCGAACGCCTCGGCATGGCGAGCGAGATCGGCGGCGTTCGCGAGCGACTGGGAAATTGTGCCGGTGTCGGTCACGGGCACAAGGTCGAGGAAAGAGAGTTTCGTCATGAAACCGATATGCGGTGCGGGTCGTCGCGGTTCAAGCGCAGCGGTTCGCGGGCGGTATGAAGAAAAACTATGCGCGCTCGTCCTTTGGCGAGTCCATCAGCACATAGGTGGTGATCGAATGCACCTGCGGCAGCACGCCGAGCACCTCGGTATGAAAATGCTTGTATGCCGCCAGGTCGTCGGTCTCGACGCGCAACAGATATTCGATCGTGCCGGTGATATTGTGACATTCGCGCACCTCGGGCGCCAGCGCCATCGCCGCCTCGAAATCGGCCTGCGACTGTTTGGTGTGCGATGACAGACCGACGGTCACATAGGCGATGAAGGTCAGTCCGAGCTTCGCGGGGTCGATCACCGCGCGATAGCCCTTGATAACCCCGCTGCGCTCCAATTCTTGGACGCGGCGCAGACAGGCAGACGGCGACAGCCCGACGCGTTCGGCAAGTTCGAGATTCGAGATTCGCCCGTCGCTCGACAATTCGCGCAATATATTGCGGCCAATGGCATCAATCTTGGTCATAGATTGCATAATCTATCGCAATGCGCCCCATCTTTGCAATCCGTCGCGCATCGAAACGCATTATGTTGCGCCTATGGATCAAACAGCTCTCGTCGCGCTCTCCGCCTTCGCTCTCGTCTCGTCGATCACGCCGGGGCCGAACAACATGATGCTGATGGCGTCGGGCGCCAATTTCGGCCTCCGCCGTACTGTCCCGCACGCGCTCGGCGTCGGTTTCGGCTTCACGCTTATGATCGTCCTTGTCGGGGTGGGGCTGATGGGGTTGTTCGATCTGTTCCCGATCCTCAATACGGTGCTCAAGGTGGTGAGCGTCGCCTATCTGCTGTGGCTTGCGTGGAAGATCGCCAATGCGGCGGCGCCCGACACCGAAAGCGGCGGACGCGCCAAGCCGATGACCTTCTTTCAGGCGATGCTGTTTCAGTGGGTCAATCCCAAGGCCTGGTCGATGGCGCTGACGGCGATCGCGCTCTACGCTCCCGACCGCAATCTTGGGGCGGTGCTGCTGGTTGCGATCGTCTTCGGGATCATCAACCTGCCCTCGACCAGCCTGTGGGCGGTGATGGGCCAGGTACTGCGAGGCTGGCTGTCCAGCCCGGCGCGGCTGCGGGCGTTCAACTGGACGATGGCGGCGCTGCTCGTCGGATCTCTCGCGCTATTGATCTGACCCGATTGCAAGGTTGCATCGCGCAACCTATGGACGGCGCTCCCCTCTTCTGACCGGAGAACAAGAGCATGCAGAGTCGTCGTCTCGGCAAGAGCGCCATCCATGTGTCCGACATCTGCATGGGGACGATGACCTTCGGCAGCCAGACCGAAGAGGCCGAGGCATTCCGTATCCTCGACCGCTGCTTCGACGCCGGGATCAATTTCTACGACACCGCCGAGGGCTATCCGGTGCCGCCCGACATCAAATGGGTGGGCCGCACCGAGGAAATCGTCGGCCGCTGGATGAAGACCAAGCCGCGCGACGCGATCATCCTTGCGACCAAGGTATCGGGACCCAGCCATGTGTGGTTCAAGTCGCCGTGCCGCAACGGCATGACCGCGCTCGACCGCAAGAACATCTTCCAGGCGGTCGACGACAGCCTGACGCGGCTCCAGACCGACTATATCGACCTCTATCAGACGCACTGGCCCGACCATGATGCGCCTTATGACGAGATGATGGACGCGCTCGACGAACTCGTCCGCGTCGGCAAGGTCCGCATCCTCGGCTGTTCGAACGAGACGAGCTGGGGATTGATGAAGTCGCTGGCGGCGTCGGAACGCCTTGGCGCCGCGCGCTATCACACGATCCAGAATAATTTCAGCCTCAACAACCGCCGCTTCGAGGATGAGCTGGCGCAGGTGTGCCGGCAGGAAGGCGTCAGCCTGATCCCCTATTCGCCGCTCGCAGGCGGCGTCCTCTCGGGCAAATATCAGGACGGGGCCCGCCCCGAGGGTGCGCGCTTCTCGCGCTATCTGGGCATGGAGGGGCGGCAGGCCGCGATGGGCCGCCGTTTCGTCAACGAAAAGAGCCTCGCGGCGACAGCGAATTACCTCCAGATCGCCGAAGAGGCGGGGCTGCATCCGGTGACGATGGCGACCGCCTGGTCGAAACAGCATGATTTCGTGGCATCGACGATCGTCGGCGTGAGCGCCTATGATCAGGTCGATCCGATCCTCGACGCAATGGAACTGGTGCTCGCGGACGATGTGATGAAGGCGCTGCACAAGGTCAGCAAGGATATCCTCTACCCGATGGGCTGAACCGACGGCCATTCGAGGCTTAACGCGCCGCCGACCGGCAGCGCGCGCCATGCCTTCGAAAGCCGGTCGAACGCCTCGAACACGTGCGGCCGCGCAGCGTCGATCCGCGCGCGTTCGTCGGCGCTGAGCGAGCCGCGCGTACGCTCGGCCTCGCCCAGCGCCGCGCGCTGCGCCGCAGTGTCGGGACGCGAGCGGCTACGCCATGCGATGTCGAAGAGGAAGGCGGCGAGCTCGGACAATTCGCCCTCGCGGCCCTGGCTTTTGATAAGCTTTGCGCCCTTGGCGACCTGTTTGCGCGCCGCGCGCTGGCGTTCCTTTGACGACAGCGCGCCGCCTGCCTCGACATGGAAGGAGCCTGCATCGCCGCCGGCCGCGATCTGACCGAAGACGCCGGTCTTGAGCTCCAGCGCCGCCTCGACCACAAAATGCACCATGTCGTGCGGCAGGTCGGGGTCGAAGCCGGGCGCCGGGTCCATCACCAGCACCGGCGCATCGGCACGCTCGATCCGCATGGAGTAGCGGCGATCGCCCGATCGGATGAAATGGACTTTCATGGGCCCCGCCTATAGGCTTCGCAGCGGTTCCACCAAAAGGATTTGCGATGACTTCTGTCCGCCGTGCGTTTTTCGCCCTCGCTGCTTTTTCCGCCATCATCGGGACCGCGCACGCCGCGAACCCGGTGATGTTCCGCGATGCGGGCTGCGGATGCTGCCTCAAATGGCTCGAGCAGGTGAAGGCCTCGTTCGGACAAAAGGCGGTCGTGGTGAACTCGCCCGACATGAATGCGGTCAAGGACAAGCAGGGCGTGCCGCAGGCGCTGCGCAGTTGCCATACCGTGCTGGTCGGCGGCTATGTCATCGAGGGGCATGTGCCCGCAAAGGATATCGCCCGCTTGCTCCGCGAAAAGCCCAAGGGCGTGAAGGGCCTCGCGGTCGCCGGCATGCCGATGGGATCGCCCGGCATGGAGCATGGCGACCATCGCGAAGCCTATAAGGTCATGACCTTCGGCCCTGCAGGCCAGCGCGTCTTTGCAAGCTACGCCGCCAGCGGCGGCGCGCACGCGCACTGAGCGCGTTGCCGCAAATCAGGCCAGCTCGGCCTTGAACAACTCGAGCATCCGGCCCCATGCCTTTTCGGCGGCCGCTTCGTTATAGGCGCGCCCGTCGGGCGGGCACCAGCCGTGCATCGCGCCTGCGTAGACTTCGACTTCATGCCACTGTTTGCGCGGCGCGAGCACGGCGTTCAGCAAGACCTTCTCGTTCGGCGTTTCCTTGTCGTCATTGTCGGCGATCGCGAACAGATAGCCGGCGTTGGTTTTCGGGATCAGCAGGTGCGGGCTGTCGGGCTTGTCGGTACCGACACCGCCACCGTGAAAGCTTGCCGCCGCACCGACGCGGTCAGGTTTCAGCGCCGCCGTATAGATCGTCATCGCGCCGCCCATACAATAGCCGGTGGTCCCGATCTTGCGCTTCGTATCGACTTCCTTCTGCGTGTCGAGAAAAGCGAGATGCGCCTTCGCGTCGGTCTCGACGATCGGGCGCGTCAGTTGCTTGAGATAACCGAACAGCTTTTCGCGGATCGCAGGGTCGCTAAAGTCGTTGGCGGCATCGACCACCGGCGACTTCTGCCAGCGGTAAAAGGGGTTCACGGTCAGCACGGCATAGCCTTCGGCTGCAAGCCGGTCGGCCATCTGCCGGAATGCAGGGCGAAGTCCGCGGATATCGGGCCACACCAGCACGGCGGGATGCTTACCCTCTGCCGGAGCGACGAAATAGGCGTCGCAGGTACCGTCGTCGGTCTTGATCGTGACATCGCGGCCCTTGACGGGCTTGCCCGCGATTGCCCGCGCGGGCAACGCTGCGGCCAACGCGCCCGCACCCGCAAGCACTGTGAAGCTGCGCCGTCCAACGGACATGCCGGCGCGATCCAGATCAGCTTCGGTGTTCTCGGTGCACATGGGTCTCTCCTCGCAAGGCGTTTTGAAAAATCGCTGAAAACTGCGCAACTTCACTCGGGATTCGATTGTTCGCGCCGTCATCGGGATGCGAACGAATGGCAAAGCTAATCCAGCGCCGATTTATAGGACAGCGATTTTTGGCCATCCCCCTGTCGCGGCAATAGCGTATTTAGAAGATGAGAGACGCCACCTCGTCAAATGTCAGCGCGACATGATGCACGCCGACCTCGCGCAGCATCTCACCATGCCCCGCGCGGTCGACGATATGGCCCGCGCCGTAGAAACCGACCACGGTCATTCCCGCGGCAATTGCCGCCCGCGCCCCCGTCGGCGAATCCTCGATGGCGAGGCATCCCGCCGGGTCGACGCCAAGGCCCTTCGCGGCGGCGAGATAGATGTCAGGAAACGGCTTGCCTCGATCCCAGCCGTCGGCGCTGTAGACATGCTCCCCGAAATGATGGCCGAGCCCGAATAGGCCGAGTGCCCAGCCGATATATTCGGCGCGGCTCGACGAAGCGATCGCGCGCGGTAGCGGCCCCAGCGCGTCGAGAAATACAGCGACGCCGGGCACGGCATCGAAGCCCTCCATATAGCGCGCCCGCGCCCGCTCGCGGTGGGTCTCGCGAAAATCGGCGGGTAGTGCGCGGCCATAGCGCGCGACGATGCGCCGTTCGGTTTCCTGCCAATTATGGCCATAATAGTCGCGCAGGCACTCGTCATAGGTCGCGGGCATGCCCGCGGCGGCCAGGCTTTCGGCAAGCGACAGGTTCGCGCGCACTTCGCTGTCGGCGACGACGCCATCGAAATCGAAAATGATCGCGGCAGGCGTCATGCGAATCTCACAATCTTCATACTTGGTGCCTAGGCGTTTCACGATCAGGAGACAGCATCATGAAATTCATTTCCTTGAACTCGCGCGGCGGCAATTATCTGGTCGTCGCCGAAAATGTCGCCTGGCTCCGCGATTACGAGAACGGCCAGACGCAGGTCGGGATGGTCGGCGGCGCACCGCTGCTGGTTTCGGGCAAGATCGAGGAGATCGCATCGTCGATTCTTGCCCAGGCCAACGCGATGGAGTGACCGCGACTATTTCAGCGCATCACCTCATGCTCGCGCGCATAGCCCCACGGCCCCTCGCCCGACCAGCCGCGCCCGTCGGGGAAGCTAAGCTTTAACCCGCTGAGCTGCGCCGGGTCGAAAAGGCGCATGTTCACGCCCATCATGTCGACCTCTCCGCCCATCCGTTCGATCAGTCCCTCGGTTGCCGACCAGTGCGTCGTACAGCCACAAGTCGCGCAAAAATGCAGGTCCGAATTGGGGTTTTCGCGGTCGGCGCGATTATAGGTGCGCGTCGCACCCTCGATCACGACGTCGCGCGGCGACATATAGCTCCAGAGGATGCCGTGCGAGAAGCAGAGCGAGCAATTGCACTCGGCGATTTCCTCGGGCGCCTTGGCAAGCCGCACCGAGACGGCGCCGCAGTGGCAGGTGGTGTTCCAGCTCATTTCGCCTGCACTCTATAATCCATATTTATCATTCCTTGTGACCAGCTCCAGTCCCGTCTCGACCAGCGTGCCGGCATCGACGGCATCGCGCGAGACTGGATAGAATTCGGAGACGCGAAAGGCCGCGCCGATCGCCATCAATTCCAGTTCCTTCGCCCCCAGAATTGCGTCGCGCACCTGCAGGAAATGCCGATGCATGTACGATGGGCCGTTTGCCATGAGCGTCGAATCGTCAACGGGCGCGCCGTCGCTCACGACTAGAAGGATGCGTCGCCGTTCGAGGCGGCTCTTTAGCTGATTGACGCCCCATTCCAGGGCCTCTCCGTCGACATTTTCGCGCAGGACATCGGGGTTCAGCATTTGCCGCCAGTCGTCCGGATCGAGCGCCGCATTGTCGAACGGCTGGTACAAGATATGAAGCAAAGCGCATAGGCGCCCGGGTCTGGACGGCTTTCCATCGCGCAGCCATTTGCGCCGCGTAAAACCACCATGCCAGCCAGCGGTCGAATAGCCGGCAACCGCGACACTTGCGCCGCGCCTTCCCAGCTCCTCCGATAGGCGCCGAACCCCCGCGGCAACCCACGCCATCGGTTCGCCACGCATCGAACCCGATTGATCGACCATGAGCAGCACAGCGGTACTGGAAAGTTCGCCGTCTTCATGAGTTTCCAGCGCCCCCAAATCTCCGAGCCGGTCATAATTGTGTTCTGCGCGATCGATTTGGAGACGCCACTTCCGATCATCCTTTTCGAGATATCCCTTTTCGCCGTCGGGGCTGATCTCCGGCAAGCTTGTCGGTATAGCGGCAGCAGAGAGGGTACGGTCGAATTCGCGCGTATATGCTCGATAAAGCTCGTTTTCCGGGCCATCTTCCACCTGTTGCGGCGTGCGGCGATGGAAACCGACCGTCAGCGCGGCGATCAGCGCAACCATGGCCAGCGCGATACCGATATCGACCAATCCGGGCGTCATACCCCCTCCGCGATGCGTCTCCTACTCGACCGTAACCGATTTCGCGAGATTGCGCGGCTGATCGACGTCGGTGCCCTTGGCGACCGCCACATGGTACGCCAGCAATTGCACCGGCACCGCGTAAACGAGCGGTGCGATCAGCGGGTGGACCTTGGGCATTTCGATCGTCGCCATGCAGCCGTCACCGGCTTCTGCGAGCCCTTCTGCGTCTGAAATCAAGACGACCTTGCCGCCGCGCGCCATGACTTCCTGCATGTTGCTGACGGTCTTTTCGAACAGCGGGCCCGAGGGAGCGAGGACGATGACCGGGACGGCTTCGTCGATCAGCGCGATCGGCCCATGCTTCATCTCACCCGAGGCGTAACCTTCTGCGTGGATGTACGAGATTTCCTTGAGCTTCAGCGCGCCTTCCAAGGCAAGCGGATAGTCGGGGCCACGACCGAGGTAGAGCACGTCGCGCGCGGGGGCGACGAGATGCGCCATCTTCGAGATTTCCTCGTCGTGCGCGAGCGCGGCGTTGAGTGCCGCAGGCGCCTCGATCAGATGCTTGACGATCTCATGCTCTTCCGCGGCGCTGAGCTTACTCTTTTTGAGCGCGAGATGCGCGGCGAGCGCGGCGAGCACCGCAAGCTGACAGGTGAAAGCCTTGGTCGACGCGACCCCGATTTCGGGACCGGCGTGCGTCGGAAGCAGCAGGTCCGCCTCGCGCGCCATGCTGCTGGTGGGAACGTTGACGACGACCGCGATAGTCTGCCCGTTCGCCTTGCAATGGCGCAGCGCCGCGAGCGTGTCGGCGGTCTCGCCCGACTGGGAAATGAAGAGCGCAAGCCCGCCCGGCTGGAGCACCGGGTCGCGATAACGGAACTCCGACGCGACATCGATGTCGACGGGAACGCGCGCGAAGGTTTCGAACCAATATTTGGCGACCATGCCCGCGTAGAAGCTGGTGCCGCACGCGACGATCGTAATGCGCTCGACCGTCGACAGATCGAAATCCATCTGCGGCAACGCGACCGTCTGTTCGAGCGGACGAATGTAGGAGGAGAGCGTCTGCGCGACGACGGTCGGCTGCTCGAAAATCTCCTTCTGCATGAAGTGGCGGTAATTGCCCTTTTCGACCGCGGCGGCCGTGACGCCCGAGGTCGTGATTTCGCGCGTCACGGGATTATTGTCGGCGTCGTAGATCTGCGCACCATCCTTGGTGATGACCACCCAGTCGCCCTCGTCGAGATAGGCGATCTTCTGCGTCAGCGGCGCAAGAGCCAAAGCATCGCTGCCCAGATAGGTTTCGCCCTCGCCATAACCCACGACCAGCGGCGAACCAAGGCGCGCCCCGATCAAAAGGTCGGAATGCTGGCGGAAGGCGATTGCGAGCGCGAAGGCGCCGCGGAGCTGCGGGAGGACCGCCTTCACCGCGTCTTGCGGCGACTTGCCCGCTTCGACCTGTTCGCTGACGAGATGTGCGACGACCTCGGTATCCGTCTCGCTCTCGAACTTACGGCCGCGCGCGGTCAGCGCCTCGCGCAGCGGCTTGAAATTCTCGATGATTCCGTTGTGGACCAGCGCGACCTCGCCCGTCGCATGCGGGTGCGCGTTGCTCGTCGTCGGCGCGCCGTGCGTCGCCCAGCGCGTGTGCGCGATGCCGACGGTGCCGGGCGCGGGATTGCCGGCGAGTTCCTTGACGAGATTGCCGAGCTTACCCTCGGCGCGGCGTCGGATCAGCTCGCCGCCCTCGACCGTGCAGACGCCCGCCGAGTCATAGCCGCGATACTCCATGCGCTTCAGCCCGTCGACGAGGCGGTCCGCCACCTGATCCTTGCCGATGATTCCGATAATTCCGCACATGGGTTCTGGCTTTCATTAGAGCGTATAGGGAACGCGAATACCCGGCATCGACGCCGGAAACACCTTGATATTGCGTGTAACGAGGATGCGCCCGCTGATCTGTGCGGTCGCCAGTACGAAAGCGTCGGCCAAGGTCAAGCCCTTGCGCTCGGCGCGCAGCGCCGCGGCACGACGCGCGACCGCATCCCCGATCTCCTCGACCTGGAAGCAGCCGAGAAAGGCCTCAACCGCTTTCACCGATGTGGGATCGGCCGCTGACATCACCTCGGTCCAGCTGACACGACTCACGCTCTTGCGCCCGGCGCGGCGGATCTCGGCCCGCGCCGCTTCGATGCCGTTCAGCGCGTCGATCAGGATGTCGCTATCGAACTGCGCGTCGATCATTCGCGCTTGCCCCTAAGCCGCCGCTGATATTTCAGGCCGTCGCCGATATCGTCGCGGGCGCGAAAGATTCCGAAGGCGTTATCGATCGCGTCGCCTGACACGTCCGCGCGATAGGCCGCTACCGCACGGCGAACGAGCTCGGCCCGTGACACGCCTAGCTCGGCCGCAAGCGCGTCGAGCCACTGAATATCGTCATCGGGGATGTCCGCGAGAAAGCGCATGGCAGATTGATATCATATCATGATATCAAATCAAGCGGGCAGTTGCTTTCGATAGACGAGAAAGCCGGTTTTTTCCGCAATGCGATCGTATAGCAGCATCGCGGTATCGTTGGTTTCGTGCGTCAGCCAATAAACGCGTGGGAGCCCGCGCTCCTTCGCCGCGTCATAGACGGCCTCGATCAAGGCGCGGCCCACGCCCTTGCCACGCGCGTCGGCGGTGGTGAACAGGTCCTGCAGATAGAGCGACGGGAGGAGCGAGGTGGTGCTGCGATGGAGCAGATAATGGGTCAGGCCGAGAAGGGCGCCGTCCTGCTCGGCGACCAGCGCAAACATCGGCTCATAGGGATCGAAGAAGCGATCCCAGGTCGCGGCGGTGACCTCGGGCGCCAGCGCCGTATCGCCGCTGCGGCCGTAGAAGGCGTTGTAGCCGTCCCATAGCGGGAGCCACCAATCGTAATCGGCGCGGGCCGCGGGCCGGACGATCAGGCCGCTCATGTCCGCCCGAAATTGCGGTCGACGAAGATCATCGCGAACTGCACCGGATCGGGCGCTTCGCCATTTCCTGCGGCGAAGCGCGCCTTGCCATCGGTCCAGATTTTCAGAATTTGCGCAGACAGGTCGGGGCCGAATTTCATCTGCTGCTCGACGATCTGTTCCCAGCTTCCCTTCACGTCAAAGCTCTGTTCGAGCTGCGGTACCATCGCTTTGCAATAGCCCTCGGTCGCGGGGTCGAGATGGCCGATCGCTTTCAGCACCCAGGCGTCGACGAAGCGCAGGAAAGGCTTGTCGGTGTAGCGATCGGTCACTTTGTGTTCTCCATCCATTCGTCGCGCAGCAAGCCGAAGATCAGCGAATCGCGCACCCCAATGTGCGTTTCCCATTCGCCGCGCAGCCGCCCCTCATATTGGAAGCCAAGACGCTGGATTAAAGAGATCGACCCGGCATTTTCGGGATCGGTATCGGCAAAGATGCGGCGCAGCTTCAGATCATCAAAACCATGGTCGATCACCCGCGACACCGCTTCGCGCGCGATCCCGTTGCCCCAATGATCGCGGTGCAGGATATAGCCGACCTCCTTCACGTCGGGCTTGCCATCGATCAGGATCACCCAGCCGAGCGCGACATCGTCACCGGCGGTGATCGCCCAGCAATCATATCCCTGCCCCTCGGCGGCATTGCCTTTGACATAGTCTGCCGTCTCGGCGAGCGACGCGTGCGGCCCGCTCGACCACCAGGTCATCACTTCGGGATCGGACAGCACGGGAAAGAGCGCCGCGGCATCGTCCTCGCGCAATTGGCGCAGCACGAGGCGCGCGGTGGTCAGTGTCGGTGCAGGCATCGGGTTATTTCTTTTCCGCCGCTTTTTTCTTGCGCATTGCCTCGTGGAAACGGTCGGCCCAGCCGGGCTTGACCAACTGCTCGCCGCGCACAAGCCGCAGTTCGCCATCGGCGACGTCGCGCGTCACCGCGCTGCCGGCGGCGACGATCGCATCGGCGCCGATCTTTACCGGAGCGACCAGCGCGCTGTTCGATCCGATGAAGGCACGCTCGCCAATCTCGGTCTTATATTTGAAATAGCCATCATAATTGCAGGTGATCGTGCCCGCGCCGATGTTGGCCCCCGCGCCGACGGTGACGTCGCCCAGATAGGTCAGGTGGTTGGCTTTGGCGCCCTTGCCGAGCACCGCCTTCTTGGTCTCGACAAAATTGCCGATCTTTGCCTTTTCGCCAAGGACCGTACCGGGCCGGAGCCGCGCGAACGGACCGACTTCGCAGCCCGTGCCGACGATTGCGCCTTCGATATGGCAATTCGCGCGGATCTTCACATTGTCGGCGATCTTCGCGCCGGGGCCGAAGAAGACATTGGGCTCGATCGTTACGTCGCGGCCAAGCTCGGTATCCCAGGCGAACCATATGGTGTCGGGGGCGATCAGACTGGCGCCATCGGCCATCGCCTGCACGCGGCGGCGCGCCTGCCATTCGCTTTCCATCGCAGCAAGTTCGCCGCGGCTGTTGATACCGGCCACATCATAGGGATCGGTGACGACGACCGCACAATGCCGCCCGTCGCCGTTCGCGATATTGACGATGTCGACGAGATAAAATTCCTTCGCCGCATTGTCGTCGGTAACACGCGCGAGCAGCGCGAAAAGGTCGGCCGATTTCGCGGCCATTAGCCCCGAATTGCAAAGGCGCACCGCACGCTCGGCGTCGGTCGCATCCTTATGCTCGACCATCTTGGTGACATAGTCGCCGTCAGTGATGACGCGGCCATATTGCTGGGCATCGGCGGGCTCGAACGCCAGCACCACGACCGCGGGCGCATCGGGGGCATTGAGCCGGTCGATCATCGCCTGCATGGTCGCGGCGGGAACGAAGGGCACGTCGCCATAGAGGATCAGTACATCGCCGTCGAAGCCCGTCAGCGCGCCCTCGCCCTGCTGCACCGCATGGCCGGTGCCGAGCTGCGGCTCTTGCACCGCCAGGTCCGCGCTTCCCGCCAGCGCCGCCTCAAGCTGATCGGCCTTGTCGCCGACGATCACGACTTTCTTTGCCGGGCTCAATTCGTCGACGCTCGCCATCAGGTGCAGCAGCATCGGGCGGCCGGCGATCGGGTGCAGAACCTTGTGCAGGTCCGATTTCATGCGGGTGCCCTTGCCCGCGGCAAGGACGATAGCGGCGATGGGATTGCTCATGCGCGCTGCCATGCCAGCAAATCATTGCGGTTTCCAGAGCATCGCGCCATGCGGGGCCGATGAACGCATTTCCTTTCGCGACCGTCGGCTTCGACCTCGACGGCACGCTCCTCGATACGCTTGGCGACCTCGCTGCCGCGGTCAATCACGCGCTGGCACTGATGGATCGCGCCCCGCTGAGCCCGGACGCCGTACGGCCGATGATCGGGCGCGGAGCGAAGCATATGCTGGAGGAAGGCCTGCGCGCGAGCGGCGGCGTTCCAGAGGGCGCGGTCGAGCGGCTCTATCCCGAACTGCTCGACTTTTACGGGGCGCATATCGCAATCGAAAGCCGACTTTTTCCTGGCGTAGTCGCCACGCTCGACCGGCTCGACGCGCTGGGCGTAAAGACAGCCGTCGTCACCAACAAGGCCGAGCATCTTGCGCGCATGCTGCTTGCCGAATTCGGCTTGGCCGACCGCATGGCGACGATCATCGGCGGCGATACGCTGAATGTCCGCAAGCCTTCCCCCGAACCGATTCACGCGATGGTGGAGCGATGCGGCGGCGGCCGCGCAGCCTTTGTTGGCGACAGCATTTATGACGTCATGGCGGCAAAGAATGCCGGCGTGCCAAGCGTCGCGGTCAGCTTCGGCTTTCTCGATCGCCCTGCGCCGGAACTTGGCGCAACCTATGTGATCGACCATTTCGACGAACTGGTTCCGCTTCTCGCGACGCTCTAACGCTTGCGCCACTTCGTCCAGAGATGCCTCGCAAGCATCGCAGGCGGCATGCGCAGCCAGTGCGAGCGAATATAGAAAGCCTGTTCGAGCAGCGGATCGGTGACGCGGCCCCAATCGTCGCGCGCCAACAGGCGGCGGCGAAACCACGCATCGGCCGGGTCCTGGCGATCCCATTCCCCGGGCAGCTCCGCTCCATAAAGATCGCGCGCCAACCGCGCCGCCCGATGTACGGGCGCCCGCAACCCGTGGAGATCGGCGCGCGCATCGAGCTTGCCCCAATAGCCCGCGTCGGCCAGCGCAAATTCGCGCGTCATCATGTGGAAATCCCACAGATTGCGCAGACCGCCCTGCAAATCGCCGTCGGCGAGCATATGCGCCGCGCAGTGGCACGCCATGTCGGCAGGGTTCAGCACCGCATAGCCGCTGCCGCTTTTCACGGCATCGCTCATCAGCGCCAGCGCATCGGGCGTGATCCGGTGGGTGCGCGGCAGGATCGTGTGATGGACGTCGATCATCCGGTCGCGCACCTTGTGGATCATCGGCGGCAGCTCGTGCATATGCTCGCGGTAATAGGCGTCGTCATAAGGATCCGACTTCACCCATTCCCATCCCGCCTTGAGCAACAGATTTTCGGCGCGGCGGATGTCGGAGGCGAGAACGAGGATATCGAGGTCGCCGATCTGCCGCCCCGCAGCGCACGCCATATCGGCAGCGGCATAGGCTGCCCCCTTCAGCAGCACGAACTCGATGCCCGCGGGCGCGAGCGCGCGCCGCGCCATCTCCGCCTCCCACAACGCCTGCGCCTGCGCGACCTTCGCGGCCGCGCGCTGGTCGGCGAAGAGCGCGGCGACAGCCCGCGGAACGTCGGCGTCGACAAGACGATACGCGAGCGTCGCAAGCATCGCCTCGCTGCGCGCGACCCCGATCACGCCGTCCCAGTCGCGCGCGAGGAGCGTAGCGGGAGCACGCCGAGCCGCGAGCAGGTCGACGAAGGTCCGCACCGCGCTCACCGGGCGGTTTCCGCCCAGAGCTGCTCAACCAGCGCGATGCCGGTGGCGCTGTCCGGATAGGAAATGCCGAACGCCGGCGTCTCGCGCACAAGCCGCGTCAGCGCGGCGAAGCCCGCTTCGCCAAGCGCGACATAGTTGGTCGACGCCTCGGTCAGCCGCACGAACGCCTCGCCCTCGCCCATCGGCTCGATCGCAGTTTCGCCGCCGAAGCGCGGAAACAGCAACAGGGCGGGACGCGCGGGTTCGTGCATCGCGGCAATCGCGCTGGCACGCGGGATCAGGTGACGAATGTCGCCCTTGGGCGTCGCCGCGAGCAATGGCCCGAGCCGAACCGGATCGACATGCGCCGCGACCTCGGCAATTGCATCATTCTTCAGGCTGACCGCGCGGGGAAAGGCAAAGGCGTCGCCAGCGGCGGGGTCGATCAGCGTGAATTCGTCGCCCATCAACCGCCAGTCGCCCTCACCGCCCTTCTCGCCGAGCAGCGCCGCGAGGGTCGATTTTCCCGACCCCGACTCGCCCGACATGATCAGCGCGCGGCCGTCCTTCGCGACCGCGCTCGCGTGGAGCAGCATGTGCCGCCGCCAGCCGAGTGCGACCTGCAAATTCATACCCATTTCGGCCGCAAGCAGCCCCATCGACAAGGGGAGCGGCAGCGCGTCGGGAACGATAAAATCGCCCCCGATATGGACCGAGGGACGCAGCCGGCGCCGCCAGGGCCGCGCCGCGAACAGGCGCACCGTCGCGTCGGCGGGGCGCGCATCGTCACACGGATAGCCGGCGTAAAGTCGATCAAGCGCCGCGATCGGTTCGGCCCAGTCGCTTCCGATCCGGAACTGCACCGGGCCGACGGCAATGCGCGTACTATGCCTCACGCCCGCTCCACCAACCCCATCGCCGCGAGTTCGTCGAGCCGCTCGGCAAGGATCGGCTGCACATCGTCATCGCCGTCGAAATCGAAGCTTGCCGCAAGCCGTGACGCGAGGAGCGCAGCACCGCACGGGTCGACGCCCATGGCTTCGAGGATTTCGGGCATCGGCGAGACGACGAGGTGCGTCTGCATGGACCGCCGGTCGAATATCGCGGTCAGCTCACCCAAGGGCTCGATACGCAGCGCGCCCGGCGGCGCGGCGCGATAGGTGCGATCAGTCATAGGTTTCGGCGGCGGCAGTCAGCTTCGCAAGGATGGCCATCAGCGTCGCGCGTTCGCCGGCGGTGATATTCGATTCAAGCTGCGCCTCGCTCGCCAGCGCCGCAGGAACGATCGCATCATAGAGCGAACGGCCCGTTTCGGTGAGTTCCAGATGATGTGAACGCCCGTCGGCTTCATGCGCCTGGCGCGCGATCAGATTTCGGTCGGCCAGCGCCTTTGCCGCGCGGTTCACGGTAACCTTGTCCATCCGCGTCGCCTGCACCAGCTCGCGCTGGGTCTTGGGCTGTCCCTCGCCGAGCACCGCCATCAGTCGCCATTCGGGAATCTTGAGCCCAAAGCGATTCTCATATTCGGCGGCGATCCGGCTCGACAGGGCATTTGACGCGATGGACAGGCGGTACGGCAGGAAATTGTCGAGATTCAGCTTCTTCGCGGCCATGCCTTGTATATCCCAAAAACCGTGAACCCCGGCGCGGACCATCCTATCGCCTGTTTCGGACCTGTGAAGGGCGCAATGTCGGGAAAATCAGAAAGAAACGCGCGCGCCGACCCAGATCGTACGCGGCGTCGCGCGTTCGACGATACCCGACGAGGAAATCGCTGCAGGGACAAGTTCGTCGAACAGATTTTCACCACGCGCCTCGATGCTGATCGCCTCTGCAAGCTTCCACGATACACCTGCATCCAGCGTGAGCGCATCGCCCAGTTCCAGAAGCCCGAGGTCGTCCTCATTCTGCTTGCCGACATAGCGTAAGGTCGCAAAGCCACCGAACGGCCCATTCGCATTGCTGCGCAGCGACACGCTGCCGCCATGCTTCGCGATCTGCGCCGGGCGACGGCCGTCGAGCGTTGCGGCGCCGCCCGACGCGTCGACCTTTGCATCGGTGAAAGCATAAGTGGCGCGCAGGGTCGCGGGGCCGATCCGCTGCTCGGCGCTGACCTCGACACCCTTGCTGTCGATCGCGTCAAGATTTTGCCGCTGGTTGAGGTTCGGCGCGAGCGTCACATTCGCGATCGCGTTCGTCAGATGATTGGCGAACAGCGTCGCGGACAGCTTCGTACCGTCGCTGTTCCAGTCGACCCCGACCTCGCCGCCCCACAGCCGTTCAGGCTTGAGCATTTCGTTTGCCGTAGTCACCTCGGCGCCGACGCGGAAAGGGCGGTAGAGTTCGTTGAGCGTCGGCAGGCGCCAGCCGCGATAGCCCGCGGCGCGCAACGACAGTGCGTCGGAGGTCCAGCGTACGCCTGCGCGGCCGCTGCCTTCCCACCCCTGGCGCGCTGCAAAGCGCAGGTTGGCGATCACGGGGCCGGAAATATTGCGTTCAAGACGATAGCCTTCGCCAAGCGACCAGCGGTCGACGCGCCCGCTGAGCGTCCAGAGGAAGCCGTCATTCGCGTCGCCCGATGTCCATTCGGCGAAAGCGCCGACGGTATCGCTGCTGCCGCCGGCGATGCGGTGGCGGCCGGGGATCACGCCGCTAAAGAAGAAATCCTCTTCGGTACGGCCGACGGTGCGCCGCCAGTCGAGCCCGAGGCGCAGCGGATTGGCCCCGTCGAGTGCCGGACGCAGTTCGAACCGCGCGCCGAGCCCGGTCGCGGGAACGCGCTGGAACAGCGCCGGCGCCACGCTGTTCCGCCCCGCCGCGACGCTCGCAAAGCCGCTTTCGAAATCGCGGAGTTGGACATAGGCGAGCGCGAGCCATTGCGTCGCGCCGGCTGGATCGTGGACGAAGCGCAAGCTCGCATCGACACCGTCGAATTTGCTTTGCGTGAAATCGGTCCCGCGGTCGCGCCGGTCGGAAAAACCACGCACGCTGGCTTCGATCCGGCTGTCGTCACCGGCGTCGAAACGCAAACGCAGGCCAAGTCCGCCCTGTTCATAGGGCGCGGCGCGATCGACGCGGCCGCGCTGGCCGTTGGCGACGGGAATGAAGCCGTCGCCGCGGCTATAGCGGCCATCGACCGCCACCTTTCCCTCGCCGATTTCGCCGCCGGCCGACGCCGACGCGTCCCAGCCGTTGCGGCTGCCATAAGCGATGCTGGCTTCGACGCCATCGGTCATCGTCGAGAATAGGCCGACCGTTCCCGCCAGCGCTCCGGGACCATCGACCCCGCTCCCGCCGCCCCGAGCAACAAGGATGCCGCCAAGGTTGATCGCGTCATAGGCACTCCACGCGACCCACCCGCCGAAGGGGTCGGCCTGCGGTATACCGTCGAGCGTTACCAGCGCCCGCGCCGACGCGTTGCCGCCAAGGCCGCGCAACGTGATGCCCTGGCTGGTCGGGTGGGCGGAGCGCCCGTCCGATCGCCGAAACTGGACGATGCCCGCCTCGTCGCGCAGGCGGTTTTCGATGCGAGCGCCCAAGCCCTGTTCGGGATAGGCGATCAGGCTGGAGCCCTGCACCGTATCGCCGTCCGCCGGTTGGAGCGCCCCGCTCCCCCTTACGATGATGATTTCGGTCGGAATGCGCGGAACCCAAAAGCTGCAACAGCCGCCATCGAACTCGGATTCCTCCGTTTCAGCCTGCACGTCCTGCGCCATCGCCGCCGCCGGCAATGCCAGCGCGGCCGTTCCGATCAGAAGGCGGATCACGCGGGCTTGACCGCGTCGGGATGCGCCTTCTGGAATGCCTCCAGCGCCATGCAGGCCGCGTCGATCTCGGTCAGCCGCGGAAAGGCGTCGAGCGGCACTTCGAAGCGGCGCGCGTTATAGATTTGTGGGACGAGGCAGCAGTCGGCGATCCCCGGCGTATCGCCGCCGAGATAGCGGCCGTCGCCCGCCATCGCCTCCAATGCCTCGAACCCCTGCGTGATCCACGTTGCGATCCAGCGGTCCTTGGTCTGCTCGTTGAGGCCAAGGTCACGTTTCAGATATTTGAGCACGCGCAGATTGTTGAGCGGATGGATATCGCTCGCGATCACCTGTGCGCGCGCCAATGCGACCGCGCGCGGCATCGCCTCTTCGGGGATCAGCCGCGGTTCGGGGTAAGCACGATCGAGCCAGTCGATGATCGCCATGCTCTGGATGATCGGTTCGCCGTCGACGACAAGCATCGGGACAAAGCCCTGCGCATTCTGTTCCAGATACGCATCGCTGCGTTGCTCGCCCGCGATCAGGCTGACCTCGACGCGCTCATAATCGAGCCCTTTCAGGTTCAGCGCGATACGCACGCGAAAGCTGGCCGAGGAGCGGAAATAATCGTGGAGGACGAGCTGGGTCATGACCCGCCTAATGCGATGCTTTCGGCATCTCCGCAATCCATTGCCGCAGCAGCGCCGCACCTTCCTTGTGCACCGTCGACCGCCCGACCTCGGGCATCGCGATGCCGGGGTCGGTGCTTTCGAGGCGATAGATCAGAAAGCTGTGGTCGGGGTCGCCCGGCGCAACAGCAAAGTCCATCCCCCCGCTCCCCCGCCCCGCCGCCGTCGGGCGCTTGCCGATACCATAGTTCACCCCCGCCGGGTCATCGGTCCAGCGCAGGAACAGCCCACTGTTCGAGGCGCTGCCCGCCGGATTGTGGCAATGCGCGCAATTGACGTCGAGATAGGCGCGCGCGCGATCGGCGACGCTGCCGCTCTTGGCATCGTCCCATTGCGGCATCACTGGCTTGAGCGCCGCCGGATTTTCGAAATAGAGGCTACGCAGCTTGCCCGACGCCGCCGGGTCGACGATGAAATTGCGCGCCTTGGGCCCGATCGGCACGATCTCTCCGCCAAGGCTGTGGCATTCCTTGCACTGATTCTTGTTCGGGACCGCGTAACGAATGCTATGCGTTTCGCCGTCGGGGCTCTTGAAGGTTACGGGAACGCGGCGCCCGCCCAAGGCCAAGGTCGCGTCCTTGCCGTCGGCATCCCAGATATAGGGAAGCGCCACCCACCCCGACGCCCGCCGAATCAACAGGCGCGTCTCGACCGGCCGCCCGCCGTTGACGTCGTTCCAGCCAAAGCTTTTGACGAGCACGGTTCCCACGGGAAACTCGATCACCCCGTCGTTTCCGACCTTCGCTTTCTTCCCCGCCGGGATCGAGACGAAGCGATGCTTTTCGGTATAGTCGCTGAACAGCGGCGCGCGCAGCGTATAGCCGATGCCGGTCGCGGGCTGCCCGGGATCATTACCGCGAAACAAGCCGAACTCCGACAATTTGGGCGGCATCGCGTCGCTCTCCACGACAGCCTGATCGACGCCCGGCGGCGCAAGCGCCGCCCCACCGCTCGAGCATAATAATGCCGCAGAGAGCGCGGCCAATATCCGCTTCACCGGACCTTCGCCTCCATCGCATCGGGCAGCTTGATCACCGGCAGCGCCGGGGGCGGCGTGCCCTTCGACAGGTCCGCGGGTGCCGGCTTCGCTTCGCTCTGCGGCGCTTTCACATCGGGCAGGTTCAGCGAAAGCACCCCGACCTTGTCGAGCACGATCGCATCGCCCGCGCCATCCCACAGCACCGGCGGGATGCTGCCGCCGAGCGCCGTCGCGATCATGTCGCCGCCGGGAAATTTCGGCGCGTAGCCGGCCTTGCCATGCTGATTGCCGCGCACGACGATGCCCTTCGGCAGCGGCTGGTACTTCGGATCCTTATGCTCGTAGCGATAGCCGACGATCATGACGTTTGCGGTGCCGTTCTGGTCGAACACATTGTCGAAGACCTCGACATTGCGGTTCGCCATGATGAGCACGCCCGTGCCGGTCGGGACGCTCGCGACAATATTGCCCTTCGGTGCAAAGTTCGGCGTACTATTGTCGTTGACGATATTTTCGAAGACACGGACATTGTGCCCGCCCTGCATGGGCAGGCTGGGCAGGTCGAACACCAGGATGCCGCCGGTATTCTTCGTCGCGATATTGTCGTGGACGTCGGCGTCATAGCTGTTCTCGATCTCGATCCCCGCGACATTTTCGGTCGCGATCGAATCGCGGACGACGATATTTTTCGACTGGCCGACATAAATGCCCGCATCCGACGCACCGCGCACGAAAACGCTGTCGATCAGCACGTCGCTGCTTTCGACCGGGTAGATGCCATAGGCGCCGTTGGTTTCCTTTGGCCCCGCGGTCCATTCGACGCGAAGCTTGTAATAGACGATGCGGTCGGCGCCCTTCGACTTGATCCCGTCGCCCTTGGTGTTGAGCACGGCAAATTCGGTGAGCAAGACATCGTCGGAGGTGACGAGCAGCCCCTCGCCCGCGCCCTGCTGGCCCGTAAAATCAAGGATCGACCCGCCCTCGCCCGCCCCGGCGCCGCGCACGGTAACATTGGCGACGTCGAGCGACAGGCCGTCGGTCAGCTTCCATACGCCCGCACCCAGTTGCACGATGTCCCCAGGCTCGGCGAGGATGAGAGCCTCTTGCAGCTTTTCATTGGCGTCGGGCGTTGTAGCGCTGACGCTGATAACTTTCGCCGCCGCCGGATTGGCGGCAAATGCTGCCACGATGCAAAGCGTCGCCGCGTGGCGCAGGCCATGGAATCGCATATGTCTCTCCCCTTATTTTCGGGGAACATGGTGCAAGACTTGACGGATGCCAAGCGTGTTGCTGACATATGTGTAGCTAACCCGGGGAGAGGTCGCTTTGATTCACAGATTTGGTTTGGCGCTTGTCGCCTTCATCGCCGTGCCGTCGATGGCCGCCGCGCCTGCGCCGATTGCCGGGCGCTGGAAAACCGACGATGGCAAGGCCGTCGTCGTCATGGCCGCGTGCGGCAACAAAATGTGCGGGCGCGTCGATCGCCTGCTGATCAAACAGCCCGCCGGCGGCCAACTCGACGAACGTAACCCCGACAAGGCGAAGCGCGGCCGCAAGGTCACCGGCCTGCAGATTTACTGGGACCTTGTGCCGCATGGCGACGGCTGGAAGGGCGAAGGCTACAGCCCCGAGGACGGTCGCTATTACAAGGCGCATCTGCGCGCCAATGGCGGCAAGATGACGATGAAAGGCTGCGTCAGCCTGTTCTGTCGCACGGTGACGTGGACGAAGATGAGCTAATTCTTATCCTCCCCATCGCTTCGCGACGGGGAGGAAGTTAGGATCAATCCTCGCCCAAAATCCAGTCGACCCCGGCGGAGACGTGTATCCGCGTCGTGTCATAGATCGGCAGGAGATTGGCGTCGGTGTCGACCAGCATCACCAATTCGGTGCACGCCAGCACGATTGCCTGGATATCCTGCTTTGCGATGTCGGTGATAAAGGTCTTCATCGTGCGGCGCGAACTTTCGTTCACCTTGCCGAGCATCAGCTCTTCATAGATGATCCGGTCGATCTCGTCGGCGCGGCTCGCGTCATAGGGCGCGAGCGTCAGTCCGTGGCGGACGAGGCGCTGGCGGAACCAGGGTTCGGTCATCACGTTGCGCGTGCCGATCACCGCCGCCGCCTTGATCCCGTCGGCCTTCATCTTCTCGCCGGTTTCGTCGACGATATGCAGGATCGGGATCGAGATCGCCGCAGCGACATCCTCGGCCACCTTGTGCATCGAATTGGCCGCGATCATCAGCGCGGTCGCACCCGCCGCTTCGAGCCGCTGCGCCGAGGCGATCAGCACGTCTTTGGCGTGCGCCCATTGCTCCGGTGTCGTGATACGCGACAGCTCGCAATAGTTGAGGCTTTCCATCAGGATCGGTGCCGAACAGGCGGTGCCGAGGCGCTTTTGCACGCCCTTGTTGAGATGGCGGTAATAAAGCTCGGTCGATGCCCAGCTCATTCCCCCGATCAGGCCGATTTTGCGCATTTCATCTCCAGAAAAACAGAAATCCGTTCGCCCTGAGCTTGTCGAAGGGCCGTTCTTTCATCCGGTAGAGGAAAAAACAGTGCCTCGACAAGCTCAGCACGAACGGAGTTTTGATCGGGTCGTCGGATTTAGTGCCCGCTACCGCTCAACGCCTTGACGATATCGTCGGCCATCTTCTTCGCATCGCCGAGCAGCATCATCGTCTGGTCCATGTAAAAGACGTCATTGTCGACGCCGGCATAGCCGACCCCGCCCATCGAGCGCTTCACGAACAGCACCGTCTTCGCCTTTTCGACGTCGAGCACGGGCATGCCGTAAATCGGCGAGGTCTTGTCGGTCTTTGCCGCCGGGTTGGTCACGTCGTTTGCGCCAATGACGAAGGCGACGTCGCACTGCGCGAATTCGCCGTTGATGTCCTCAAGCTCGAACACCTCGTCATAGGGGACGTTGGCTTCCGCGAGCAGCACGTTCATATGGCCGGGCATGCGTCCCGCGACCGGGTGGATCGCATATTTGACGTTCACGCCTTCCTTTTTCAGCTGATCGGCCATTTCGCGGAGCGCATGCTGCGCCTGTGCGACCGCCATGCCGTAGCCGGGGACGATGATAACATTTTCGGCCTGGCTCATCAGGAAGGCGGCGTCTTCGGCGCTGCCCGGCTTCCACGGACGCTGTTCCTTCGAGCCGCCCGCGCCGCCACCCGAATCGTCGGCACCAAAGCCGCCCGCGATCACGCTGATGAAGCTGCGGTTCATCGCGCGGCACATGATGTACGACAGGATCGCACCCGACGAGCCGACGAGCGCACCGGTGATGATCATCGCGGTGTTGCCCAGCGTGAAGCCCATCGCCGCCGCCGCCCAGCCCGAATAGCTGTTGAGCATCGACACGACGACCGGCATGTCGGCACCGCCGATCGGGATGATCAGCAGGAAGCCGATCGCGAAGCTGAGGCCGGTGATCGTCCAGAACACCCACGGCGACTGGTCCTGCGTGAAATAAGCCGTCAGCGCGACGATCGCGGCGAGTGTGCCGAGGTTGATGATGTGCCGCCCGGGCAGCATGATCGGCGAACCCGACATATTGCCGTTGAGCTTGAGGAAGGCGATGACCGATCCCGAGAAGGTGATCGCACCGATCGCGATACCCAGCCCCATCTCGACACGGCTCACGACATGGATCTGTCCCGCGGCATCGGCGATGCCGAATGCGACGGGGTTGAGATAGGCGGCCGCCGCCACCGCGACCGCGGCGAGGCCGACAAGGCTGTGGAACGCTGCGACAAGCTGCGGCATCGCGGTCATCGCGATCCGCCGCGCCATCACGATGCCGATGACAGCACCGATGCCGATCGCGACGAGGATTTCGACCAGCCCGACCGTATCGAGGAGCCCGTCGGCGGTCGCCGGCGCGTGGGTGAGCAGCGTGGTCACAACCGCGATCAGCATGCCCGCCATCCCGAAGCGGTTACCGGCCTGTGCCGTTGCCGGGCTCGACAGCCCGCGCAGCGCGAGAATGAACAGGACGCCCGCTACCAGATAGGCAACCGCCGCCCAGGGATTGACCGCGAGGCCATGGCCGCCGGTCGCGGCGGAAAGGATCGACTGAAATTCCATCTCAGCGCTCCTTCTTCTTGTACATCGCGAGCATGCGTGCGGTGACTGCGAAGCCGCCAAAGATGTTGATGCTCGCCATTACCACGGCAGCGAGGCCGAGCCATTTCGACGACGCCGAGCCAGCGGCGGCGCTGGCGATCAATGCACCGACGATGATGACTGATGAAATTGCGTTGGTGACACTCATCAGCGGCGTGTGCAGCGCCGGGGTCACCGACCAGACGACGAAATAGCCGACAAAGCAGGCCAGTACGAAAATCGAAAAAATCGCGATAAAATCCACGGGCTCGCTCCCCTGCTGATTCCGTTTCGCGCACCTCTTGCCGCGCCCCGCGGGGTGTGTCGACTCCAAAGCACCCAAAAAGAAGCGCCCGCATTCCTCAGCGTGAGAAATGCGGGCGCTTTACGACATAAAATATCGCTTCGCCGGTCGGCCCGGCATCATTTTTTACATCTTTGGGACGAGCACCGCGTCGATGACATGAACGACGCCGTTCGACTGACCGACATCGGCCTGCGTTACCGTCGCCTTGTCTCCGTTCGCACTGGTCAGCAGGATCGTGTTGCCGCTCTTCGCCGCGATCAGGTCCTGCCCGTCGACGGTCTTGAGCACCGCCTTACCGCCACCTTCGGCGATCTTCGCGGCAAGGTCGGCGGCGGTCAGCTTGCCGGGAACGACATGATATTTGAGTACACCAGCAAGGACGTTCTTCTGCGCCGGTCGCATCCAGCCGTCGCGCGTGACTGGCGGGACCTGCGCAAAAGCCGCATCGGTGGGCGCGAACAGGGTGAACGGCCCCGCGCCCGAAAGCGTCTCTGCAAGCCCGGCCTGCGTCAACGCCGCCGCCAGCGATTTGTGATCGGGCGAGGCCGCAAGATTTGCCGCGATCGTGCCGCTCGCCACCATTTGCGATGCGCCCGCGGCGGGCACGGGGGTGGTTTCGCTGTTAGCAGCTTTCGTCGTTTCCGTCGGTGTTTCGTTCTTGCCACCGCAGCCCGCCAGCGCGAGCGCGGCCGCTGCGGCCGTCAAGATCAGATGAGTTTTCATATCCTTACCCTTCCCATAACGGACGCAGCGGCCCGAATCGTCAGCCGAAGGTGGGCATCAACACGCCATTGATGACATGAATGTTACCATTCGACTGTTCGACATCGGCCTGCGTGATGAAGCCGCTGCTGCCCTGCGTTCCGTCAACCTTGATGTTGCCCTGCACCTCTGTGAAGGTCAGCGTCTCGCCCTCGACGGTCGCAAGCGTCGCCTTGCCGCCGCCGGCTTTGATTTTCGCGAACAGATCCTCGGCGGTCACGCGTCCCGGGACGACATGATAGGTCAGCACCTTGGCGAGCGATTCCGTGTTGCCCGGGTTCATCAGCCAGTCGGTCATCGGCTGCGGCACCGCGGCGAAAGCCTGATCGGTGGGCGCGAAGATGGTGAAGGGCTGGCCCGCAAGCTTTTCCGATACGCCCGCGGCGGTCAGCGCCGTTGCCAGCGTCTTGTGATCGGGCTTGGCGGCGATTTCGAGCGCGATACCGGTGGGCTGCGCGGGCGCGGCAGGGGCCGCTGCTTCGGCGGGGGCAGCAGCATCGGCGGCGACTTCGGCTTCGGCCGGAGCCGGAGTTTCCTGCGCATAAGCGGGCGACAGGGTGGCAAGCACGAACAGGGAAGTGGCGAAAAGCTTCGCAGACGACATCAATCATTCTCCAATTGGTTGAGAGTCAGAGTTAGGGAAACCCTGAACGCATAGTAACCAAAGGAAGTTTCATGAAAAGGCCGAAAACGGCCATTTTTTACGATTTTATCAGCGACCGACGATCAATTGCGCCATCAACTGCTGAATCTTCTGCGGGTCGCTCTTGCGCGAAATCTTGACCTCGAGCGGCGTCGCGGCGCCCGAAACCCATACTTTCATATCGGCGTCGAGGTCGAAGGTGCCGGCGGTCTCGAAAGAGAAACGCGTGACCGAGCGCCAGGGAATGCTCTGGAAATCCTTTTTCGATCCCGTCAGGCCCTGCACGTCGACGAAAATGAAGCGCAGATTTGTCAGCAAGACGGTGTCGCGAATGGTCCGGAACGCGGCGAGCACGCGCTCGCCCTCGATCAGCCATGCCTGAAATTCGGCCTGCGCGCCGGCGATGTCGATATCCCCGGCGCTGAACAGTCCCATCGCTTCAGCCCAGCAGCCGCTCGTTAACGACCTTGCCGCCCTGCGTCAGCCGCACGGCGTTGCCGATTTCCTCGTCGAGCACAGGCTTGCCCGCTTCCTTGTCCCAGAATGCCGAGAGGAAGTTGAACAGGTTGCGGCTGAACAACGCGCTGGTATCGGCGGGCATCAGCGCGGCAATATTCTGGGCGCCGATCACGGTGACCCCGTGGATCTTCTTGGTCTCGCCCGCGACCGAACCTTCGACGTTGCCGCCGCTTTCGGCCGCCATGTCGACGACCACGCTGCCATTGCGCATCGTAGCAAGCTGCGCGTCCGAAATCAGCCGCGGTGCCGGGCGACCCGGGATCAGCGCGGTGGTGATGACGATGTCCTGCTTGGCGATATGCGACGACACGAGTTCGGCCTGCGCCGCCTTATATTCGTCCGACATTTCCGTGGCATAGCCGCCGGCGCCTTCGCCCTCGATCCCCGCGACGGTTTCGACGAAGATCGGCTTGGCGCCAAGGCTGAGAATCTGTTCCTTGGTCGCCGCGCGCACATCGGTCGCGCTGACCTGCGCGCCGAGGCGCCGCGCGGTCGCGATTGCCTGCAGCCCCGCAACGCCGACACCCATCACGAACGCCTTTGCGGCGCTCACCGTGCCGGCGGCGGTCATCATCATCGGAAAGGCGCGGCCATAGGCGTTGGCCGCGATCAGCACCGCCTTATAGCCCGCGAGATTCGCCTGGCTTGAGAGAATATCCATCGACTGCGCGCGCGTGATGCGCGGCATGAATTCCATCGCCAGCGCCTCGAGCCCGAGCTTCGCATAGTCGTCGACGCGGGCGCGTTCACCGAACGGATTAAGGCCCGCAGCGAGCCATGCACCGTCGGCAAAGCCCGAAAGCCCCTTGGGATCCGGCCCCTGCACCGCAAGAATGATGTTCGCGCCCTTCAGCGCATCGGCGCGTGTGCCGACCTTGGCGCCAGCGGCGCTATAATCGGCGTCGGCAATCGACGCATGGTCGCCCGCGCCCGATTCAACAGCAACTTCGGCGCCCAGACCAATGAATTTCTTCACGGTTTCGGGGGTCGCGGCGACGCGGGTCTCGCCGGCGGCGAGCTCCTTCAAGACGGCGATGCGCATGCCGGTCCGGTCAGGACGCGATGAGAAGGACGACGCCGACAACGACGATCGCGGTGATGATCGAGCCGATCTTGAACAGGCTGATGAAACCCGCGTAGGTTTCTTCGGCTGCCTTCATTTCCTGCTGTGCCATCGCTTTTCCCCTTTTACCTTCCGTTCCTGTGCGCGAGCGCACAGCGCCGCACCCCAGAATCGGTTATCGCGCCGGTCTTAGCCACGCACCCCGCCATGCTCAAGTGCGGGTTTGATCGCTGGACATCGCTACGGGAAAAGACGAATGCCCTTAATCGCCCTTTTACCCCTGTCGGATACACATGCAGCCCTCAGCAGAACAAACCCATAGCAATGTCGGTTCAGGGGGCAGATTCGAAACGATGACGAACACGCGCGACACGCGAACGGTCATGATCGTCGACAGCGAGCCTGCCCAGCAGCGCTTCCTCGCCGCCCTCGTTTCGCGGGGCGGCTGGCGTAGCGTCATCGCACCCGATACCGATACCGCGCTTGCGAAGCTCGGCACCCAGGAAGGTATGGCGCTCGACGCCGTGCTCGTCGACCAGGGTGCGCCGGGGATGGATATCGCCGAATTTGTCGCCGAGCTGCGCCGCTGGCGCCCCGCCCTGCCGCTCGTCGTCATCACGATGCGCAACGGCGTCGAGGTCGCGGTCAGCGCGATGCGCGCCGGCGCCAGCGACTTCGTCCAGAAGCCTATCGCGCCCGACCGCCTGCTCGAAGCGCTCGACCGCGTCGTGTCGACCAGCGGTCCGCAGGGCGAACTCCGCCCGCTGACCGAAAAGCTGCGTGCGCCGCTGGCGTTCGAGGAAATCATCGGTTCGAGCCCCAATTTCCGCAGCGCGCTGGCGATTGCCGCCAAGGCCGCGCGCGCACGCGTGCCGGTGATGATCAACGGCAAGCCCGGCACCGGCAAGGAAGTCTTCGCCCGCGCGATCCACAGCGCCAGCCCGCGTGCGCGCGGCCAGCTCGTCATGGTCGATTGCTCAGCGGTGTCGCCAGGGCTCATCGGTTCGGGGCTCTTCGGTCACGAACGCGGCGCCTTTCCCGGCGCGTTCGATCGGCAGGTCGGACGTCTCGTCCAGGCCGACGGCGGCAGCATCATCATCGACCATGTCGAGTGTATCCCGCTCGAAACGCAGGCCAAGCTCGTCGAATTCCTCAACAGCGGCGAAGTCCAGATGATCGGCGGATCGATCCGCCAGAGCGTCGACGTGCGCATCATCGCGACAAGCGCAAGCCCGCTCGACAAGCTGATCGAGGCCGGCCACTTCCGCGAAGATCTGTTCTACGCGCTGTCGAGCGCGCAATTCACCCTACCCTCACTCTCTGAGCGCCGCGGCGACGTTGGCCCGCTTGCACGCCACCTGCTCGCACGCATCGGCGGGCTGCCGGGCATGGCGACGATCGGTGTCACCGACGACGCGCTTCGCCTCCTCGCCGCCTATGCCTGGCCGGGCAATGTCCGTCAGTTGCAGGATGTGCTGTTCCGCGCTGCGGTCGAGAGCAAGACCGACGTCCTGACCAGCGCCGACTTCCGCGCGATCGAGGCCGCGCTTGGCGGCGGCGCCAGCAATGACCGCGACGTCGCGATCAACGGCGAGGCGATCGGCGTCACATTATACCTGCCCGACGGCAATCTGCGTCCGCTAGAGGAAATCGAAGCCGACGTAATCCGCCTCGCGATCGGCCATTATCGCGGCCGGATGAGCGAAGTCGCCCGGCGCCTCGGCATCGGCCGCTCGACCCTCTATCGCAAGCTGAGCGATCTCGGAATCGATACCGCAGCCTGAACTACCACAGGGGAAGCTGCGCCGCGAAAAAGGGGCGCGGCGTACACAGCGGATGGTCGACATACTCGTCACCTTCATACCCCTGCTCGAACCGTTCACGCCGATATGAAAAATGCAGACCGCCACCGCCGCGAAAGATCAGCAGCGCATGCTGGTTGCGCAGGTGCGGACTTTCCGTCGCACGCATAAGGAGCGGCGACAGGTCGAGCACCGTGCGTGCGGGCCGATAGTCCCCGTCCCCGTCACCGATCATGATGCAATAGGGCTGTCCTACGGCGCGCGCCTCCGCTGCGCGCGCAACGGCTGGCGGCCAGCTCAAAATATTGACCATTCCGACGATAATCGTGGCGCCGACAGGGATAAGGACCCAGCGACCGCGCACCGATCGCCATGCGAACGTCAGCAGGAACAGCGAGACCGCCGCGCCGATGATCAACAATGTCCAACCACCGACCCAGCGCGCGATGGGCGATGCGAACTGCCAACCCGACCATCCGGTAAGGACGATGGCAAGCCCCGCCCTGAAGGGGCGATAGTCGATCGGATCGAGACGGAATTTCCGTGAGACGATCAGGTCGATCAGGGCGCGAAGGCCATAGGCCGCCAGCCAGAGCAGCATCGCGCCCATTACAATCATCTGGCCCCACGGTCCCCAGTCGTTGTCCATACTCATCGGGCGGCCGAGCTCCCAGGAAAGCCAACCGACCGCCAAAACGAATACGCCGAGCACCCACCCATAAATCTTTCGCGGCGCCAAAAGCAGGAAGAGCGGCAGCCCCAGAAACAGGAGCTGAAACAACGCCGCCATCTTTATGTCAGCCCGTCAGCGCCGCATCGCGCAGGCCGCGCCAGACGCGCAGCGCCTGTCGGTTTTCGGCGATGTCATGGACGCGCAGCAACTGCGCGCCCTGCGTCGCCGCCTGATAGTGGAGCGCCACGGTGCCGCCGAGCCGCTGGTCGGCGGCCGCCTCATTGTCGAGCGCGCCGATCATCCGCTTGCGGCTGGCGCCGAACAGGATCGGGCAGCCCAAGGTATGGAACAGCGCGAGCCCGTTGATCAGTGCCAGATTGTCGCCGACTCCCTTGCCGAACCCCAGCCCCGGATCGACGATGATCTTTGACCGGTCGACCCCGGCGGCAATGCACGCGGCCACGCGCTCGGCCAGCATGTCGTAAACATCGAACAGCACGTGCGCATAGGCGCCGCCCTCATGCGGATCGCTCTTGGCTGACGGCGCATGCATCAGCACGACCGGGCACCCAGCGTGCACGACCACTTCCATGGCACGATCATCGTGACGCAGCGCCGAAATATCGTTGACGATCCGCGCACCGGCGGCGAGCGCCGCCTCCATCACCGCAGCCTTGCGCGTATCGATCGACACGGCGACCCCGCCGCGCGCGAGCGCAGAGACGACGCCTTCGATACGCTTAATTTCGTCGCCTTCCCACACCACCGGGGCGCCGGGGCGCGTCGATTCACCCCCGACATCGATGATCGAGGCGCCCGCCGCGCCCATCGCAAACCCGGCCTCGGCAGCGGCGGCGACGTCGACATGCTTGCCGCCGTCCGAGAAGCTGTCGGGCGTGACGTTCAATATTCCCATGAGCTGCGGCTCATTCAGCCGGATCGTCCGCTCGCCCAGTTGCAGATTGCCGCGCGGCCGCACGACGCCGTCGCGCTGCGCCGTCGCCGATTGCGCCAGCCGGTCGGGCATCGCCGCGACCCAGGCATTCCATTCGGAAACCGGAACGATCGTCGATTCGACCGTCAGTCCGTCGCGCAGGCTGACATGCCAGGCGGCGAACCAGACCATCGTGTCGGCGATCCGTAGGCAATTGTCGTCGAGTTCGTGCGGCCGATCGACGAAGCAGGTCGGGCGGCAATAGATTTGCGCGTCCGCTGACGCGGCGCCGAGGTCGGGCTTGGTCAGCGGCTGGAACATCAGGCTTCGTTCGCCAGCAACCAATCCTGCCGTACCGCGTCGATCACGCGCAATTCCTTGCCATTGTCGACATGCCAGAAGGTCCAGCCGTTGCAACTCGGCGCGCCTTGCAAGCTTGCACCGACCTTATGGATCGACCCCGCCGGCTGGCCGTCGCAATCGAGGCTGCCATCGACCCGCACTTTCGCCTTCCAGCGGCGCTTGGCGTCGGTCAGTACCGTTCCGGGTGCGATCATGCCGCATTCGACGAGCGTGCCGAACGCGACGCGGGTCGCCGCCTTGGGCGCCATCATCGTTTTCACCGCGCTTTCGTCGAGCGGCAGCGCCAGTTCGATGCGCTCCAGCGCGGCCGCGATATAATCATCCTCGCGCTCGATGCCGATGAAATGGCGGCCGAGGCGCTTTGCCACCGCGCCCGTCGTGCCGGTGCCGAAGAAGGGGTCGAGGACCACGTCGCCGGGGTTCGAACAGGCGAGCAGGATGCGATAGAGCAACGCTTCGGGCTTCTGCGTCGGATGGACTTTCGTGCCGCCCTTCTTCAGCCGCTCCTGACCGCCGCAGATCGGGATCAGCCAGTCCGAGCGCATCTGAAGCTCGTCGTTCAGTGTCTTCATCGCGCGATAATTGAACGTATAGCGCGACTTTTCGCCCATCGACGCCCAGATCAGCGTCTCATGCGCGTTGGTGAAGCGCGTGCCCTTGAAATTCGGCATCGGGTTCGCCTTGCGCCACACGATGTCGTTGAGGATCCAATATCCATTGTCCTGCAGCGCGGTGCCGACGCGGAAGATATTGTGATAGCTGCCGATCACCCAGATGCTGCCGTTCGGCTTCAGGATGCGCTTCGCTTCCTTGAGCCACGCGTGGGTGAAGCGATCATAGGTCGCGAGGCTGTCGAACTTGTCCCAATCGTCGTCGACCGCATCGACCTGACTTCCGTCGGGACGCAGCAGATCGCCGCCGAGTTGGAGGTTATACGGCGGATCGGCGAAGATCATGTCGACCGAAGCGGCGGGCAGGCTGCGCATCATTTCGACGCAATCGCCCTGCAAAATGCTGTCGAGCGGCAGGTCCGCGGGGTCTACCTTGGGCGTCCGCAGCTTCGCCGCCGGCGCCTTGACCCGTTCCATAACACCCATGCTTCACCCCGTTCCTTGCTCGTAAGAAGGCCCTGATGAGTCAGGCGGAGTCCGCCGTCAAGCGCAGGAGTCTAGGGATTCCGCCTCTCTAACTGGTTAACGCGAGGAGAACGAAACGAGTCTGCCACACCATATGGAGTCATCAGCGAATCGCAGACTCAACCACTGGTAGTGTGGCGGTGAGGACTCACTTCCGAAAAAATTTTTGCGGTGCGGGGTCAAAGCCCCGGATCGACCCCGGTCAATTCGATCGAACGCATCCAAAGCTCGCGTGCCAGCTTTGGATCGCGCGCGTCGCGCGTTGCGCGCGCGGGCCCCGAGCGTCCCGATATCTCACCAAGCCCCTGCGGCCCCAGATAGTCGCCGCCCTGGACGCGCGCTCCCGTCGCAGCCTGCAGCGTCGGCCAGGCGCCTTGCGCTGCGCTGTTGAAAAAGGGGCCCGCAAGCGGCGTCATCGTCCGTAGCGGGAGCGGCAGGTGCCGGGTCAGTTCGGTGAGCGCCACCCCTGGGTGACATCCGATCGCCTGCGTCGCTCGTCCTGCGGCGCTCAATCGACGGTCGAGTTCGAACATATGGAGCAGGTTCGCGAGCTTGCTCATCTGATAGCGCGCCCAATTATGATAGCTGCGCGACGCCGACAGATCGCTGTAATCCATCGCGCCGCTCTTGTGCGCGATACTGCCGGTGATGACGATCCGGTCGTCGACATGGCCGTGGACCAGCCCGGTGAAGGCAAAGGTGCCCAGGTGATTGACCCCGAATTGCAGCTCGAAACCCTGCTTCGTCAGCGTCCTCGGTGGGATCATCACCCCCGCATTGTTGATCAGCACATCGATCCGCGGCCCCGAGAGCACGGCCTTCGCCGCATCGCGGACCTGGTCGAGATCGGCAAGATCGAGCGGCTGGAACGAAAGCTCAGCCTTTGGCACGTCGATCCAGATGCGGTTCATCGCGACCTCGGCCCTGTCCTCATCGCGGCAGGCGAGGACCACATGTGCGCCGCGCGCTGCGAGGATTTTTGAGACTTCGAAACCGATCCCGGCATTGGCACCGGTGACAAGGAAAGTGCGGCCGGTCTGGACCGACACATCGTCGGCCGTAAATCCCCTGCTCATCCTTTTCCCCCCTTGGTTTCGGGTTTTCAGACCAGCTGCATTTGGGCGACCGGGGCAAAACTGGTCCGATGATGCGGCGTGGGGCCATGCTGCCGCAGCGCCGCAAGATGCTGGGCGGTACCATAACCCATGTTGGTTTCCCAGCCAAAGCCGGGAAAGTCGCGCGCCGCTGCCACCATGAAGCGGTCGCGATGTTCCTTCGCGATGATGCTCGCCGCCGAAATACAGGGGTGCAGCGCGTCGCCGCCTATGATCGCGCGCGCGGTATAGCGCCAGCGCGGCAGGCGGTTGCCGTCGACCAGCACCTCGGCGGGTTCGAACCCCAACGCCTCGACCGCGCGCGTCATTGCGAGGAAGGTCGCCTGCAGGATGTTGATGCGGTCGATTTCCGCAACGCTCGCCTCGCCGACGCCCCAACGGCAGCGCGTCTTGATCTGCGCTTCGAGTTCGGCGCGGCGTTTTGCGGTTAGCTTCTTGCTGTCATCGAGACCATCGATGCCGCCTTCGCAGAGCAGCACCGCCGCCGCGACCACCGGGCCCGCCAGCGGCCCGCGCCCGGCTTCGTCGACGCCGACGATCATATGCGCCACGGCGGATAGCGCCGATACTCGGCCGCCTGATACAGGCACAATCGATTACCTGCAGGATCGGCCAGCCGCGCCTCGCGCCAGCCCCATTCCTCATCCTTCGGCATTTGATCGAACCGGACGCCGCGCCGCGCCAAGTACGCGACCCACGCGTCGAGCGCGCCGCTTTCCAGATAGGCCGTGGCACCGCCAGCCGTGCCGTCGCCGACATGGATCGACAAGGTAACGCCGTTCGCAGCCTCGAAGCGGGCATATCCATTGTCGGGACTATCGACGATCTGCTTCAACCCCATCTGCTTGTAGAAGGCGACTGATACCGCATAATCATTTGCGGGCAGCGTGACCTGGTTGAGCGCCGGGCCGGTGAACAGCCCGTCGTTACGCACATATTGCTGCCCCATCGGGCCATGCCCCTGCCCCAGCCCCGGTGCATCGTGCAGTGAAAGGCGCACGAAATCGCGCGCACGCGCGATCGCGGGCTCAAGCGGCATTCCCTGCGCCAGCCCCGTCGCGATCGCGCTCGCAAGCGTGCAGCCGGTGCCGTGGCTGTGCGGCGTGTCGATCCGTGGTGCTTCCCAGCGCGCAACCTCGCCCTCGCCCGTTTCGAGCAAACGGTCGATCACCGTCTCGCCCTCGGCATGGCCGCCCTTCACCAGCAGCGAACAGCCGTGTGCGAGCACCGCCTCCTCACCGCCAAGCGCATCGAGTTCGGGCAGGTTCGGCGTCGCGACCATCGCGCGGTTCAGCAACGCGCGAAACGCGTCGATTGTCGGCGCATCGGCGAGGACCGATCCGCTGGTGGCGACCATCACCGGATCGAATACAAGCGCAGCCTGCGCGAGGTCTGGCTGCGACAATCGTTCCGCCACCGCCGCAGCGGTTTCGGCGCTGCCGATCATGCCGATCTTGACCGCATCGACCCCGATGTCCGACGCGACGCTGTCGATCTGTTGCAAGACCATCGCGGTCGGGACCGGATGGACGCCCTGCACCCCCAGCGTGTTCTGCGCGGTGATCGCGGTGATCGCGGTCATCGCATGGCCGCCGAGCATCGTGACCGCCTTGATGTCGGCCTGGATACCGGCGCCGCCGCCGCTGTCAGAACCTGCGATAATCAGGACGCGCGCGGTCATGGTTCATCAACATAAGGATCGTCACCCCGGACTTGATCCGGGGTCCATGGCGCCAGGGCAGCGGAGGATGCCGGATCAAGTCCGGCATGACGAAAAAGGGAATTGGTCACCCCTTATGCTTTCGCTCCGTCGACGCGGGGAATTTGGCCAGCGCCGCGCCTTCGCGCAGCGGCCGGTCGAGCAGGTCGCCGCCGCAATTGGGGCAAATCTCGTCGAGCTTGTCGGCGCAGTTCGCGCAGAAGGTGCATTCGAACGAGCAGATAAAGGCCCCGTGAAGATTGGCGGGCAGATCGCGTCCGCATTTTTCGCAATCGGGTCGCATTTCAAGCATGATAAGTCTCTTTCGGTTCTAGAAAATCAAATGGCTATGCCGCCGCGGCGCGCACCGCGTCGCAGATCATGTCGACGACCTGCTCGACCTGTCCGGCATCGTCGCCCTCGGCCATCACGCGGATAAGCGGCTCGGTGCCGGACGGACGGATAACAAGACGCCCGCGCCCGTTGAGCGCTGCCTCACCCTCGGCGATCGCCGCGATGACATGCTTGTCCTCCAGCGGCTTGCCGCTGGCAAAGCGGACATTCTTCAAAAGCTGCGGCACGGGATCGAACTGGTGGAGCAAATCGCTTGCCGGCTTGCCGCCAGCAACCAGCTCCGCAAGCACTTGCAGCGCCGCCAGCGTCCCGTCGCCGGTGGTCGCATGATCCGACAGGATCATATGCCCCGACTGTTCGCCGCCGACATTGAAGCCGCCTTCCTTCATGCGTTCGAGCACATAGCGGTCACCGACCTTGGTGCGTTCGAGCCGCAACCCTTCGCCTTCGAGAAAGCGTTCGAGGCCAAGGTTCGACATCACCGTTGCGACGACCCCGCCGCCCTTTAAACGCCCTTGCCGTGCCCAGCTCGCTCCGATCAGTCCCATGATCTGGTCGCCGTCGACGATCGTCCCCTTTTCGTCGACGACGATCAGCCGGTCGGCATCGCCGTCGAGCGCAATGCCGATGTCGGCGCCGCTCGCAACCACAGTTTCCTGAAGCAAGGCGGGCGCGGTCGATCCGCATTTGTCATTGATGTTGGTGCCGTTAGGCTCGACCCCGATCGCGACGACGTCGGCGCCAAGCTCCCAGAACACCGTTGGCGCACTGTTGTAAGCCGCTCCGTTCGCGCAATCGAGCACGATGCGCAGCCCGTCGAGGCGGACCGATTCGGGCAGGCTCTGCTTGACCGCGTGGATATAGCGGCCGCGCGCATCGTCGATGCGCTTGGCGCGGCCGATATGCGCCACATCGGCGAGCTTTGGCTCGACGGTCAGCAGATGTTCGATCTGTGCCTCATCCTCGTCGGAGAGCTTGTAGCCGTCGGGGCCGAACAGCTTGATCCCATTGTCCTGATAGGGATTATGGCTCGCCGAAATCATCACGCCGAGGTCGGCGCGCATCGAGCGCGTCAGCATCGCGATCGCCGGGGTCGGCATTGGGCCGACCTGCACCACGTCCATGCCCACACTGGTGAAGCCGGCAACGAGCGCATTTTCGAGCATATAGCCCGACAAACGCGTGTCCTTGCCGATCACGACGCGATGCTTGTGTTCGCCGCGCAGAAAATGTGCGCCCGCCGCCATCCCGACGCGCATCGCGACCTCCGCGGTCATCGGCGCCCGGTTGGTCAGGCCGCGAATCCCGTCGGTTCCGAAAAACTTGCGCATGTTCCCTCTGCTACTTAAGCCAAGGCCGACAAAGCCTGCCCCGGCGTCCACGGGATGGCCCCCGCGGAGCATTTCCCGGCCCAAAAACCGGTTCCCGTTTGTTACGGGAGGTGCTCTAAGTCACCCTTATTTGCTTGGCAAGCAGGCCAGAAAAAACGCCGGGAGAATCCGCTTTGAAATCCGCTTGGTTCATTCTCTCGGCGCTTGTCGCTGGCATGTTGCTCGGTGTCGGGGTCGAGATGATTTCGGTTCCATGGGGAACGGCATCGCTGCCTTATATCGAGTGGATTGGCCTACTCTGGCTCAACGCCCTCAAAATGACGATCATCCCGCTGATTGTTGCCCTGCTTATAACGGGAATCACTGCGACCGCCGACGCCGCGCGTGCAGGCAAGCTGGCCGGCCGCGCGGTTGCGATTTTTGTCGGTGCAAATGTGCTCGCCGGGCTGATGACTCTGCTGGTTCTACCGCTTTTGCTGCACGCGTTTCCGATGTCCGCCGCGGCAGCGACGGGATTGCGCCACGGGCTTGGCGGTTCAACCGACGCCGTGGCGTCCCCCACCTTCACCGATTTCATACTCGGTCTCATTCCGACCAATCCGATCGCGGCGGCCGCCGAAACAAAAATTCTGCCGTTGATCGTCTTCACAACCATCTTCGCCTTTGCAATCAGTCGCATCGGCAGCACCGAACGCGCAACGCTGTCGGGCTTCTTCAAGGCGCTGGGCGATGCGATGCTGGTCGTGATCGGCTGGGTGCTGGCCCTCGCGCCGATTGGCGTCTTCGCGCTCGGCTATGCGCTGGCGATCAAGGCCGGCGTCGCCGCCTTCGGCGGATTGGTCCACTATGTACTTATGCTCTCGGCAATCGGCCTCTGCACGATCATCCTCGGCCTCCTGCTTGCATGGTTCGTCGTTGGCATTCCCATCCCGCGCTTCGTTCGCGCAATGGTGCCTACTCTCGCGGTCGCGATTAGCACGCAAAGTTCGCTCGCCAGCCTGCCTGCAATGCTGAAATCCTCCGAAGATCTGGGCGTCGATCCGAAGAAGGCCGACGTCGTGCTGCCACTGGCGGTCGCGCTGTTCCGTTTCACGAGCCCGGCGATGAACCTCGCTGTGGTCGTCTATGTCGCCTGGCTGTTCGGCGTCGAGCTGACGCCGTGGGAAATGGCAGTCGGCCTCCTCGTTGCGTTGGCGGCCGCGTTGAGCTCGGTCAGCTTGCCCGGCTCGATCAGTTTCGTGACCTCGATCGCACCGATCGCCATTGCGATGGGCGTTCCCGTCGCACCGCTCGGGCTGCTCGTCGCGGTCGAGACTTTCCCTGACATTTTCCGTACACTCGGCAATGTTATCGGCGACGTCGCCGCGACCAAATATGCCGCCGACGGCGTCGAAGGCGAGGCCGCTAGCGCAGGAGAAACCGCATGAAATACCGCAAGCTCGGCCACGGCCTCGAAGTTTCGGCGATCGGCATCGGCTGCATGCCGATGATCAAGGGCGGCAATATCCTTTACGGCGAGGCCGCCGACCTCGACGAATCGACGCGCACGATCCACCGCGCGATCGACCTTGGCGTCACCTTTTTCGACACCGCGCAAATCTATGGCCCGTTCAGCAACGAGGAATTGCTGGGCGAGGCAATCAAGGGTAAGCGCGACGGGCTCGTCATCGCGACCAAATTCGGCTTCAAATTCGACGGCAGCCAGATCGTCGGCGTCGACGGCTCACCCGCCAACGCCCGCGCCGCGTGCGAGGGTTCGCTCCAGCGGCTCGGCATCGACACGATCGACCTTTTCTACCAGCACCGCGTCGACCCGACGGTTCCGATCGAGGAGACCGTCGGCGGCATGATGGAACTGGTGAAGGAGGGCAAGGTCCGCCACATCGCGCTCTCCGAAGCTGGCGCCGAAACGATCCGCCGCGCCGCAAAGGCTGCGCCGATCACCGCGCTGCAAAGCGAATATTCGATCTGGGAGCGCGATGTCGAGGACGACATCCTCGGCGCGTGCCGCGACAATGGCATCGGCTTCGTCCCCTATTCGCCGCTCGGCCGCGGCTTCCTCGCGGGCGCGGTGCGCAGCCGTGACGAGCTTCCCGAGAATGACTGGCGCCGAAACGACCCGCGTTATTCGGACGAAAACCTCCCCGCCAATCTTGCCATCGTCGATGCGATCGGCGCGGTCGCGGACAAGCATGGCGTATCAAAGGCGCAGGTAGCGCTCGCCTGGCTGCTCGCACAGGGCGACGACATCGTCCCCATTCCCGGCACCAAGCGCCGCGCGACGATGGAAGACAGCGTGGCCGCTGCCGAGGTCACGCTGACCACCGACGACCTCGCCGCAATCGATGCAGCCGCGCCCAAGGGCGGAACGAGCGGCCCGCGCTATGGCGAAATGGGGATGCGGATGGTGCGGCTTTAGGCGTACGCCGGCGGGGCAGCTTTCGACCGATTGCGGACTTTCGGTTCAGCCCGATACAGCATCAGCAAAAGCTTTCATGATCCCGGATTCATCAGCATTACGAGCGATGTGTACGAGGATCAGCAGGCCAAGTGGGACGTCGGAATGCGCGGCTCCGTGAGCGGCAAACCACAAAACCTCGGAAAGTGGTTCTTTGTCGTGCCACGTCGTCATGACGAACTTATCATCCGGAATGTCGCCGTAATCGAACGCATCGAGATTTGCGTAGTCGACGCTGTCATCCCATGAGCTGCACTCGTGCCCCCAAGCAAGCATGAATAAGCATCCGCCCGCCACCAGCCACTCGCTGACTAGTTTCTGCCATTCTGCCTTGGGCGGTTCCTCAATAATTACGACCGCCTTGAATGGCCGGACAGGCGCGTCTGGCAATTTTTGGTCGGGGGCAAGGTGGATATATTCGGTTTCAACCATTGTCCGAACTTAGCAGGCCCGTCGGAGCGATCCAGCATTGACCCGCTTCCCACCCCATTTGCATGGTGGGTCGCCGATCCGGATGCGACGGCAGGAAACGACCGGTTGCTGCGCTCTGGCTTATCGGCCCGCTCGCATCGAGCGAAGTCGAGATGCCCCTCGGGCCAGGCTCAACGTCGATGGGTGTCTCGACTTCGCTCGACACGAACGGAGAAAGAGAGTGGCTTAAAGCGGCCGATTGCGGACTTCTCCCTATCGTCACCCTCGAACGCGACAAGTGGCTAGTTCGACTTGATCCGGGGTCCCGCTTGAGGCCGAAGCCAGGGGCAGCCTCAAAGAAGCGAGATCCCGGGTCAAGCCCGGGATGACGAGAGCGAAGAAACGACCGGAAACTAACGACGGTAATGTGTGCCCCGGCGAAAGCCGGGGTCCAGGGCGGCAATCCGCACAGCTCGGCTTTCTAAAGCCCTGGGCCCCGGCCTTCGCCGGGGTACAACATAGTAGCAAACGTCCGCTCACCACCCCAAAACAGACATCACCTTCAATTAGGTCTTTCCTACATTATCCGGCCGTGCCAGCCTTCATCCGGCTCTTTCAATCGGTGAACAAAAAGGCGGTGGCTGCCTGGCTTGCGGGTGCGACCATGATCGGACGTGCCGCGCACACCCGGCACTCCGCGACTGGCAGATCGGCGCGCTCATAGGGCTGAACTTTACTGAACTTTGGAATATCCAGCCGGGCGATGTCCAAAGAGGGCAACGTCAGCTCCCCACCCCAAAAACAGACATCAACTTCTGCCCTTTGCCTTAACCCTTAACCTCCATCCGCTCGCACAGCGCATCGACCTTTCCGGCCAACTCGTGAATCCGCATCTGATCGAGCTTCTCGTGCAGCCGCATGATCTCCAGCTCCGCGCGCAGGTTGATCTCGTAATCGAGCCCTGCCGCGATTCGATCCTTCGCCGACGCGCGGTTCTGGCTCATCATGATGATCGGCGCCTGGATCGCCGCGAGCGTCGAGAGCATCAGGTTTAGAAAAATGAAGGGATAGGGATCGAACGCCATCCCCCAGCGGGCAAGCACGTCCGAATTGAGCAGCATCCAGCCGAGCAGCACTGCGGTGAAGGCGATGATGAAACCCCATGAACCGCCCACCGCAGCGACACGATCGGACAGGCGCGCGCCGAAGCTCGCCTCGGCATCATCCAGGTCGGCAGCGTCGCGGCTGATCAGTCGCCGCTCGGCAATCGCATCGAGTACCCGAAGCTCGTCGGCGTCGAGTTCGTCGAGCGGCCGCCCAAGCAGGCGAAGCGACAGGTCTGCGGTCGTCGTTTTATCGTGCATTATATCAACCCATCCAGCGCCAGATTCCGGCCACCATATATCCAAGCGCGCCATGTGCCCATGTCGCGACAAGCCAAAGCACTATTCCACCGAACAGCGCGTGCGGCCGCGGAATCGTGTCGCCCCATGGCGCCGCCCCGCCGATCTGCCGCGCATAGGGTAGAAAGCTTGTCCGCGCTGCCCAGCCGCGCCAGGCATCGCCCATCAGCCTTGCCTTCTTTGCATCCTGCCCCGCCGAACCGACGAGCGCGAGGAAGATGATGATCGCCGACAGAATGATCTGGCCAGGCGTCGGCATCACCAGCGCATGGGCAAAGGCCCACAACGTGAAGCCCCACATCATCGGATGCCGCGTGATCGCAAACACCCCGCGCGGCGCGGCTTGCGCTGCCTTCGCGGCGCCCGGCGCCGGCATCGCGGGGTTGCCGATCAGCGACCCCATGAACAATATGCTCGCAAGCAGCACGATCAGCGAGGCCAGCATCCAGAGCGGATCGTCGACCGCCCATAAGGGCGGCTCGGCGGGCATTCCGCGCCACGCCTGCACCAGCAGGATGAAAGTCGCGATCGCGACGACCGAATAGACGATCTGGAACCCGCGCTCGCCCAGTCGGCCCGCGAGCCCGTCGCGTAAGGGATGCGACAAGGCAAGATGCGAGCCGACGAACAACACGCCGGTGACGATCAAAAGCGACATGGGCTGCATGGCCAATCCCTCCTTACCGCCGACGGCCACGCGGACGGCATGGCGACTCGCGGCATCATGCCGGCACCATCTGCCACCAAGGTAACAGTGTCAACATAGAGGAAAGGAGCAAGGCAGGCGCTGCCGCGCCTGCCCGTCCTTATCTGTCGTAAGCCTTGGGCAACGCCCCTTCCTGCGGCGTCCGATACCGATCGCGCAGACGATCCTGCCGCGTCGTCAGCGACTGTGCCTTGCCGTCGATCCAGACCGCCGTCGGGCGGCTGCCGAGTTCGAGCGGGTCGTTGTCCCAGATCACGACGTCGCCGGCGCGGCCCGGACGCAGCGAACCGATGCTGCCCTCCATACCGACCGCCCGCGCAGGAACGCTGCTGATCGATGCGAAGGCCTGATCCCACGTCATCCCGCTCGCGCCCGGCACGCGCGCAAGGCCGACGAGATTGCCCGCATATTGCGTCGCATAGCCCATCTTGTGCGCGTCATCGTCGTCGAACACGCCGACCGACACATCGACGCCCGCAGCCTTGAGCCGGCCCGCGTTCGACTGCGTCGCGCCGAGCTGTTCGAAAGTGCCAGGCAAATCGGTAAGCGGCGAGACGAGTACCGGCACCTTTGCCGCCGCGATTTCGCGCGCGACGAGCCAGCCTTCGGTGACCCCGACGAGCACCAGCTTCAATGCCGGAAACTCTTGCCTGAGCTTGATGACGTTGACGATATCGGCAGCGCGATCGACGCGCACGAACAGCGGCGTCGTACCGTCGATCACGCGCACCAGCGCATCAGCATCGGCGCGCTGGATCATCGCGTCATTGCCCCATTCGGCGAGCGACGCGGGATTGCGGGCATAGCTGCGCGCCGCCAGCAATTGCTCGCGGAACAGCAGGAAGGTTGCCGCCCGGCTGCCGCCGGCCTTCGCCGAACCATCCTCACCGAACGCGACATATTGCAGCGCACGCGGCTTCGTCACCATGTCCATATCGTCGGCAAGGTCGACGACCGCGCCTTGGCCTGCGAACAGATTGCTGCTGCCGCCCGGCGCGACGATCGCGCGGGTCACGCCCGACGCGCGGTTCACTGCGACGGGCGATCCCATTGGATTCAGCGCTGGCGCGATGTCGAGGCCCGCCGAAAAGCGCGTGCGCGGCGCCGACCGGTCGTTGGTGCCGGTGACGGCATCGACCTCGGTCAGCCCGACGCGGCTGAACGCCGCGACGATACCCGGAGTCACATAACGCCCCTGCGCGTCGACGCGCTCGACGCCAGCGGGCACGGCAACACCCGCGCCCGCGGCGACGACCTTGCCGCCGCGCACGACGACGGTGCCGCCCTCGATGGGCGCGCTGCCGTCGCCGATGACGAGCTTGGCATTGACGATCGCGACATCCTGCGCCGCGGCCGGAACGGCGATCAGTGCCGCGGCGGAAAGAAGAAGCGCGCGGATCATTTCACGTCTCCTTCGCCCGGCTGGCCTAGCTCGAAATCGCTCACCGGACGCCGTTTCGGATCGTTCGCGTCGAACATCAAAGCGCCGTCGATCCAAACTTTTTCGGGCCGCGTATAGGCGCTGAACGGATTGCCGTTCCACAGCACGACGTCGGCCATCTTGCCCGGCTTCAGGCTGCCGGTCCTGTCGGCGATACCGAGCGCCTTCGCCGGGTTATACGACAGCCAGGTCCAAGCCTGTTCGTCGCTGACGTCGATCCCGATGCGACGACCGGCAGCGCGCGCTTTCGCGGCTTCTTGATTCAGACGCTGGATCTGGTTCGCGTCGTCTGAATGGACGATCGTGCAGGCGCCCGCCTTGTAGACGAGGGGGATATTCTCGTTCACGCTGTCATAGGCTTCCATCTTGAAGCCCCACCAGTCGGCCCACATCGCCGAACAAATGCCTTCCTTCGCGAGAATGTCCGCGATCTTGTAGCTTTCGACCGCATGGTGAAAGGTCGACACCTTGTAGCCGAATTCCTTCGACATATCGATCACCAGCGCCATCTCGTCAGCGCGATAGCAGTGATTGTGGACGAGGATTTCACCCGACAGCACGCCCGCGAGCGTTTCCATCGCGAGGTCGCGGTCGACGGCTTTCCCTTCATCCATCTTCTTCTTATAGGCTGCGGCCTTCTGCCAGGTCGCGCGGTTCACCGCGAAATTGCCCATGCGGGTCGAGGGCATCCGCCCCTTGCCGCCATAAACGCGCTTCGGATTCTCACCACACGCCATTTTCAGGCCATAGGGGGCGCCCGGGAACTTCATCCCCTGCACCGTGCGCGACGGCACATTTTTGAGCGTGATCGAGCGGCCGCCCATCAGGTTCGCGCTGCCCGGAAGTATCTGAAGCGCCGTCACGCCGCCATTGGCGAGCGCGCGGCTGAAACCCGGGTCCTGCGGCCAGACGCTATGTTCGGACCAGACTTCGGGCGTCGTCGGCGACGTCGCCTCGTTTCCATCCGAATGCGCGTCGACGCCGGGTGAAGGATAGTCGCCAAGATGGCTGTGGATGTCGATGACGCCGGGGGTGAGGAACTTGCCCGTGCCGTCGATGACGTCGGCGTCGGTCGGCAGTTCCATATCGGGCCCACCGATCCGGTCGACCTTACCGCTCGTCATCACGATCGAACCATTGTCGATCCGCCCGCCCTCGCCGTCAAAGATGGTGACACCCTTCACCACCGTCAGGCGGGTCGGATATCCCTTGTACGTCGACGGATAGGGATCCTTGTTGAACTTCACCGGCTTATCGGCGGGCTTGTCGCTCGCCGAAGCCACGTCTCCACCACCGCTCGCCGCGCAACCGACGAGCGCCAGCGACACTGCAGCCAGCAGGCTGCCCTTCACACCCCGGATCATTATTACGCCCCTTTGGTTTCGGGATGGATACCCGCAGCCTGCGCCTCACCGATTTCATTCTCGCCGGCAAGCCCATCGGCATCGCGCAGCGTGTCGAGATGCATCAGCTTCTTGATCAACGGCGACACGACGATGACAAGCACACCAAAGCCGATCGCCCACAGGCCGATCGTCTGATAGACATCGAGAACCAGCGCCTTGCCCGCGCCTTCGCCGCTCGCCTTTTCAGACCCCGTCGCCGACGCAATCAGGCCGGCGGCGAAATTGCCGGTCGCCGATGCGAAGAACCAGGTTCCCATGATCAGGCTCGCCATATGCGCCGGCGCCAGCCGGTTCATCGCGCTGAGACCGACGGGCGAAAGGCAGAGTTCGCCCATCGTGTGGAGAAGGTAGATCAGGAAGATGAAGAGGACCGGCGTCGCATTGTCCATGCCCACCGCTTCGGCACCCCATTTCAGGACGAAGAAGCCTAGCCCGAGTTGAAGCATCGCAAAGCCGAACTTAACCGGCGCCGATGGCTCCATGTTGCGGCGGCCAAGCCATGTCCACAGGCCCGCGAAGAGCGGGGCCAGGAGCACGATATAGATCGCGTTGACCGACTGGAACACCGACGCCGGCACGCCGCCACGGTCGACATAACGGTCGGTGAAAAGATTGAGCGACGAACCGGCCTGTTCGAACAGGGCCCAGAAGAGGATCGAGCCCATGATGAGGAACATCGCGGCAAAGATGCGGTCGCGGTCTTCGGCGGGCAGCTTGATCACCGCGGTACCGATGACATAGGCGATCAGGATCGCGCCGGCGACGCCAAGGAGCGTGCCGACCAGCGCCTGATTCTGCACCAGCCACCAGCAAACGCCAACGGCGACGAGGCCGACCAGATAAAGCACCCATTCGAACTTCAGTCCGAACTTCTTCTCATTCAGCAGCGCCGGATTTTCAGGCTCGCCGCGGCCGAGCAGCAGCGGCTTGAACACGACGAAAACGATCAGGCCGGCAAGCATGCCGAAGCCCGCGGCGCCGAAGCCATAGGCCCAGCCATAGACTTCGCCGAGATAGCCGCAGAGCAGCGAACCGAGCGCCGCGCCAAGGTTAATCCCCATGTAGAAGATGGTGTAGGCACCGTCGCGGCGCACGTCGGTGCGCGGATAAAGCTGGCCGACGATCACCGAGATATTGGCCTTCAGGAAGCCCGAACCGACGATGATAAAGGCAAGCGCGAGCCAAAAGATATTGAGGCTCGCCGCATCCTGACCGCCAGAGCCTTCGAAACCCATCAGGAAATGGCCGAATGTCAGCAATATGGCGCCGTATAGCACCGCCTTTCGCTGCCCAAGCCAGCGGTCGGCCAGATAGCCGCCGAGCACCGGGGTGATGTAGACGAGCGCGGTATAGGCACCATAGATGACACCCGATTCCCCGTCCGAAAACAGCCAGTGCTTGGTCAGGTAGAAAATCAGGAGAGCGCGCATCCCATAATAGGAAAAACGCTCCCACATTTCAGCGAAAAACAGGACAAACAGGCCCTTCGGGTGGCCGAGGAACGTCCCGGCGGCATCCCCGTGCTGGGCATAGGCTTTGGTCATGGCGACCCTTCCCTGGTTATGGTTATAGGCCCCGAAAACGAGGCAGATGGCCGTAACACTAGCGTCAAAATTGCGTATGGGAAGAATCTAATTGCGCGTGAAACCATCACGATCGGGCCGAAATTTATTGCGAATGGTTCGCAACACTTGCGCAAACCTGCATGAAAGGCCACATGCCGCACCATGTTCAACGACACCTCCTCGCTCCTCGCCCATCTCGCCACCCGCCGTTCGGGCAAGGCGCGCGACATGATCGCGCCCGGCCCCGGCGCCGCGCAGCTTCACGATATCATCGCGCTCGCGCTGCGCACCCCCGACCATGGAAAACTGGCACCCTGGCGCATCGTCACAGTCGCTGACAATCAGCGCGAGGCCTTTGCCGCGCTGCTCAAAAAGGCGTGGGTGGCCGAAAATCCGGGCGCCGCGGGCATGGACCTCTCGGCGCTCGACCAGTTCGCGCATCAGGCGCCGACCTTGCTCGTCCTGCTCTCCACGCCGATTCCGGGCAGCAAGATTCCCGTTTGGGAGCAGCAGATGTCGGCGGGCGCAGTCGGGATGAACCTGCTCCACGCCGCACACGCACACGGTTTCGTCGGCAGTTGGCTGACCGGCTGGGCCGCCTATAGTGCTGAAGTCGCTGCGGCGTTCGGCGCGAGTGAAGACGACACGATCGTCGGCTACTTCTTTCTGGGAACCCCGGCGCGCGAACTCGATGAACGCCCTCGCCCCGAATATGACGATGTTGTTCGGCCCTGGGAAATTTAGTTTCGTTTATCGGACTGAATTTGTAATTAGTCGCATTTGACTGTGCTGCTGTCTTATGGCATTAAGGCGGCATGCTCGATCAGTCAAAACCCGTGTACCAGCGCCTGCGCGATGTCATCGCGAACGCCATCCTCGACGGCACTTTCCGCGACGGCGACATGCTACCGTCGGTCCGGTCGCTCGCGGCCGAGGAAGGCGCCAATCCGCTGACAGTGGCCAAGGCGTATCAGACGTTTCAGGATGAAGGGCTGGTCACGGTTAAACGTGGGGTCGGCATGTTCGTCGCCGAAGGCGCGACCGAGCGCCTGCGCGACCTGATGCGCGCCGATTTCCTCGCCAATGTCTGGCCGCCCGTCGCGCAACAGATGCGCCGCATCGGCCTCGACGCAAGAGCCTTGCTCGATCTGACCGAGGCGTAACACCGCTTTTCCGTTTAGGGGTGGTGAGCTGTCGTTGTCCTCTTTTGACATCGCCCGGCTGGATATTCCAAAGTTCAGTAAAGTTCAGCCCTGTGAGCACCCCGATTTGCCAGTCGCGGAGTGCTGGACGTGCGCGGCACGTCCGATCATGGCCGCACCCGCAATTCGGGCAGCGACCGCCTTTTTGTTCACCGAATGAAAGAGCCGGATGAAGGCTGGCACGACCGGATAATGTAGGAAAGACCTTTTTTAAGGCGATGTCGGTTTTGGCACGGTGAGTTGTCGTTCGTCCCGCATCTTCGTCACCCCGGACTTGATCCGGGGTCCATGACGATGGTGCGGCTATGGATCCCGGATCAAGTCCGGGATGACGAAGAGAGATAGGGGGCTTTCGATCGATACCCACCTTTATCATCCCGGGCTTGACCCGGGATCCCGCTTTTTGACGCGCTCACTGATATCGAGATCAAGCGGGACCCCGGATCAAGTTCGGGGTGAAGACGCGCAACGATCGGTCGTCAGCCGACATCCGCCGCCTACTGCCCGATTTGCGCCGCCTTGTCGCGCAGGTCTGCCGCCGCCTGCTTGCTACCGCGGCGCTCCAGCAGGTCGGCGTAAAATTCCATGATCCCCGCGTTGAGCGGTTGCAGTCGATAAGCGCGATCGATCAGCGGCAGCGCGCGGTCGTCGTCGCCCTTCGCCGCCCACGCCCGCGCGAGTTCGCGCAGCACCACGACGTCGCGATCGCCGATACGGCTGCGGACATGGTCGAAATGCGCGATTGCCTCGTCCCAATGTTCGATGTCCATCGCGAGATGGCCCGATAGCCGGTCGGCCGCGATGCTTGAGGGCTGGCTGTTTCGCAGGGCGAGGATCGCGGCGCCCGACCCGGCCGCATCGCCGGCGCGAAACAGCGCATTGGCGAGCCGCAGCGTCGTCCGCTCGCCCGCGTCGAGATCGCGCGCGGCGCGATAGGCCTGCACGGCAAGCTCGTACCGCCCGCCGGCGAGGGCCGCGTCGCCGAGCAAGATATGCGCATCGGCGACGCCGCGGTTCGCGTCGCGAAGCTGCGTCGCGCGCGAAATCGCACGCGCGCTGTTCCCGCTCGCGAGGTCGGCCGCGATCGCGGGGATCGCCTTGGCGGGGTTGAGCGGCTCGGCGTTGGCCGCCATCGTCAGCAGGCCATAATCATCGTCGGCGGCAAAGGGCACCGCTTCGCCCGGCGCCAGCGCCGCCGCGCGTCCCTGATAGTCCGCCGATTCGATCCGCCGGCCGAGTTCGGCCGCAGAGCGCGCCGCGAGCAACAAAGACCAGCTATCGGCGTCGGGGCGCCGGACCAGCGGCAGCAGGGCCTCGAGCGCGGCATCGGCGTCGCCGTCGGCCCATTCGGCCGCCGCAAGAATGCGCCGCGCCGTGAAATTCTCGGGCTGCTCAGCCAGCAGGCGGTCGGCCCATGTCGCCGCGACCGCCTCTCCGCCGAGTTCGAGCTCGACGACCGCGCTCAACAGCATGAACGACGGTTGTTCGTCGAGTTCGCCGCGCGTGCGTTGAAGCAGGCTGCGCGCGAGCGAATAATTGTCGGCGCGCGCCGCCAGTACGGCTTGCAGATAGAACAGGCGCGGGTCGCGCGGGACAATCGTCGCCGCGTGGCGCAGCGCAGTCAGCATATCGCGATACCGACCGAGGTCGCCGAGCGTCGCCGCCTGCTCGATCAACGCATCCTCATTGTCGGGGTCGGCGGTCAGTGCCCTTTCATACCAGTCGAGCGACGCCTTCAGCCCCTCCTCGGTCCGCACGAGATTGGCCTTGAATGCCAGCGCCGCGCTGTTCGCCTTGTCGAGCTCGATCGCATAGTCGACCGCGTCGCGCGCGCCGAGCACATCGGCGTTGGCGTCGCGAAAGCGCGCGACGTCGACCCATAGCGCCGAATTGCGCGGCAATTCATGCACCGCGCGGTCATAAGCTTCGCGCGCCGCAGTCAGATCGCCATTGCTCAAATGCACGTCGCCCGCGACCCACGCCGCTTCGCCGATCATCTCGGGAATGACCGGCCCGTCGTCGAGCGTCTGGAGCGCGCGGCTCCCCTCGCCCTGCATTGCATAGGAACGGGCCAGCAACGGACGCAGCGCGGCCTCCTTGGCGCCAGCCTCCAACGCGCCCTTGACCGCCGCTTCGGCCCCCACGCCGTCGCCCAGCCGGATCGCGACGCGCGCCAGTTCGACGCGCTCGGCGATGACCGCCGGATCGCTCGCGATCGCGCTCTGAAGCGCGGCCCGGCGTTCCTCGAGCGCCTTGCGCGGCGCGGCAGACGAACCGCCCCCGCACGCTCCGAGCGACAGCGCCGCCAGCAGCAGCGCGCCCGTCCAGACGCGGCGCAAATCCATTCAGGCCTGCATCCGATACTGTTTGAGCAGGTCATAGAGCGTCGGGCGACTGATCCCGAGCAATTTGGCGGCCGCCGAGATATTGCCCTCGCTCTGCGTCATCGCGCGGCGGATCGCGACGCGGTCGGCCGCCTCGCGCGCACTGCGCAGGTTGAGCCACGCCTCCTCACCCTCATCACCGCCGCCGGCGAGATCGAGATCCTCGCGCATCACCAGCTTGCCATCGGCCATGATCACCGCGCGCTTGATGCGGTTTTCCAGTTCGCGGACGTTACCGGGCCAGCGACCCTCGTCGATCGCCTGCAGCGCGTCGGGGGCAAAGCCGCGTACCCCAGGGTTCATCTCGGGCGCATATTGATGGAGGAAATGCCGCGCGAGCAGCACCGCATCGCCCGGCCGTTCGGCGAGCGACGGGATTTTCACCACCATCTCGGCGAGGCGATAGTAAAGATCGTCGCGAAAGCTCTGTTCGGCGATCATCGCGTCAAGATCACGATGCGTTGCGCACACGATCCTGGTGTCGACCGCGATCGCCTTCCGCCCGCCGATCCGCTCGATCGTCCGTTCCTGCAGGAAGCGGAGCAACTTGACCTGCAGCGGCAGCGGAATATCGCCGACCTCGTCGAGGAAGAGCGTGCCGCCATGCGCCAGTTCGATCTTGCCCTCGGTCGTTTTGACCGCCCCGGTGAACGCGCCCTTCTCATGCCCGAACAATTCGCTTTCGAGCAGATTCTCCGGGATCGCCGCGCAATTGATCGCGACGAACGCTCCGTCGCGCCGCGCGCTCGCCTCATGCAGACCGCGCGCAAGCAATTCTTTGCCGGTGCCGCTCGCACCGAGCAGCATGACGCTGACATCAAGGTTCGCGACACGTTCGATCGTGCGCGTAACCTTCTGCATCTCTGGCGCGCCGGTAATCATCCCGCCGAGGACGCGATTGTCGCTCGTCCCCTGACTGGCCAACCGCGCATTCTCGACCTCCAACTCGCGCACATGAAAGGCGCGGCGGACGATCAGCCCCAGTTCGTCGATGTCGATCGGCTTCTTGTAGAAATCCCATGCGCCGCTCGCGATCGCGGTCAACGCGCTCGCGCGCTCGCCATGTCCCGATACGACGATCACCTTGGTGTCGGGTTTGATCTCGAGAATGGTTTGCAGCGTGCGAAAGCCCTCGCGCGTCCCGTCGGGATCGGGCGGCAGGCCGAGGTCGAGCGTCACCACATCGGGCTCCTCAGCACGCAGCAACTCGATCGCCGCGTCATGATCGCCCGCGACGAGCACCTGATAATCCTCATACGCCCATTTGAGCTGCGCCTGCAGCCCCGGATCGTCTTCGATCACCAGCAATTTGCGCAGATTGGCCCCGCTGTCGTTCATTTCGATCCCATTTTCATCACGCGGGCATCGCCCCCCATATCCTCGCGCGCATCGGCGAGCGGCAGCCACAATGTGAAGCTGCTCCCCTTGCCCGGCTCGCTTTCGACCTCAATCGCGCCGCCCATCGCCTGCGCGATCTGCAGCGCTTCGAACGCTCCAAGCCCAAATCCCGAATCCTTCGTCGACACAAAGGGCTTGAACAGTTCGTCGCGGATGAACTCGCGCGTCATGCCACAGCCCTGATCGATGACATCAACACGCACCCGCCCTTGCTCGGCCACCGCGATGACCTGCACCGGCGTGTCCGGGTCCGACGCGTCGATCGCATTGCTGACGAGATGCTGGACGATCTGCCGGATCGCCCCCGCATCGGCCCATGCGGACAATCCCGCCTGACAGCCGACGAACAACCCACGGCGCGGACGCATCTCCGCGGCAATTTCGTTCAGCACCGGCTCGACCAAGGTCCGTCCCGCTTCCGCCGCCGGCCCGCGCTCACGTGGAGACAAACGGACGAGCAGGTCCGACAGTCGTCCGGCGGAAATCTTCAGCGTCTCGATCATGTCGGCGCGAAAATCCGGCTTGTCGGCATGACGCTCGGCGTTGCGCGCGAGCAGGCCGATCTGGCTCGCCAGATTCTTGATGTCGTGCATGATGAAGGCAAAGCGGCGGTTGAATTCGTCGAAACGCCGCGCCTCCGACAAGGCTTGCTGACTCTGCGATTCTGCAAGATAACTCGCCGCCTGTTGCCCGGCGATGCGCAGCACGTCGAGATCCTCCCAATCGAGCGCGCGCGAAACAGCAGGTCGATGCAAGACGACGACCGCGATCATCCGCTGGAAATGCAGCACCGGTACCATGACCCATGCGCGCGTGTCCGCGATCAGCCATTCCGGAATGGCGAGGTCAGCCCCTGCCTGCCCCCGCCGCTCGGCATCGAGGTCGACGATATGCTGTGTTTCCTGCAGCATGAAGGCCGAACGCAGAGAGAGTGTTGCATCCTCACTCCCACGATCCGGCCAGTGCCATTGCTCGGCGATACGAAAACCGCTGGCTGCACCCGGCAGCATCAACAGCGCGCCTGGGCTTCCGGTCAGTTCGGCCAGCGCCTTGGCGACGCGGCGATACAGATTGCGATCATCCTCGCCGCCGCCTTGTGCCAGCGTCGCCGTGAAACGCATCCATTCGGCGCGATAGTCATAACGATGCTCGAAGAAATGTTTGGAAATCATCACCGACAGCCACGCGCGCGAACGCGACGAAGCGAGCATCAGGCCACCGGCACCGATCGCAACGACCAACGAGATCGCCTGCGCCAATTCGGCATAATCGCCGCCGACAACACGCGCGATGGCGCCCGTCAGTGCGATCACGATCAGATAGGCGGCCGCGCCCAGCAAGATCAGCGTGCGGGTGGCGGCGGTGCGCGACAGGCGCATCCGCTCGCGCCCGATATCCAGTGCGGCGACGATATAGACGGGCAGGATCAGCAGCGCGATCGCCGGAAGCAGGGCAATCAGCATTGATGCTATTTCGCCGGTCAGTGCGCCGATCAATTGGACGTTAAGCTCATAGGCCCACAGCATCGCAAAGCCGCCGGCGACCGCCATGACCGGCATCCGTTGGCCCGCGCTTGCATGGCGCACGCCGCCATCGATGACGAGCAGCCCGCCGATTGCGACGATCAGGGTCGCAAAGATCAGGGTCGGCGCCATCCAGGGCTCGGCGGCCGCACCTGCCCGCAAATGCGCCGCGGCGCCAAGCAGAAAGGTCAGCACGCAGATCGTCGTGAGCATCCGCAGAATAAGGCGCAGGGGCCGCGAGATCGGTGCTCGCGGAGACCAGAAGGTCGCACCGATCCAGCCGAGCATTGCGATGTCGCGCAACGCCTGAACGACCAGCGACTGCGACGAGCCCGCTCCGAAAAGTGCCAGAGCACCGCACCACGATGCCGTCGCCGCAGCCGCCAGCGTCAGCAGGCGTGGCGCCGGCATCAGTGCTGCCATCCGCGAGCGCGATCGCGTCAGGAGCCAAAGCGTGACACCGGAATAACATGCCAGCGCAAGGGCCGACAGGATCTGGGACAGGCCCGCGAGCGTGCTCACCGCTAGCGCGCCCCCTCCGGCCACAGCACGACGCGAACCGTCTGGAGCAGGATCAAAAGGTCGAGGAAGGGCGAGTAGTTCTTCGCGTAATAGAGATCATACTCTAACTTCACGCGCGCATCCTCGACAGAGGCGCCATAAGGATAGTTGATCTGCGCCCAGCCGGTCAGTCCGGGCTTCACCATGTGGCGTTCGGCATAATAGGGCAGCTTCTTTTCGAGTTCCTCGACGAAGCTCGGCCGTTCGGGACGCGGGCCGACAAAGCTCATGTCACCCTTCAGCACGCACCAGGTCTGCGGCAGTTCATCGATACGCAACTTGCGGATGATGCGGCCGACGCGCGTGACGCGCGGGTCGTTCTCGCTCGCCCACACCGCCTTGCCCGACGCTTCGGCATCGGTACGCATCGAGCGGATCTTGAAGATGTCATAGGGCTCGCCGAACATCCCGACCCGGGGCTGGCGGTAAAAAACCGGCCCACGACTGTCGAGTATCACGGCGATCCCCGCGACGACGATCAGCGGCAGGCCGACAACCAGAACCAGCAGGCTGGCAACGATGTCGAACAATCGCTTGCCGACTTTCGAAATCCGCTGTCCTGCCGAAAAGCCGTCGGAAAATATCAGCCCGCTCGGGTTGGTCGTTGCCAGATCGACGCGTCCCGTCTCGCGCTCGATGAAGCTCGCGATGTCGTTGACGTGGACGCCCGTCGTCTTGACGCGCAGCAAGTCGTTCAGCGGCAGCGCATTGCGACGCTCTTCCAGCGCAAGAACGACTTCGCCGGCGCGAAGCGCAACGACATGATCGGACAGATTGGCGATATCGTCGCGCGGAACTGCTCCAGCCACCGTCTTTTCCGCGGCGCTCATCGCGATGAAGCCGACCATCTCTAGCCCGCTTCCGGGGGTGTCGGCCAGGGCCGCCAGCCGAGCCGCACGCGGCCCGGCGCCGAGCACCAATATGCGGCGGCGAAATGCCTCCGTGCCCGACGATTGCGTGAGCGCGAGGCGGATGACGAACAGGACGGCGATGGCAAAGATCATCGCGTACAGGCTGTTGGCGCGCCACAGCGTCGCCGTCGGCAGCAGGAAACCGAGCACCGAGAGGAAAATCACCCCAAGCGAAATCGCGGCGAGCAGGCGCGCAGTCGCGAAACGCATCGAGCGCAGCCCTTCGTTGCCGTACATCCCGGTCGCCATCATCGCGAGCGAATTGGCAAGACCAAAGGTCAGCAGCGGCAGCCAGCGGCTGACCAGCGGCCCGGCGTCGAACCCCGCCTGATGCGCGTAAAGGTGCCATGCCCCCTCGGCCGATCCGAGCAGCGCGAAGAATTCGATCAACGCCAGCCATACGACAGCGTGCGGAACATAATGTTTAAACAGCCGAAACATGGGGGACCTTTCGCACTCGATACTATCGCAGAGGCGTCAACTGTCGGTTAATTTTACACTCGCTATATCGCGAATGACAAGGTGACCAGCCGCATTCAACAGGATAGACCGGACGGTATGACGCTGATGATCCAGCCTGTTATCCTGTGCGGCGGCGCCGGCACGCGCCTTTGGCCCGAATCGCGCGGTACCCGCGCGAAACAATTTCTCCTGCTTCACGGCCAGCGCAGCCTGTTCCGACAAACCGTGGAGCGCACTCCGGCGGGCGCCAATTTCATGCCGCCCATCATATTGTGCGGCGACGGGCATGTGGCGATGGTCCGCGAACAGATGAGCGACCGCGAGGAATCGCTGCTCGTCGAGCCAATGCCGCGCAACACGGCCGCGGCAATTGCACTCGCCGTCGCACGGGCAGACGCCGACACCTTGCTGCTCGTTATGCCAAGCGATCACGTCATCGCCGATGTTGACGCTTTTCACGCGGCGATCGGCAAGGGCGTGCGGCTCGCGCAACAGGACTGGCTTGTCACCTTCGGCATCACTCCCGACAGCCCCGAAACCGGCTTCGGCTATATCGCCGCCGGGCGCCCGCTTGGCGAAGATGGTTTTGCGGTCGACAGATTTGTCGAAAAACCCCCGCTCGCCGACGCGGAAGCGATGCTCTCAGCCGGCGGATACAGTTGGAATGCCGGGATCTTTCTCTTCCGCGCGGCACGGATGCGCGACGCGATGCTGACGCATTGCCGCCCGATCTTCGAAGCGGCCGACCGGGCCATCGCCGCGGGGATGAACGACGGCGACGCGCTCTACGCCGACGCGATCGAGTTCGCAAAGGCGCCTTCCGATTCGATCGATTATGCGGTGATGGAAAAGGATGATCGCGTCGCGGTCGTCCCCGTTGCAATGGGCTGGTCCGACCTCGGCTGCTGGCACACGATCCACGCGCTCGCCGACAAGGACGATGCCGACAATGCCGTCACCGGCGATGCATTTCTCCACGAAAGCCGCGGCAACCTGGTCCGCGCGGGCGACAAGCGCGTCTCGATCCTCGGCATGGACAATATCGCGGTGATCGTCGACGGTGACGACATATTGGTCATCCCACTCGAACGCTCGCAAGAGGTTCGTGCGGCGGCCAAGGCGCGCGAATAGGCGGTCATGGGAGGATTTTCCTGCTTCGCCGAAGCGCCTTTGGGCCTGCTCGATCACGGTCCGGGCGAACTTCGCGATCGTCATTGCCACGACGATGCCTTTGTCGCGGTCGTGCTTGAGGGCGGCTATCAGGAAGCCGGTGACGAAGGGCGCTGGAACGTCCGTCCGGGCGACGCCCTGATCCATCATGCGTTCGAATCGCACCTCGACCGCTTCGAAGCAAAGGGTGCGCGCGTGCTGGTTCTCGCGCTGCCCGCCGAACTCGCTGCGACGCCGGCCGTGCGCGGCCGCGTCGCGGATCCCGATCGCCTCGTCCGCCTCGCCGAGCGCGACGCCTGTGCCGCATCAACCCATTTCGCCGAGATGTTCGTCGCCGCCGGGTCTTCGGCGCTCGACTGGCCCGACCTGCTCGCCGACGATCTTCGCCGCCTCGCACCCTTCACGCTCGCGGACTGGGCCGAGCAGAAAGGCGTCCGCCCCGAGACGCTCAGCCGCGGCTTCCGCGCGGCCTATGGTTGCACGCCCAAATCCTATCGCGCCGACGTCCGCGCCCGCGCCGCGCTCGCCGCGGCTCGACTTGGCAACGAGTCGTTCGCCGACATCGCGCACCGCCTGCATTTCACCGATCAGGCGCATATGACCCATGCGGTCGCGCGGCTGACCGGGGCTAGCCCCGGTTGGTGGCGGCGACGTCAAATGGATACAAGACAACGCTGACCCGGCGCCGTTATACTCCACCAATACACACTATGGAGACCTCCCCATGCTCGACCGCCGTACCCTGATCGCCGCGCTGGCCGCGACGTCCGCCATTGCAGGCGTCCGCTCGCCCGCCCGCGCCATGCTCGCCGATGCGCAGACGGGCGAAGGCGCAAAACTCACTGCGATCTATGAACGCATCTACGACATGCTCGTCGACCAGGACCCCGAATTCGCGACGGCTCTTGGCCTCGACAAGGGTGACAACGCCGCCGCCAAGTCGAAACTCGCCGACCGCTCGCCGGCGGGGATCAAGCGCGGCCACAATCTTTACCGCACCGGCCTCGCCGAACTCAAAAAGATCGATACTTCAAAGCTATCGGGCATGGATCTCGTAAATTACGAAACTTTCCGCGGGCCGTGGGAAGATTATGTCAAAGCTTATGATAGCTTCAGCTATGGCCTGCATAGCTGGCCCGAACCGCATCCGGTGACACAGCTCAGCGGCTCTTACCGCTCGGTCCCCGACTTCCTGATCAACCAGCACAGCATCGCGAATGCCGCCGATGCCGAGGCGTATCTGGCGCGCTGTATCGACTTTGCGGTCCAGCTCGATAACGAGACCGGGCGGATCAAGGCCGATCATGCCGCCGGCATCATCCCGCCCGATTTCGTGATCGACCGCACGCTCGGCCAGTTCGACCGCATCTGGGCCCCCGCCCCCGGCGCCAACGGCCTGACCACCAACCTCGCGGCAAAGACGAAGGACATTCCCGGCGACTGGGCCGCGCGCTGCGCTGCGGTCGTCAAGGACCGCATCTATCCTGCGATGCGCCGACAGGCGGACGAGCTTCGCGCCGTCCGGCCCCGCGCGACGCACGACGCCGGCGTGTGGCGTCTGCCCAAGGGCGACGAATATTACGCCTATGCGCTGCGTTTTGCGACGACGACGGGCATGTCGGCGGAGGAGGTCCATAAACTCGGCCTCGACCGCGTCGCCGAACTCAGCGCGCGCGCCGATGCGATCTTCAAGGCGCAGGGCATGACCAAGGGCACCGTCGCCGAACGCATGCGCGCGCTCGGCAAGGACCCGCGCTTCCTTTATCCGAACACCGATGCGGGCAAGGAAAAGCTGATCGCCGAGCTCAACGCCCAGATGCAGGCGATCCAGGCGCGCCTGCCCGAAGCGTTCGGCCGCCTGCCCAAGGCGAAGGTCGAAATCCGCCGCGTCCCCGCGGATATCGAGGATGGCGCGACCGGCGGCTATTACCAGATCCCCGCGCTCGACGGCTCGCGCCCCGGCGCTTATTACATCAACCTGCGCGATACCGCCGAAAATCCGTCGTGGACGCTGCCGACGCTCACCTATCACGAAGCATCGCCGGGCCATCATCACCAGATCGCGCTGGCGCAAGAGGCGGAGGGCATTCCGCGCCTTCGCCGCCTGCCTGCCTATTCGGTCTATACGGAGGGCTGGGGCCTCTATGCCGAGCAGCTCGCCGACGAAATGGGCGTCTATGAAAACGACCCGTGGGGCCGGCTCGGCTATCTGCAAAGCTACATGTTCCGCGCCGCGCGCCTGGTCGCCGACACCGGGCTTCATCACTATCGCTGGACCCGCGAGAAGGGGATCCAATATTATAACGAGGCGCTCGGTACCCCCGAACCGTCGAATATCACCGAGATCGAACGCTATTGCGTGTGGCCGGGTCAAGCGACCAGCTACATGGTCGGCCAGACGAGCTGGGTCCGCATCCGTGAGAAGGCCAAGGCGACGCTCGGCAGCAAATTCGACCTGCGCGGTTTCCACGACACCGCGCTGTCGGCGGGCGCGATGCCGATTTCGGTACTCGAATCGGTAATCGACCGCTGGGTTGCAACCCAAAAGGCCTGACGCCGGAACCGAAAAGCCCTTCGCCTGCAAGCGCATGCGAAGGGCTTCTCGCGGCCGATTGCGGGAAGGAGTTCAATCGGGCCGGCAGATAAAATAGCTGTTCATCTGATCGTGCGGCAATTGGTGCACCTCGACGCGGAAGAAGCCCGCGTCGGCCAGCATCGCAAGCGCCAGTTCCTCGCCCCAGGCGGCACCGAGCCCGACGCCGCCCTGCCCCAGCGACACCGACATGCAATGCATGCACGACACGGTGTAGATGAAGGGCGCGAGCAGGTTGTCGAGGTTGCCGGCGACATCGGTCGCAGCGTGAATTTCCTGCATCACATAGGTGCCGCCGGGCTTGAGCAACCGCCGGATATGCCGCAGCACCGCCGCCGGATGCGCCTGGTCGTGAATCGCGTCGAAGGTGAAGATCAGGTCGAACCGCGCCTCGCCCTCAAGCAAGGTCGCATCGACGCGCTCGAAACGGACATTGTCCAGCCCGCGCTCGGCGGCTTCGATCTCGGCCAGCAGCACTGTATCGGCGCACAAGTCATAGCCGGTAAAGCGGCTGTTCGGGAAGCGTTCGGCGAGGCGGATCATCGCCTTGCCCAGCCCGCAGCCGACGTCGGCGACATCGACGCCTGCCTCAAGTTGGCCAATCGTCCACGGCGCGAGGGGCAAGATCGCATCCTCCAGCGCCGCAACGACATTCTGATAGCTGTCCTCGGCCATGCATTCGTGGAAGCGGTCATAATCGCCGTAAGACAGTCCGCCGCCGTTTCTGAAACAGTCGACGATCCGCGTCTCGACCGCGCCGAGCACCGAAAGATATTGGAAATAGCTGCTCATCGACCCATAGGCAGCGTCGGTTCCAAGGAACGCGCCATGCGCTGCGGGCAGGATATATCTGCCGGTGCCGCGATCTATCAAAACAATCCCGGCGGTCGCCATTGCGCCAAGCCATTCGCGCACATAGCGTTCGTTGAGCCCGGCGCGTGTCGCCAACTCGTCGCTGGACAGCGCGCCCCCGCCCTTCATCGCGCTGAACAACCCCGTGCGGTGACCGATCGCGATCATCAACCCGGCCATGCCGTGGTTGACCATCGCGATCAGTTTCCCTGCGAACGCTTCTTCCTCCGCGCTGAGCGACTCCGATTCAATCACATCGGTCATGAGGTTCACATTGCTGCACATGGCGTTTCTCCGTCGCCTTGGGTCAGATGAAGATCAGATGCGGCATCACCGCAAAGATCAGAAAGGCGAAGCTGAGCGACGCCATTGCGGCGAGGGGTTCGCCATTCAGGGATTTGAAGTTACCGTACATTTTAAGCCTCCTTTGTTGGCGAGGCCGGAAATGCCCGCGCGCCGTGTGCGGCAGCGTTTGAGCGAGCGTTGTAATTTGCCGTGACAGCGTGGAAATTGCGCGGCAGGACGTCTCCATGCGCGGATCGGAGCCCTTTGAGGTCAGGCTGCTCGGCGAGTTCGAGTTGCACCGCGGCGGCACCCCCGTCGCGCTCCCCGCCTCGCGCAAGACGCGCGCGCTGCTCGCTTACCTGCTGCTCACCGGAAAGCCCGTCCGCCGCGAGCGGCTCTGCGAAATCTTCTTCGACATTCCCGACGATCCGCGCGCCGCGCTCCGCTGGTCGCTGTCGAAAATCCGCGCTTTGCTTGGCGACGAGGCCGACCTGCTCGCCGCTGACCGCGAGCGCGTCGCGATCGACGCGTCGGGCTTTTCGTTCGACATCGACCGTCCCGATCCGCTGCGCGCGCTCGAAGTTCCGCTGCCGGGGCTCGAGCTTTCAGGACTGGACGAATACAGCCTGTGGCTCGCATCCGAACGCGCGGCGATCGACCGCCGCCGTCGACGCTGCCTTGACGAAGCTTCGCGCAACGCGGTCTGGCCGTCGGCCGACCGGACGCGCTTCGCCGCCGCCGCCGACGCGCTCGACGACGGCCTGACCTCGGCCGTCGATCGCTCCGATTTTCCGGTGCAGCAAGTGCGCTATTGCTTCGCCCCCGACGGCGTCCGCATCGCCTATGCCGTCACCGGCAACGGGCCCCTGCTCGTCAAAACCGCGAACTGGCTCAACCATCTCGAACTCGACTGGGGCAGCCCTTTGTGGGGCCGCATGGTCGGCGGCCTGTCCGAACATTTCCGGCTCGTGCGTTACGACGAACGCGGCAACGGGCTATCCGACTGGGACGTCGGGCCTATCGAATTCGAATCGCTCGTCACCGACCTGGAGGCGGTGGCCGACGCGCTGGAACTAGACCGCTTCCCGCTCTTCGCACTGTCGCAGGGCTGCGCGGTCGCGATCGAATATACGCGTCGCCACCCTGAACGCGTGTCGCACCTGATCCTGCTCGGCGGCTATGCGACCGGCTGGCGCCACCGCGTCGACGAGGGTGAGGCCGACGAGCGGGAGGCGGTGATCACCCTCGTCCGCCGCGGCTGGGGCAAGGATACGCCCATCTATCGCCAGATCTTCTCACAAAGCTTCACGCCGTCGGCGACGCCCGACGAGCTCACATGGTTCAACGATTTCCAGAAACAGACGGTGTCGCCCGACAATGCCGCCGCCTTCCTCGACCTGTTCGGCAATATCGACGTGCGCGCACATCTGGAACATATCGAGGTGCCGACCCTCATCCTCCACGCGCGTGCCGACCAGCGGATCGGTATCGAACAGGCGATCGAACTTGCCTCCGCCATCCGCGGCGCTTCGCTCGTCACGCTCGACACCGACAATCACATCCTGCGTTCGAACGAGCCCGCGATGGATGTCGTCATCGAACAGATCGTCAATTTCCTGAGCTGAGTGCGTGAAAGACCCTAATTCTGAAAGATTGCGGGCGTTCCGGGTTTGACCATCTGCGCCAGACGCGCAGCGTCCCAATTGGTCAGCCTGACGCAACCGTGGCTCTCCGCGCGCCCGATCGTATGCGGCTCGCTCGTTCCGTGAATGCCATAATGCGGCTTGTTCAGGTCGAGCCACACGACGCCGACCGGGCTGTTGGGCCCTGGCTGCAACAGCACCGCTTCCTTGTTGTTGCTGACATCCCAGAACAGCTTGGGATTGTAATGGAAGTCGGGATTGCGGCTGACGCCCTGGATTTTCCATTTGCCGATCGGCAGCGGGTCGTGGCTGCTGCCCATCGTCGCGGGAAATTGCGCCACCAGCTTGTCGGCCTCGTCATAAACTTTCAGCACGCCTTCCGACTTGTCGACGACGACCTTTGCCGCCGCCGTCTGGTCCGGCGCGACACCAAGCCGTTCGAGCGTGCCGTTCCAGCCGCGCTCGTCCTTCCCGATATTTGGCACGTCGACGTCGGGAATATTGGGCACACGAAAGGGACGCCCCGCGCCGACCAGCGTCGACGGACTGTTGAGCGCCACCAGCATCTCTGGCGTCGTATGGAAACGTTCGGCGAGCGCCTCGGTCAGGTTTCGATATCCCAGCGCGGGCAATTTGGCCTGCTCGGCCGCGTCTTTCGGAAAGGCCGGCACGAACGGCCCCTTCGCGAAGCCTGCGGGTATGACGACCATGCGGGTCGCCGGGATCGTCCGCCCATCCTGCAACGCCTTTTCGGTTGCCGCGTCGAGCTTGCCGCTAGCATCGAGGCCGCGGGATATCTGAAAACCCCGAAGCGCCGCGACATAGGATTGCCCCTCTTTCCCGTCGATTACGCCCGGGGAGAAGCCGAGATGGTCGAGCAGAACCTGCGCGCGGAGGATCGGCGTTTCGGCGAAAGGGACGGCGTCCGTCTTGGCGTCCTCGAAGCGTAGCGAACCGGTGTTGGCCGCGTCGCGGGTCGCCGTTTCCTGTCCGGAATCAGCCTTTTCGGGCGCGGCATTGCAGCCGGCGATCAGAAGCAGGCACGGCAGAATGGAGATGTGTTTCAAATATTTGTCCTCGCAGGTTCGAGAAGGATCAACGATCCTCCGTGCGAAAGGATGCGGGACAGCGGGTGTCGGTTCAGCCATCACCTTCTTCGGGCCGGGGCGCGATCTTTGCCGCCAATATCCGGTGTCGCAACACATCCCAGTCGGGAAAGCGCCAGAAGGTCGGGCTGTCGCGGCCGATGATCCGGGGATGTTCGGCCGACGGCGCAATCGCCCGGTCGACGGGATCGATCTCCGCCAGCGCATCACAGTCGAAAAACGCCCGAACGATTACATCCTCGTCGGCTTCGCCCGCACTACCCACGACGATACCCAGTTCGCCCGTCGACAGCCGGACGAGCGTGCCGACCGCATAGATGCCGAGGCTGTCGGCAAAGCGGTCGAGCAGAGCGGGATCGAAATGGCCCCGCCACTTCTGCATTTCGGTCAACGCCTCGCACGGCGTCCATGCCTGTTTGTACGGCCGGTTCGAGGTGACCGCATCATAAACGTCGCAGATCGCACCCATGCGCGCCGCGAGCGACAATTGCTCGCCCTTCAATCCGCCTGGATAACCCGTGCCGTCGACCTTCTCATGGTGCCGCAGGCAAAGTTCCAGCGCCAGCTCCGGCGCGCCCTGCGAACTCGCGAGCAGCCTGTGCCCGGCAACCGGATGTCCCCGAACCGCCTGCATTTCGCCTTTCGATAACGCCCCGGGCTTGTTCAATATCTCGTCCGACACCGCGACCTTGCCGACATCGTGGAGCAGCCCGGCCACTCCCAAATCCTGCACCTGCTGCGCATCCAGTTCCAGGTGGCGCGCGAAATTGATCATCAGCGCGCAAACCGCGACCGAATGGAGATAGGTATATTGGTCCTTTTCCTTGAGGCGAACGAGATTGATCAGCGCCTTCGCATCGCGCTCGATCGACGCGCCGATCGAACTTGCGAGGCGCACCATGCGCCTGACCTCGACCGCCCGGCCAAGCCGTGCGCCCTCGAACATGTCGGTCACAGCCCCACGCGTCCGGTCGATCACCTGCTTCGCGCGGCGGCATTCGCCGGCATAGCCCCGGCGAGGACGCGGGGCGGCGCGATCTTCAGGATCGCGGGTCGCAAAAGTCGGTCCGGATCTTGGCTTTAGGGCCTGAACCAGCGGTTTCCCCCACGATCGTGATGGCTTGCGACGCGGGGCGTTTGCGTTCTTGGCCGTTGGCCGATGCCCGGGCGGAGCGATCCCCCGCTCCGCATCGATCATCAGCGCGTCAATGCCCGAATTGCGAATTCGTTGAAGTTGCTCGGTGGTTTCGACCCGGAAATTACTCCGCCAAAAGGGGTGATCGAACCACGACCCTTCAAAGGCGTGGACGAACATGCCGATTTCGACGTCCTGCGGTTCAATTCGTACAAGCATTTCGGGTCCCGTTGCGGCCGCCTGATAGACACGCACCTTTCCCAATACGGCACAGCATGTGTCACTTTAAGGGGCCCGGTAGGGAATGGTTAACCTTAGTCTCCCGCAAAATCGAACGCGCTCACTCCGCGTTCGCCCTCGCGGAAGCGCAAGGGACGGCCGAGCGGCGGCATCGATCGCTGGACGCAGCCGGTACGCGTGCAGCGCCGGCAGCCGAGGCCGATCGGTGTCGCGGGGCTGCGCATCAGGTCGATCCCGCGCGCGGCGATCAGCGGCGCGGCGACCTTGGCATCGACCCCGACACACACGGCAAAACGCGCGGGGGTACCGCTTCCCGTTGCGCCCGGCGCGGCGACCGAGCGCGACTGGGTAAACCAGCGCGATCCGTCCTCCAGTTCGACCAGATCGGCGACAACTTCGCCCGGGCGCGCGAAGGCCTCATGCACGCCCCACAATGGACAGCGTGCATCGCCGTCGACCAGCGGCGACTGGCTCGCGCCGGCATAGCGCTTGCTGCCCTGCCCCGCGCGGTCGATGCGCAACATAAAAAAGGGCAGCCCGCGCGCACCCACGCGCTGGAGCGTCGTGAGCCGGTGCGCGACCTGCTCATAACCCGCGCCGAAACGCCGCTGGAGCAGCAGCAGATCATATCCCGTCGCGTCACACGCGCGCAGAAAGCGACTGTAAGGCATCATCAGCGCCGCGGCGAAATATTGGATCAGATGGCGCTCGAACAGCCGCGCCGCCGCTGCCTCGGCGAACTCAGCGCCTGCCACCAGCGCGTCGATCTCGGTCTTCGCCTCGATCTGTGCGAGCGTAGCCGCCGCCTGGAAGGTCCGCGACGCGGGGCGCAGCAACTCGTTCAGCATAAGTTGCCGCGCATGCCAGTCGAGCCAGCGCAGCCGGTCGGGCATCACGTCCGACGGCAGGATACGAATGCCGAGTTGGTGCCGCGTGCGCAAACGCTCGGAAATCGTCCCATAAAGGTCGCCCCCCGCGAGCCGCAGTTCGTCGGCCAGTTCCTCGGCGCGCGCGTCGAGGTCGGGGAAATGATTGCGCCATTTTTCGATGGCGCGGCGTACAGCGGCAACTTCGGGCGCATCGCCTTCACTTTCCGCGCGTCCCTCGGGCGCCACATCGAACAGGCGCGCAAAGGCCGCGGCGGTTGCCGGCGCGGTCTGAAGCCACTCCTCGACTTCCTGCGTTCCGATCCCCAGGTCGGCGAAACGCGGATCGGCGAGCCGTCGCCGTAGTCCTGCAAGTCCGCCCGGCAGGTCTTCGGCGCCCAGCTTCGCCGCGTCGAAACCAAAGCGTTCGGCCAGTTTGACGATGACCGTCGCACTCAGCGGCCGCTGCCCATGCTCGATCAGATTGAGATAGCTTGGCGAGATCGCGAGCGCCTCCGCCATCGCTGCCTGCGTCATACCCGCCTCACGCCGCACCTTGCGCACCGCCGGCCCCGCAAACACCCGCCGCTCTGCCATTCTGTAACTTTCTTTACTAATTTACAGTCCGATTTACACCTATCGGCCATATTTCACAAATATTATTGACAAAGCTTTTCACTTTCCGCGCCACTTTCGCCAACTTCCACCCATCAGCTTCGAACAAGGACAAGACGATGGGCTATCAGGAAGACATGGCGCAGGCAGGCCGCCTCATCCGCGATTACGACGGCACCTGGGACGGCATCAGCGGCGAGAGCATCGCCCGCATGCGCGCCCAGAACAAGTTCCGCACCGGCCTCGACGTCGCCCGCTACACCGCGCGCATCATGCGCGCCGACATGGCCGCCTACGACGCCGATCCCGCGAACTACACGCAGTCATTGGGCTGCTGGCACGGCTTCATCGCGCAGCAGAAGATGATCTCGATCAAAAAGCATTTCGGCACCGTCAAGGGCCGCTACATCTATCTCTCGGGCTGGATGATCGCAGCGCTGCGCAGCGAATTCGGCCCGCTGCCCGACCAGTCGATGCACGAAAAGACCAGCGTTCCAGCGCTGATCGAGGAAATCTACACCTTCCTCCGCCAGGCGGACGCCCGCGAACTCGGCATGCTGTTCCGCGACCTCGACGCGGCCCGCGCCGAAGGCGACGAACTCAAGGCGAAGCAGATCCAGGCCGCGATCGACAATCATGAAACGCACGTCGTACCGATCATCGCCGATATCGATGCGGGCTTCGGCAACGCCGAGGCGACCTATCTCCTCGCCAAGAAGATGATCGAAGCCGGCGCCTGCGCGCTCCAGATCGAAAATCAGGTCTCGGACGAAAAGCAGTGCGGCCATCAGGACGGCAAGGTCACCGTTCCGCATGAGGATTTCATCGCGAAGATTCGCGCCTGCCGCTACGCCTTCATGGAACTCGGCGTCGAGGACGGCATCATCGTCACCCGTACCGACAGCCTCGGCGCTGGCCTCACCAAGCAGATCGCCTTCTCGAAAGAAGCCGGCGACCTTGGCGACCGGTATAACAGCTTCCTCGATTGCGAAGAGGTCGAAGGCGCGGGCAACCCCGGCGATGTCCTCATCAATCGCGACGGCAAGCTGGTGCGTCCGAAGCGCCTGCCTTCGAACCTCTATCAGTTCCGTCCGGGAACCGGCGAAGACCGCTGCGTGATGGATTGCATCGCCAGCCTGCAGAACGGCGCCGACCTGCTGTGGATCGAAACCGAAAAGCCGCACATCGAACAGATTGCGGGCATGGTCGACCGCATCCGCGAAGTCGTCCCCAATGCCAAGCTGGCGTATAACAACTCGCCGAGCTTCAACTGGACGCTGAACTTCCGCCAGCAGGTGTTCGACGCCTGGGAAAAGGACGGCAAGGACGTCAGCGCCTATGACCGCGCGAAGCTGATGAGCGTCGATTATGACGGCACCGAACTCGGCGACGAAGCCGACAACCGCATCCGCACCTTCCAGCGCGATTCGGCAAAGCGGGCGGGCATTTTCCACCACCTCATCACCCTGCCGACCTATCACACCGCGGCGCTGTCGACCGACAATCTCGCCAAGGAATATTTCGGCGACGAAGCGATGCTGGGTTACGTCAAGGGCGTCCAGCGCGCCGAGATCCGTCAGGGCATTGCCTGCGTGAAGCACCAGAATATGTCGGGCAGCGACATCGGCGACGATCATAAGGAATATTTCGCCGGCGAAGCGGCCCTGAAGGCCGCGGGCAAGGACAATACGATGAACCAGTTCGCCGCGTAAACAAGTTAGACGCGGGGGCCCGTTGCAACCCCCGCGTCGCCCATCTTGGCACGGGGGTCAGCGACCCGACCCCCGTGCCTCCCGAGCTTTCCTGGGGAGGAAAGCCTGTCCGTCGGAAGCCCTTGCGCTTCCGGCGGACATTTTTATTCCGGGAGCGCCCCTTCATCCTGACGCGTTTTGATCAGCGACCAGATCACGCCGCCCGCGATCAGCGCGACGGTCACGCCAAGGCTGACCAACGGCGGGAATTTCGCGCCGCCAAGCACGAAGTCGGCGACAAAGATCTTCGATCCGATGAAGACAAGCACCAGCGCCAGCGCATATTTCAGATAGTGGAAACGGTGCACCATCGCCGAAAGGGCAAAGTAGAGCGCGCGCAGGCCAAGGATCGCCATGATATTCGACGTGTAGACGATGAAGGTGTCGGTCGTGATCGCGAAGATCGCCGGCACACTATCGACCGCGAAAACAAGGTCGGCGAGATTGATCACAACGAGCGCAAGGAACAGCGGGGTCGCGGCAAGCACGATCTTGCCAGTCTTCGTATCGGGCACACGCACGAAGAATTTCTCGCCGTGCAGCTCATCGGTGATGGGCATCCGACGCGACAGCCATTTGACGACGGGATTACCCGCAACGTCCATCGGCTTTTCACTCGCGAACAGCATCTTCACGCCGGTAAACACCAGGAAGGCTGCGAAGATATAGAGCACCCAGCCATATTCGGTGACGAGCGCCGCACCGCCCGCGATCATGATACCGCGCAACACGATCACCGCGACAATGCCCCACAGCAATGCGCGATATTGGTAACGCGGCGGGATCGCAAAGGTGGTGAAGATCAGCGAGATGACGAAGATATTGTCGATCGACAACGCCTTCTCGATGAAGAAGCCGGTATAATATTGCAGGCCCGCCTCGCCGCCCTTTGCGGCCCAGACCCACGCGCCGAACGCGGTCGCGATACCGATGTAGAGCGCCGACAGCTTCAGGCTCTCGCCGATCCCCATCTCCTTGTTCTCCCTGTTGAGGATGCCAAGGTCGAAGGCGGTGAGCGCGATGACGAGTGCGAGGAACGACAGCCAGAACCAGGCCGGGGTGCCCAGCCAGTCGGCAAACAGAAATTCCATGTTCTTTTCCCTGGATATGCTGGGGGCGCCGCCTCTCGGCAGCGCCCTGGATCGTCATTTTGTGAGATTAGCGGGCGAGCGCGGGGCGCAGCGCAGGCCGCATCGTCAGCGCCGCAAGCCGTTCCTTCACCACAAGCTTCAGCGTTTTCAGGCGCAGCAAGCGGAACGGGTCGGCGCCGCGGCGACGCACCTCGCGACGTTCGGCATCGTCGAGCTGGCGATGCAACACGGTCAGGCGATAAAGATTGGGATTCAAAGTCATACAGGGCCTCCTGATCAATAAAATCAAGCAGGTGACGCCGATGCCGGGACCCCGGGAAACAGGGGGGAGATAGGGCCAGAGCATCGGAGTCACCCGATGCGGTCCGACATCACGTGGCGGGAAATATCCCGCCGACGCCAGAGGGGCCCGGCCCGCATAACGTCTATTTAGGGTGCCGCGACACCGCTTGCAAGTCCCCCCGCCTACCGCCACGCTGCAAGCGACGCAGGAGGAGGGTTCGAATGAGCGTGCTTGTGGAAAAGGATGGTCCGGTCACGATCATCACCATCGACCGCCCGGCGCGTCGCAACGCAGTCGATCCCGACACCGCGATCAGCCTGCGCAATGCCTTTACCGCCTTCGCCGCCGACAAGGATGCGCGCGCCGCGATCCTGACCGGGAGCGAGGGGCATTTCTGCGCCGGCTTCGACCTCAATGCTGTCGGGGCGTCTCGCTACGATCCCGATGGCCCCGGCCCGATGGGGCCGACACGGATGCTGCTCGAAAAGCCCGTGATCGCTGCCGTCGAGGGTCATGCCGTCGCTGGCGGGCTAGAGCTGGCGCTCTGGTGCGACCTTCGCGTCGCCGGGGCCAGCGCGGTGTTCGGCGTCTATTGCCGCCGTTGGGGCGTGCCACTGATCGATGGCGGCACCGTGCGCCTGCCTCGCATCGTCGGACAGGGCCGCGCGCTCGACATGATCCTGACAGGACGACCGGTCGCTGCGGACGAAGCGCAACGCATCGGCCTCGCCGACCGGGTCGTTCCCGATGGCGAAGCGCTTATCGCCGCGATCGAACTGGCGAAACAGGTCGCCGCCTTCCCGCAAATCTGCATGAACAGCGACCGGCTCAGCGCCTATCGACAGTGGGACTTCGATATCGAAAGCGCGCTTGCACACGAAGCGCGCGCCGGCGTCGTCCCGTTACGCGAAGGCGCGGCGGCGGGCGCCAAACGTTTTACCGAAGGCACGGGCCGCGGCGGAAGTTTCGCCGCCTTCAAGGGGGAATGACGATGAAGACTTGGATTGCCGCCGCGCTGCTCGCGCTGCCCCAACCCGCCGTGGCAGGAGCCGCCGATATCCCGGCCGCCATCTATACCGACCCACCCGCCGACAAGGCGCATCCTGCGGCGATGGAGGTCGTCCATATCCCCAGCGGCAAGGTCGCAATCAACGGCGTCGTCTATGTCGCCGCAGGCGCAGGCCCGCACCCGACCGTCGTCCTGTGCCACGGCCTTCCCGGCAATGAAAAGAGCCTCGACCTGGCACAGGCGATGCGCCGCGCGGGCTGGACAGTCATCACCTTCAATTATCGCGGCTCGTGGGGCAGCCCAGGCGACTATCGCTTTGCGCAGAATCTGGAAGATGCCGATGCGGTGCTCGCCTTTGCGCGCGATCCAGCCAATGCTGCCAAGTTGCGCATCGACGCAAAACGGCTCGTCATCATGGGACACAGCATGGGCGGCTGGGTCACCGCGCTCACGGCCGCGCACGACAAACAGTTACTCGGCGCTGCGATGATTTCGGCAGGCAATATGGGCTGGCTCGGAAAATTGCCGCGCGAGCAGGCGATTAAGGCGTTGCGCACCAACGGCATGGAGGCTCTCGCCGGGACGACGCCCGAACTCATGGCGGACGAACTCATCGCCAATGCCGACCGCTTCGACTTCGTGAAGGCCGCACCCCAGCTTACAGGGAGCAATCTGTTCGTCCTCACCTCCGACGACGGCCTCGCTCCGATGAGCAGCGCCTTGTCGGCCGCGATCGGCAAAGCCGGCGGCGGTGCGAAGCTCAGGACGCAGCATGTCGCGACCGACCATAGCTGGTCCGACGCCCGCGTGCGGTTGCAGGCCGAGGTTCTGGGGTGGCTCGAAACCCTCCAAGCCAGGAAATGATCCACCCCAAGCGTCGACACCACTACGCAGACGAGGTCGCGATCAACCGACCCGATCGAAACGCGTCGCTTCCAGTTTTTGACGGCTGTCGGCGGACCAGACAATCGTTTCGGTCATGGATTTCAGATCCTTGGCAACCGTATAGACTCGCGTCGACACACGGGTGCCCGCCTTTGCCAATGTCATGACCAATGTGTCCGGTGCCGGTTGGCGCAAGGCAACGCTGTCTATGAAATCCATATTGCCAGTAATCGGGACGGCGACACCATCAAGAGAGGCTGTCGATTCGGAATGCTTGATGGAGCCGTCCGGCGCGACGATTTCGACGCGCGTCGTCCACTTGCCGTCCGGCGACGCGCGGAACGTCATCGTCACCCGTTGAGGCCGTTCTTGCTCGGGCATCTCCGATGCGTCGAGCGACCAGCTTCCGACCAGCGGCAATTGCTTGGACGCCGCGCCATAGACGGCGTTAGATGTTTCCGCCTGGTCGGCGGAAGGAGTGGTTGCGAGCATTAATCCAGCGGCGGCCAGGGGTATTGCGATAAACATGATGATCTTTCCTTTCGAACCGCGAACCCCGATGGCCGCGGTGTGCGCCGCATCCTCCACCGCGGGGCATTGCCTCGAAAGATCGATATTTTTGTCACAAGTTTTCTGGAGGTCCAGAAGCCGCGCCAATTCGCGGCTGCTGCCTACGCCCGTCTTGCGGCGGGCAGAGCGCAAACGCTCGTTGATCGAGGTCTCCGAACGCCCCAGACGCGTTGCGATGGTCTTTACCGTATGCCCGGCGACCAACAGGCGCAGAATTTCCATTTCCCGGTCGGTGAGGCATGCGGACAAGCCTGGAACAGGTTCAATGGCAGACATGTCTTTTGCTCACCACAGCCTCCCGAACAGGTCCATCCCAATTTATTTGGGAAACGGCAGCGTGTACAGGCAATGCGGGTGGTGGCTGCCGGATCTCGCGTCTATCGCTGCCCCTTCGCCATCAGCTTCATCGTCATCGCTGTCAGCGCCTCGGTCGCCGTCGAAATCACCGCGGGCGCGTCGGGCGCCCAGAAGGGCGAATGGAGACTGGGCAGCGTTCGCCCGTCCTTTTTCGCTGCATCATATTCGGCCTGCGGCACCCCGCCGACCCAGACGATCAGGCTCTTGATGCTCTTGTCCTCGCGCCAGAAGCGGCTGAAGTCCTCGCCGCCCATGACCGGCGGCATCTGCACGACGCGGTCGTCGCCAAAGCTCGTTTTCAGATATGCCGCCATTTCCTCGGTGAATTCCGGGGTATTGAAGGTCGCGGGGGTATATTCGTCCTTTTGCACCGTCACGACGGGCATCTTGTCGTCAGGCATTCCTGCGGCGATCGCCTCGCCCTTCGCGATGCGCGCGATGCCGTCGAGCAGATGATCGCGCACTTCGTCGCTATAGCTGCGCACGGTAAGCTGCAGCTTCGCTTCATCCGAAATGATATTGTGCTTCGCCCCGGCATGGAAGCTGCCGACGGTCACCACCGCGCTGTCGAGCGGGCTGATCTCGCGCGAGACGAGCGTCTGGAGCGCCCCGACGATCCGGCTCGCGAGCACGATCGGATCCTTGGTCGTCTGCGGATAGGCGCCGTGGCCGCCGACGCCCTTCACACTGATGTCGACGCTGTCGACATTGGCGAGCGCATAGCCCGGCGTATAGCCGATCTTCCCTGCCGGAAACTGCGCCGCATCATGAAAGGCGAGCGCATATTGCGGCTTGGGAAAGCGGGTGTAGAGGCCGTCGGCGAGCATCATCCGTGCGCCAGCCCCGCGTTCCTCGGCCGGCTGGCCGATCATCACCAGCGTGCCCGACCACTTCGCCTTGTTGGCCGCCATCAGGCGCGCGACGCCGATCCATGCCGTCATATGCGTGTCGTGCCCGCATGCATGCATCACGCCCGTTTCGACGCCTTCCTTGGTGGTCACGCGTATTTTCGATGCGCCGGGAAGCCCTGTCTGTTCGGTTACCGGCAGCCCGTCCATGTCGGCACGCACCATGACGACCGGTCCGGGCCCGTTCTCCATCACCGCAACGACGCCGGTGCCCCCGACCTTTTCGGTCACTTTGAACCCCAGCTTGCGCGCCTCCGCCGCAAGAATGCCCGCCGAGCGAACTTCCATGAAGCTGAGTTCGGGATTGGCGTGCAGATCCTTGTAGATCGCCATCAGCGACGGCATCTGCTTTTCAACCTCGCCGCCCAGCGTTTGCGCTGCTGCGGGCGCAGCCAGAGCCAGCGCCGCAGCGCTCATCCACAAAATTCGCATGCTGTTATCCCCTGTTGTTCTCTTCAGCTCGCCGGGACCAGTTCGATCACGTCGAGCAAGGATTCATAAGCCGGTGCGGGCAGCACCAACCGCCAGCGATTGTCGCCGATGCGTTCGACCAGCCCCGCCATGTCACGCATCCGATCGCTGCCGTAATTGACCGCCATCTTTTCATCGCCGAGTTCTAGCGTGCCGAGGAAAATCTGGCGCTTCAGATTATCGGGAAAGATCAGGCCGACGGGGCGCTGCGACCCCGAAATCTTGGTCAGGCTCGACAGTCCCTGTTCAGGCGCGACGCGGCACCGGAACCAGCCATAAGCGACATAGGACAGGCTGCTGCGCCCCTGCGCGCCGATCTTGATCGTCCGGCACCGGTAATCGCCAGCGGGCAAATGCGGATTGGGAAGCGCCGCCGCCGGTTGCAGGAGCAAGCCCTCGCGATCGATATCGGCGCCAAAGCCCTTCGCCCGGGCGTCGGCCAGCGCCGCCTGCCAACTGCTGTACCAGCCGCGCACTCGCTCCTTGTCGGCGTCGGTCGCCGTCGCGCGCCAGGTGCCCGTCGCATCGGTCGGAACGTCGGCCGACGAAGGCGGCACCGGCGGCACGGTACGACAAGCACTCAAGGTGACGCCGAGCGCCACCGCCAAAACCCATATGGTGCGACCCATGATTCTCCGTCTCTTCCCCGGCCCTATTCTTGGTTAACCTTAGGAGGGCAAAGGGGATTGCTCAAGAGCGCAGCGGTATCAGGCGGCCGTCCAGCCACCATCGACACTGAGATTGGCACCGGTGATGTTCGCAGCTTCGTCGCGCGTCAGGAAAGATGCGATTGCCGCAACCTGCTCGACGGTAACAAACTGCTTGGTCGGCTGGCCCGCGAGCAGGACGTCATTGATCACCTGCTCGCGCGTCATGTTCCGCGCCTTCATCGTGTCGGGGATCTGATTTTCGACGAGCGGCGTCCAGACATAGCCGGGGCTGATGCAGTTCACCGTGATCCCGGCGTCCGCGACTTCGAGCGCGACGGTCTTGGTCAGGCCGGCAAGCCCGTGTTTGGCGGTAACATAGGCCGATTTGAACGGCGAGGCGACGAGCGAGTGCGCCGATGCGGTCGCGATGATGCGTCCCCATTTCTTCTTGCGCATCACCGGTACCGCGTGGCGGATCGTGTGGAAAGCGGCGGTCAGGTTGAGCGCGATGATCATGTCCCATTTCTCGACCGGGAAATCCTCGACCGGCGAAACGAACTGCATGCCGGCGTTGTTGACGAGAATATCGACCCCGCCGAAATCCGTTTCGGCGCGCTTGAACATGTCCTCGATCTGTTCGGGCTTCGTCAGGTCCGCGCCGTCATAGGCGGCCTTCCCGCCGCTGATCGCTTCCAGTCCCTTGCGTTCGGTTTCGATCGCGTCGGCGTCGCCGAACCCGTTGATGATGATCGACGCGCCTTCGGCGGCAAACGCCTTGGCGATGCCAAGTCCGATGCCCGAGGTCGATCCGGTGACGAGGGCGGTCTTTCCTTTGAGGCGCATGGGTAATCCTTTCCGTGGGGGAGAATGTAAAGATGAAGGGCGGGGCCGGCCGCTTCAACCATCCTTTGGTCTGAGGCCGCCCGATTGCACCGCAAAACTGTCCGAGCGTCCTTCGGCGATACTCTCGGCGAGCAGATGGCCGTCCTTCATCGCCGCTTCGACCGCATCGCGGCCGAGCGCCCAGTTGACTTCCATCGTCGAGCGCGAAAATTCGAAGTCGCGCGCGCCCGTCTGCCAGGCTGGCGGCTCGTGGATCAACTGCACGACGTTCAGCGCCCTGCAATCGACCATGCGGCGAACCGCTTTCACTTCGGCGAGGTCGGCAAAATCCTCGGGCAGCTTCGCCAGCATCCGGTCGATGAGCCGATGTTCCTTGCGCCGCCGAACCAGCCCGTCCGAGATCCGGCGCGTGCGGCTCGAATAGCGAATATCCTTTTCGCGCGACCAAGCTTCTTCCAGATCGTGCGGCCGTTCGCCCCGCGCGGGAAAAAGATCGACCTGAAACACCAGCATATCATCGTGCGCCGCCGCAACGACATGCTCCAGCGGCGTGTTGGAGACGAGCCCGCCGTCCCAATACCATGTGCCGTCGATCTCGACGGGCGGAAGGCCCGGCGGCAAGGCTCCCGATGCGAGGATGTGGCGTGCGTCGATCGTGTCGCATTCAGTGTCGAAATAGCGGAAATTGCCGGTCTCGACGGCGACCGCGCCGACTGACAGCCGCACCTTGCCGTTGTTGACCCGGTCCCAATCGACAAGCCGGTCGAGTGTCGCAACGAGCGGGCTCGTATCGTAAAAGCTGATCGCCTCGGGCGTTTGCCGCGCCGCAAATGCGGGCGGCGGAAAGCGCGGAATGAAAAAGCCCGGAACACCGAAAGCCATCACCTGCCCCGCCGCCGCCATATGCGTCCATTCGCGCGCCCAGTCATTGTCGACCACCGGCAGCGAAGGGAGCGCCGATGACACGCCCTCCCAGAATTCACGCATCTTGCCGACGGCCTGATCGCGTTCGTTCCCCGCGATGATCGCGGCATTAACCGCGCCGATCGAAATCCCGGCCACCCAGTCGAGCTCGATGCCGAGTTCGATCAGCGCCTCATACACCCCTGCCTGAAACGCGCCCAGCGCGCCGCCGCCCTGCAGGACGAGTACGACGAGATCGGGGAGCGGTAGGGCGGCGCGGACGGCTCTGCGGGGCATGGACTCAAAAATCCCTGATGGATTACGCGCGTTTTGTGCACCGCAACACAGCCTATTGCAATGGCTCGATTATATGCGAACCCCCTTCCAATTGCCCGAGGCTGCTGTAACTATCGGGCGAAAGAAACGCTTTACCGCTGGAGAACTCCCATGCGCCTCGACGACGATTCCGGCCTCGGAGACGATATTCGCGACCTCGGACGCGGCGGCGGCGGCGGGTTTGGCGGCGGCGGTGGCGGCGGCCTCGGCGGTCTACTCTTTGCGTTCCTTCCGATGCTACTCGGCCGCAAGATGGGCTGCGGGACGATCCTAATTCTCGGCGCGGCCGCCTTTTTCCTTCTCGGCCCCGGCGCCAACATGCTGAGTAGCGGCGGCGGAACCGCCGATCCGGCGGTCGATAGCCGCGGCGGCCCTGCGGTCGCCTGCGACACGGATGCCGAACGCTTTGCGTGCAACGCTTTCCGTTCGACGCACAAAGTATGGGGCGAGTTAATCAGCGGCTATCAAAAACCGACACTCAATTTCTTCGAAGGCAGGAATGAATCAAAGTGCGGCCCTGCCCAGTCGGCGATGGGTCCCTTCTATTGCCCCGCTGACCAAGGCGTTTACCTCGACACCGATTTTTTCCGGGAGCTTGATCAGAAGTTCGGTGCCGCAGGCGATGCCGCGCAGGCCTATGTGATCGCGCACGAGGTCGGCCACCATATCCAGACGGTCAGCGGCATTTCGGATCAAGTCCGCCGTGCGCAGCAGCGCGCCTCGCAGGCCGAGGGCAATGCGCTGCAGGTCCGCATGGAGTTGCAGGCCGATTGCTATGCGGGCGTATGGGCCGCGCGCGCCAGGAACAGCGCGGGCCAGCCCGTGATGGAAGCTGGCGACATGGAAGAGGCGATGCGCGCCGCTAACGCAATCGGCGACGACACGCTGATGCGCTCGGCCGGGCAGCGCCCCGTTCCCGAAAGCTTTACGCACGGGACGAGTGAACAACGCATGACCTGGCTGCGCCGCGGCCTGCAAACGGGGGACCCGCGCCAGTGCGATACATTCGATACCGCCATCTGATCGCGACACTCGCGGCAAGTCTATTGGCGGCATCGCCGGCGTCGGCCGAAACGCTTTATATCAAGGCGGGACGGCTGATCGACGGCGTGTCGAACGAGGTCCGGACCGGCCAGTGCATTACGGTCGAGGCCGAACACATCAAGTCGGTCGGACCATGCGGCAAGGCGCCCGACGGCGCCGCCCTGGTCGACTGGTCGGCGTTCAACGTGCTCCCGGGTCTGATCGACCTCCACACCCATCTCGCCGATCTCGGTCAAAGCGCCGACCTCGCCGCGCCGATAAAGGCTTCGCCCGCCGAAACGGCGCTCGTTGGCGCGCGCAACGCGCGCGTCACGCTCGACGCCGGTTTTACGAGCGTGCGCGATGTCGGCACCTATCGCGGGCTCACCGATGTGACGCTGCGCAACGCGATCGATCGCGGCGACGTGCCGGGCCCGCGCATGTGGGTCGCGGGCGCCTATCTCACGATTCCGAAAGGTGGCGGCGAACTCAACGGCGTCGTCCCGAACGAAGAGCTGCCGCCCGACATGCGCCTCGGCGTCGCCGCGACGCCCGAGGAGGCGGCCGCGAAGACGACGTACCTGCTCGATCATGGCGCCGATTTCATCAAGACGATCGCCACCGGCGCGGTCCTCGCAATGGGCACCGAACCCGGCGCTCCGGAACTGACGATCGAACAGCTCCGTGCGATCGTGAAGGTCGCCCATGCCCGCGGCAAGAAGGTTACGGCGCACGCGCATGGCGCAATCGGCATCCAGAACGCGATCAACGCGGGTGTCGACAGCATCGAACATGCAAGCCTTGCCGACGAAGCCACGCTGCAGCTCGCAAAAAAGCACGGTACCTGGCTGGCAATGGACATCTATAACGGGACCTATATCGACGAGGTCGGCACGAAAGAGGGCTGGCCCGAGGAATATCTGCGCAAGAACCGCGAGACGACCGACGCACAGCGCGCCGCTTTCAAGCGCGCGGTCGAACTGGGGGTCAATATCGGCTATGCGACCGACGCTGGCGTCTATCCGCACGGGCTTAATGCGCGCCAGTTCCGCAACATGGTCAAATATGGAATGACGCCGATGCAGGCTATCCAGTCGGCGACCGGCCGCGCGTCGCAGGAAATGGGACGCGGTGACGTGGGCGCGATCGTTCCTGGACGCTACGCCGATTTTGTCGCGGTAAAGGCCGACCCGCTTGCCGACATCACCGTCCTCGAAAAAATCGACCATGTGATGAAGGGCGGTACGCTCATCCGCTGACCGCTTTAGCGTCAGCCCACACCCCCGCCCGTCATTGCGGGCGTAGCGAAGCAATCCAGTGCGGCTTGTCACACTCTGGATTGCTTCGCTGCGCTCGCAATGACGAAGGTATTTCAGCGTCCGCCGCGCTCAGCCGCATGTACCTCGGCGCGTTCCAGCAACAGTGCCAGATCCTCTCGGCTGATGTCGAACGTCTCGCCAAGATCGTCGAGTGCCATGTCGATATCCCCCATCAGCAGCCCAGAAGCCGGCGCAGGCGGCAGCGCCTTGCCTTCGACCGGCTTGGCGCGATGCGGATAGCTGTGCCCCGAAAAACGATGGAACAGCCATCCGATGCCCACCATCAACGCCGAATTGACCAGCACAACGACCAGGAAGTCGGCGACATGCGCCGAAAACAGTGCATATCCGCCGAGCACCGCGCTCAGCGCCGCCGCGCCGCCCGGCGGATGAAGGCAGCGGAGCAACGACTTCGTCAGGATCGCGAGCGAAACCGCGAGCGCAGCAGCCATTGCCGTATCGGGAACTATCCAAGCGACGATCGCACCGACAATCGCCGAAACGACATTGCCACCGCCGATCGACCAGGGCTGTGCCAGCGGGCTCGCGGGCACGGCGAACAGCAGCACCGCCGACGCCCCCATCGGCGCGACGATCCATGGCATCGATGACGGGAACAGCGCAGTGCAGGTCAGTCCGACGAAACCGATCCCGATCAGCGCGCCGATGCTGGCGATTACGCGGTCGCGCAGACTCGCGCCCGCCAGCAGCGGCACGAACAAACGGCCTGTATTCATTATGGCGCGGACCATCATCATCCTTCCGGCTTCGCGAGCGGCGCGATGCAATCTTTCGAACCGGGCGGCCAGAGAGGTTTATTTGCGCGTCCGCAAGCCAGAATATTGCCGGGCGTCCGTGCGGCGCGGTTCGTCCTTGAACGCCAGCGTCGTATCGCTAAACCGCGTCCATGCGTAACATGCTCCTCACCAGCGCGATCGCGCTCGCCGCCGCCCTTTCCTCTCCCGCCATGGCCCGTCCGATGACCGAGGTTGACCTTGCGACGCTGAAACGTGTCGCTGCACCAACCGCATCCCCCGACGGCCGCTGGGTCGTTTTCCAGATGACCGAGACCGAGAGCGAGACCTACAAGCGCTCGACAGGCCTCTGGCTGGTGGACCGCAATGCAAAGGGCGCAAAGCCGACGCCGATCGCCGATACGGCGGGCAAGAACGAAACCTCGCCGACTTTCGACAAGGACGGCATCCTCTATTTCCTCTCGAATGCGTCGGGCAAGGATCAGGTGTGGCGCATCGATCCAAAGGCTGGCGGCGCCGCGACGCAGGTCACCGATACGAAGGCCGATGTTTCGGGCTTCAAGATTTCGCCCGACGCGACGAAGCTGCTCGCCTGGGGCGACATCCCCAGGGAATGCACCGATTTCGGCTGCGATGCAAAGGACAAGGGCGCGCTGACCGGTCCCGGCAGCGGTCGGCTCTATAAGGACGGCGCGGGCTTCGTTCGCCATTGGGACCAGTGGGAGACGCCCGGCACCTATAGCCGCCCCTTCATCTTCAACCTTGCGGACGGCAAGGCGAGCGCCGCGCGCCCGGTCGACGCAGGCCTGACCGGCGACAGCCCGTCGAAACCCTTCGGCGGCGGCGAGGAACTGGCGTGGGGCGCCGACAGCCGCACCATTTTCTTCACGCTGCGCAAGGCCGACCGTAACGAGCCCACCTCGACCAACCTCGATATTTATAGCTGGCTCGTCGACAGCCGGATGATGCCGACCAACCTGACTGAAGACAATCAGGCGACCGACACCCTTCCCACCCCCTCGCCCGACGGCAAATGGCTTGCCTATGCCGCGATGGCGCGCCCCGGCTATGAGGCCGACCGGCAGGTGCTGATGCTCCGCAACCTCGAAAGCGGCGAAACGAAGAAGCTCACCGACGCGTGGGACCGCTCGGTCGCCTCGATCGCCTGGGCTCCCGACGGCAAATCGCTTTATGTCACCGCGCAGGACACGCTCGAACATCCGGTGTTCCGCGTCGATGTGGCAACGGGCAAGGTGGAGAAGCTGAAGGCGACGACCGAAGCCTTTGAGGGCAACATCGGCGACGTCGCGCCGCTTCCCGGCGGCGCACTGCTCTATTCGCGCAACAGCGCGCTGCTACCGACCGACCTGTTCGTTCGCGATGCGAAAGGCAAGGTCAGCCAGCTCACCAATGTCAACGCGGCGACGCTCGCCCAATTCGATCCGGTCGAACTCGACCGTGTCCAATTTGCGGGCGCAAACGGCGACAAGGTGTGGGGCATGATCGTGAAGCCCGTCAGCCCCGTGCAAAAGCTGCCCGTCGCCTTCATCGTCCATGGCGGGCCGCAGGGCAGCTTTGGCAACAGCTGGTCGACGCGCTGGAACCCGCGCGTCTTCGCGCAGCAGGGTTACGGCGTCGTCACCGTCGATTTCCACGGATCGACGGGTTACGGACAGGCCTTCACGGACAGCATCAACAAGGATTGGGGCGGCAAGCCGCTCGAGGATCTGAAGCTCGGCCTCGCCGCGGCGGGTAAGCAGGATGCGCAGCTCGACCTCAGCAACGCCTGCGCGCTCGGTGCTTCCTATGGCGGCTACATGATGAACTGGATCGCGGGCCAGTGGACCGACGGCTTCAAATGCCTTGTCCAGCACGACGGCGTCTTCGACCTGCGCGCCATGGCGTTCGAGACCGAAGAATTATGGTTCGACGAATGGGATCATGGCGGACCCTGGTGGGAGCGCACCGACCCCGAAAAGTGGAATCCGGTGAATCATGTCACCAAGTGGAAGACCCCGATGCTGGTTATCACCAGCGAGAAGGATTTCCGCATTCCCTACAGCCAGGGCCTCGCCGCCTTTACCGCGCTCCAGCGCCGTAATGTCCCGTCGGAACTGCTCGTCTTTCCCGATGAGAACCATTGGGTGCTGAAGGGTGCGAACAGCGTCCAGTGGCACCAGACGGTGTTCAATTGGCTCGGTAGTCACCTCAAGAAATGACGGTGACTTCTCTCTTCTCGTCACCCCGGACTTGATCCGGGGTCCCGCTTCTTTATTTCGATGTTGAACGCGGGGTGCCGGATCAAGTCCGGCATGTCGAAGAGATAGCGTTGTTCGGACGATCAGCCCGTTGCCGCTTCGCCGCCCACCTTGCCATAGAATATGCGCCACAGCGCCAGATCGTCGCTGAAATCGGCGTAATGATGCTCGACCCCGGCCGCGACGAACAGCAGGTCGCCCGCAGCGAACGGCGTGCGCTCGCTGCCATGGATCAGCACGCCATCACCGCGAATTACCACGTAAAGCTCGTCCTGCTCGTGCGGCGTCTGGCGGTTGGGCGGAACGGGAACCGACAGCCGGACATCGAGCGTGCCGCGCTTGAGCGCCAGCACCGACCGTTCGCCCTCGGGCGTCGGCACTTTTACCGCATAGTCGGCCAAGCGGATGACACCGCTGCGCATCGCATCGTGCATGACCTCGCTCCTGCAAGTCGGCGCCATCCTAAACTCTGCCGATCCGGCTTGCCAGCCCGCACCCCGGCTGGCAAAGGCGCCCGGCTATGCCGATGGAAAAAACGTTCGATCCCGCCGCTATCGAAGCGAAATGGGCCCATGAATGGGAAAGCCGTGGACTCTTCCGTCCCGCGCGCCCCGACGCGACACCCTTCACGATCGTCAACCCGCCGCCCAATGTAACCGGCGCGCTGCACATCGGCCATGCGCTCGACAATACGTTGCAGGACGTCCTCGTCCGCTACGAACGCCTGCGCGGCAAGGATGCGCTGTGGGTCGTCGGCATGGATCATGCCGGCATCGCGACGCAGATGGTGGTCGAGCGTCAGCTCAACGAGCGTCAGCAGAAACGCACCGATTTCACGCGCGAAGAATTCGTCGACAAGGTCTGGGAATGGAAAGCGGAAAGCGGCGGGCAAATCACCGGCCAACTCCGCCGCCTCGGCTGTTCGATGGACTGGAGCCGCGAGCAGTTCACCATGGACCCGCATTTCACCCGCGCGGTGGTCAAGGTGTTCGTCGACCTCCACAAAAAGGGCCTGATCTACCGCGACAAGCGCCTCGTGAACTGGGATCCGGCGCTCAAGACCGCGATCTCTGACCTCGAAGTCGAGTCGCACGAAGTACCGGGCCATATGTGGCACTTCAAATATCCGCTCGCGGGCGGAGAAACCTACACCTATGTCGAGCGCGACGCCGATGGCGCGATCGTGCTTCAGGAAGAGCGCGACTATATTTCGATCGCGACGACGCGTCCCGAAACGATGCTCGGCGACGGCGCGGTCGCGGTCCATCCCGATGACGAGCGCTATCGGCCCATCGTCGGCAAATATTGCGAGATCCCCGTCGGCCCGAAGGAACATCGGCGCCTGATCCCGATCATCACCGACGAATATCCCGATCCCCATTTCGGATCGGGCGCGGTCAAGATCACCGGCGCGCATGACGAAAACGACTATGGCGTCGCGCAGCGCAATGGCATTCCGATGTACCGGCTGATGGACGAGGTCGCGGCGATGCGCGCCGATGGTGTGCCCTATGCCGAAGCTGCCGCCCGCGCCGTCGAGATCGCCAAGGGTGCGAGCGCGACCCCGGCCGAAATCGATGCACTCAACCTTGTGCCCGAGGAATATCGCGGTCTCGATCGCTATGAAGCGCGTAAGCGCGTCGTGGCGGACATCGATGCCGAGGGCCTGATGGTCAAGGTCGAGGACAAGCTGATCATGCAGCCGTTCGGCGACCGCGGCGGCGTGGTCATCGAACCGATGCTCACCGACCAATGGTATGTCGACGCCGCCACGCTGGCGCAGCCGCCGATGGCCGCGGTGCGCGACGGGCGCATCAACATCGTGCCCAAGACGTGGGAAAAGACCTTCTTCAACTGGATGGAGAATATCCAGCCCTGGTGCGTCTCGCGCCAGCTCTGGTGGGGCCACCGGATTCCGGCCTGGTATGCCGAAGATGGCCGCATCTTCGTCGCCGAAACCGAAGAGGAAGCACAAGCCGAAGCGGGTGCAGGCGTTGCGCTTACGCGCGACGAGGACGTGCTCGACACCTGGTTCTCCTCGGCGCTCTGGCCTTTCGCCACGCTTGGCTGGCCCGAAAACACCGACCTTTTGAAGCGCCACTACCCCAATGACGTGCTCATCTCCGGCTTCGACATCCTCTTCTTCTGGGATGCGCGCATGGCGATGCAGGGCATGGAATTCATGGGCGACGTGCCTTGGAAGACGCTTTACCTGCACGGCCTCGTCCGCGCGCCCGACGGCGCGAAAATGTCGAAGTCGAAGGGCAATGTCGTCGATCCGCTCGGGCTGATCGACCAATATGGCGCCGACGCGCTGCGCTTCTTCATGTCGGCGATGGAAAGCCAGGGGCGCGACATCAAGATGGATGACGCGCGCCTCGCGGGCTATCGCAATTTCGCGACCAAGCTCTGGAATGCGGCGCGCTTCTGCGAAGCCAATGGCATTTCAGCCTCGACCAGCTTCGAAGCCCCTGCCGCGACCTCGCCGGTCAACCGCTGGATCATCGGCGAGGTCGCGGCGACCGTCGCCGCCATGGAAACGGCGTTCGCCGCCTATCGCTTCGACGAGGCCGCAAATGCGATCTACAGCTTTGCGTGGGACCGTTTCTGCGACTGGTATCTCGAACTGATCAAGGGCGCGATCGACGACGAGACGAAGGCCGTTGCCGGTTGGGTGCTCGACCAGATCCTTGTCATGCTCCATCCCTTCATGCCCTTCATCACCGAAGAGCTGTGGACGGGACTCGGCGACCGCGCCGACTATCCGCTGATCACGGCAAAATGGCCTGCGCCTGCCGCAGCGCGCGACGCCGATGCCAGCGCCGATATCGACTGGCTGATCAAGCTCGTCAGCGAACTTCGCACCGCCAAAGCCGAACTCGGCCTGCCTCCAGGTGCCCGCCTGACCGCGCATTTCCCAGCTTCACTCAAGAGCCGCTCAGAAAAGCTGGCCGCACAACTCGACCGCCTCGCGCGTCTTGAGAGCGTAAGTTTCGACCCCGCACCCGGCGGCGCGTCAGCCCAGCTCGTCGTCGAGGGCGAGACGATTGCCGTTCCGCTGGAAGGGGTGATCGACATCGCCGCCGAACGCGACCGCCTGACAAAGGCGCTCGCCGCCGCCGCCAAAGAACGCGACGGCCTTGCCGGGCGCCTGAACAACCCGTCGTTTGTCGAACGCGCCAAACCCGAAGCCGTCGAAAAGGCCCGCGCCGATCACGCCGCCAAGGAGGCCGAGGCCGATCGCCTGACCGCCGCACTGGCGCGACTGGGGTGATGCGCGGGTTGCAGCTTCTGGCAGTTATCGCGGGGTTGTTTCTGACCGCCCCGCTGGCTGCCGGACAGGCGACCCCGCACACACCGTCGGTCGGCAGCGCCGAACGCACCGCCATCCTGACGGCGCTGCGCGGGCACCCCGATATGCGCTTCACCTTTCGCCATCTGCGCGTCTGGAACGATGGCAGCCGCGCGATCGCTTACGCCGAAGGCGACAATGGCGTCATCGGCGGCTTCAAGATCATCCTGACCCGCGACGGCGCCGCAGCATGGACCGTCATCTGGGGCGAAGGCGATGGCGGCAGCAACAGCTGCATCGCCGGCGCGCGCCACTATCGCTGGGCACTCGATCTGATCGCATCCTATCACGCGCAGCCCGATGCGCTTTTCCCCGGCATCAGCGCACAGACGCGCGAACTCGAACAGATGGCAAAGGACGATCCCGACTCCGATTGTGTCGGCGACCTTGAAGGCGGCCCTGCGTGACCGAAGAAATCCCCATCACCCCCACCCCCGTCGCAGCCGCCGCGGACCCCGCTGCCAGCCCGGTCCCGCCGCGCCAGACCGCGCGCGGCGGCGGACGGATGGACCTGACCAGCGGGCCGATCACCAAGACGCTGATCCTCTTCGCGCTGCCCACGCTCGCCTCCAACATTCTCCAGACGCTGTCGGGATCGGTGAACTCGATCTGGGTCGGACAATTTCTAGGCAATAGCGCGCTCGCGGCGACCGCGAACGCGAACATCATCATGTTCCTGATGTTCGGCGCCTTTTTCGGTTTCGGCATGGCGGCGACGGTGCTGATCGGCCAGTCGATGGGGCGCGGCGATATCGATGCAGCGCGCCGTGCAACCGGCGGCGTGATCGGTCTTGCCCTGATCTTTTCGGTCGTCATCGCAATCCTTGGCTGGTTCGCATCCGACCGCATCCTGCGCTGGCTCGAAACACCGCCCGAGGCCTTTGCGATGGCGCACGACTATCTGCGCGTCACCTTCCTCGCAGTACCCGCGTCGATGCTTTCGGTCACGCTGATGATGGCATCGCGCGGCGCGGGCGATGCCGTGACGCCGCTGCGGTTCATGATCCTCGCGGTGGTGCTCGACATTCTGTTCAACCCCGTGTTGATCCTCGGCCTCGGCCCCTTCCCGCGGCTCGGGATTGCGGGCAGCGCGCTCGCGACCGCCGTCGCGGGGACGATCAGCCTAGCGGGTATGATCGGCTGGTTCTACGCGAAGAACCATGTCCTCCGCCTGCGCGGGCACGAACTCTCCTATCTCATTCCCAAATGGTCGGAGCTTCGCTTCATCATCGGTCGCGGCCTGCCGATGGGCGCGCAGATGCTCGTCATTTCGGGCGCCGGGCTCGTCATGGTCGGTCTCGTCAATCGCGAGGGACTCGTTACCGCCGCCGCCTATGGCGCGACATTGCAACTCTGGAACTATATCCAGATGCCGGCGCTCGCGGTCGGCGCGGCGGTCAGTTCGATGGCGGCGCAAAATATCGGCGCCGGGCGCTGGGACCGCGTATCGTCGGTGACGAACAGCGGCATCGCGATCAACCTGGCGATGACCGGGGTATTGATCATCCTCCTCCTGATCTTCGACCGCACCGCGCTCGCGCTCTTCCTCGGCAGCGAAAGCCCGGCGATCGACGTCGCACGCAATATTCAGCTTATCGCGACCTGGACTTTCCTGCCCTTTGGCACGACCATCGTCCTTATCAGCACGCTGCGCGCCAACGGCTCGGTCGTGCCGCCGCTCGTCATCCTGTTTCTGTCGATGTTCCCGATCCGCCTCGGCATATATTATTTCGGCTACGCGCCCGTCGGCAGCGACATTCTCTGGTGGAGCTTCCCGCTCTCGTCGCTCGCGTCGCTGGCGATGGCATGGGCGATCTATCGGCGCGGAAACTGGCGCCGGACGTTGCCCCAACCAAGCTCCTGAGGCGCGTTCCGCTTTCGACCAAGACGCGCGCAGCTTCGACTGGCGTCCCGGCGCCCGCTAGCCATCGACCGGTATTTGCCGCTAAAGCATCGTCAATGAACATGACAAACCGCAAGGACGCGCTGCGTGACCAGCGCGCGAAAATGCTGGCGACGGACCCCGACTGGCGCGCCTCGGACGCTCGCGTCAACCCGCGCGTCGCGATCGGTTCGATCATTGCGATGTGGGTGATCTATTTCCTGATCACCACTGTCCTCGCGATGCTGACCGGCGCGCCCGAGCAGTGGACGTCGGCAGGGCGGCGCGCCGTCGTGGTGATCGCGGGCATTCTGTGTACCTTCGTCCTTTACCAGCTACTCCAGCGGGCCCAGCCGCAAAGCTTCGGTGCCCGCCTTGCCGCGGCCATGGGGGCGGCCGTTCCGCTCGTCATCATCTATGCGACGATCAATCTGCTCGTCTTCTATTACTGGTTTCCCGTGGCTGACAGCGCCAAGCTGATCGAGGAGATGCAGGGCAAGTACCCGGGCGCATGGGAAATGATGCTGATCCTCGACAGCTCGATCCGCTGGTATTTCTTCTTTGCCGTTTGGGCGGCGCTCTATGTCGCGTTCGGCTATGCCAACGAAATGCGCGCGGTCGAACGGCGCGCAAACCATTTCCGGATCGAGGCGCAAACTGCGCAGCTGCGCGCGCTCCATTATCAGGTCAATCCGCATTTCCTGTTCAACACGCTCAATTCGCTGTCGACGCTCGTTCTCAAAGGATCGAAAAGCGAGGCGGAGACGATGATCATGAATCTGGCTTCCTTCCTGCGATCAAGCCTTGCCGTGGATCCCGAACAACTGGTCAGCCTCGACGAGGAAATCGCGCTCCAGCGGCTCTATCTCGATATCGAGCAGACGCGCTTCCCTGACCGCCTGCAGGTCGAGGTCGCAATGCCAAAGGAACTGGAAAACGCCTGCGTTCCCGTCCTGATCCTGCAGCCGATCATCGAAAATGCGATCAAATATGGCGTGGCACCCAGCAAGGGGAAGATCGCGATCCGCCTGCAAGCCAGCGCCGAATATGGCCTGCTGATTGTGCGCGTCGAAAATGACATCGACCCAAAGGCGCCAACCCCTGCTTCAGGTACCGGCCTTGGCCTCGGCAATGTCCGCGAACGCCTGCTTACGCGCTATGGTCCCACCGCCGGGTGCGAATGGGGGCCTTCGGATAACGGCGGATTTGTCGTATCGCTCTGGCTGCCATTGGCACGGGAGGCCTGCTGACTCATGATCCAAACGCTCCGGACCCTGATCGTCGATGACGAGCCGCTTGCTATCGAACGGCTGCAAATCCTTACTGGCCAACAGGACGGCATTTCGCTCGTCGGGACCGCCAGCGACGGTGCCTCGGCGCTTCGCATGGTCGACGCACTCGCGCCCGATCTGGTGCTCTGCGATATCGCGATGCCCGATCTCAACGGGCTGGAGGTTGCCGCCGCAATCGAAGGATTGAACAATCCGCCCGCTGTCGTCTTCGTCACCGCCTTTGATCGTTATGCCGTTGCCGCCTTCGATGTCGCGGCGGTCGACTATCTGCTCAAGCCGGTGTCCCCCGATCGCCTGGCGCGCGCGCTGTCGCGCGTGCGCGAATGGCGCGCGACCGAACGGTCACCAGCACAAAAAAGCAAATGGATCAACGAGTTCTGGGTTCAGAACCGGGGCGAGATGCTGCGCATCGACGCGGGCCAGGTCGACCTGATCGAGGCGGAGCGCGATTATATGCGCCTCCACGTCGGCGGGCGCAGCTGGCTGATCCACCAGACGATCAAATCACTCGAAGCCCGCATGAACCCCGACCAATTCATGCGCATTCATCGATCAAAAATGATCCGCCGCGAAGGCATCATCGGGCTCAAACATCACGGCGATGGCGCATGGAGCGTCGATCTCGGCGAAGGCGGCGTGCATCGCATCGGCCGCACCTATCTCCACGATGTAAAGGCGATCATGCACGCCTGACAAAAGGGCGGCCATGCCACCGGGGGCATGACCGCCATTCAAGGTCGCTAATCTGGCGGGCTCCTCAAGGCGCGGCGACGACAAGAGCGCCGCGGTCAGCCAAAAGTGCTTTTTGCCCGTTGAACAACTCAGCAAGCTGGGTTTCGGCTCCGCGATTGGCAGCAACTTCGCAATTGCGCACATCAGCGCGCTCGGCCAGCGTCACGCGGCTGTTCGATTTGCAAACTTGGCGGATCGCCATTTTGACGCGAACCGCCAGCCGGTCGCGGCCCTTTTCGCTGGATAGGTTGAGATCATCGTAACGAACGGTGACACTCTGCTCAGCCTTATTCGAAGGCGCTGCGGCGGCAGGTGCGATGAGTCCGGCGGCGGCCAACGGCGCCGCGATCAGGATGAAAGAAAATTTCGCCATGGGGGAGTCCTCTCGTCAAAAGGATGCGGAATACCGGTTGGCGGCCCGGGGAGACCGTTGCCCGATATCCCGCAAAGGGGTGATACTCCCTGGACGTCATGAGAATCGCGTTTGGATCGATCGGGGCGAACCACCGCTCGATTTGCAGACGAAGGACGTTAATCCGTCGACGAACGGCCGATCGGCGACAACATCATAACGATGAGTTGGCGAGGAACGTACGATCAGGGTGATATTTCCGGATAACAACGAAACTATCTTACGCTACAAGCTGTACTATGGGCGTTCGATTGTTCCGCTGGTCGATGCTGATCCTGGCCGCTGTTGCCGGAGGCATTGCACTGGGCGAGATGACAATTGGGTCGCGGGCGCGCATCGGCGGGCACGAACCGGCTTCCTATTCGCATCTCAGCGCAAATCCGCAGGCACTGATGTCTCAGGGCGACGGCGCCGCGCCCTGCCTCGACTGCCCGGACAGCTATGGTGTCGCAGTAAAGCTGCGCGCAAATCGCGATCGCAGGATGAGCGACGAGTTTCGCGAACTAGGAGCTGTGGACGTCGATTCGCCGGCAAGGGCGGATCCGGACGATGGCTATCGCTTTGGCGGACGCTTTCCCGACCCACCGCCTGAGGTGGTCGTGGACCAGCATCCCGCTCCGGGCACCCTGGCTCCTCCCCGCTCGCCCGCCGAAAGCTTGGTCCAGGTGGCGGCGAAGGATTGAGGCGTCAGCGCGGCGGCGTTGCCGGCGTTGCCGGCGCCGCGCAACGGGTGGTGTCGCCGGCCTTGCACGCCGCGACGTCGGCTTCCCACTTCATCCGTTCTTCGGCCGACATGGCGGCGACACGCGCCTTCTCGGCCTCATAGACCGCCGTTTCCTCGCTGAAGACCTGCTGGTCGTGCGCGACCTGCTGCTGCGCCGCCGACACTTCCTGTTGATAGGTCGTATTGTCCGACTTGGCACGCGACGCCTGTTCGGCATTGAGCCGGGCAGTGTTCGCGCGTTCTTCCGGGGTGGTGCCATCCTTGGCGGGTTTTTCCGGTGCCGCCGCGTCGGGCGTCGCCTGGAAAGCTGCGGCCTGACCGGAGGCGAGCAACGCGAACGCGGCGGTGGCCGCCCAAATCTTCATGGTCATTGACGCATCTCCTTCAATCGATAGGTCTGCCGCTCAAACGCTTTGGCCTGTGGCGCGTTCCCGCTGGCGAATTGACCTCGTCACGGGCAATCGCCATGCTGGACATTCCCTTCATGTCCGATCGGCCGATCATTTGCCAGCGTCACCGAAGCATCCCCTCAATCGCCCGGTATTTTTCACGCCGCTCGCGGTGCTTCTCGCCGCCGTCATCCTCAGCCTGTGGCAAGGTGCAGCCGTGGTTTCGGCCGAAACGGCGATCAACGATTGGATATTGCTGAATTTTTCGCCGCTTTTCGCCTGGGCGGGGATCTGCTTTCTGGCGCTCCTCGCCGGCATCGCGCTGTCCCCGCTGGGCGGACGGGTCATCGGCGGGCCGGGCGCGAAACCCATATTGACGCGCTGGCGCTGGTTCGCCGTCACGCTTTGCACGACGATCGCTACCGGCATCCTCTTCTGGGGCGCGGCCGAGCCGCTGTTCCATCTCAACGATCCGCCTGCGATGCTCGGGCTACAGCCCGGCAGCGACGCCGCCGCGACCTTCGCCATGTCGACGATGTTCCTCCATTGGACGCTGACGCCCTACGCAATCTACACGGTCGCTGGGCTTGCCTTCGCGCTCGTCTATTACAACCGCCGCGAGCCGTTCAGCCTGTCATCGCTTTTCGTTCCCCTGCTCGGCCAACGCGCCCACGGCCCGGTCGGAACGGGGATCGACATCATCTGCCTCTATGCGCTGGTCGCCGGGATGGCGGCATCACTGGGCGCCGGACTGCTCGCGATTGCGGGCGGGATCGAGGGGATTGGCGGCTTTGACGGCGGAACAGCCCTCCGCTGGGGTATCGCAGCGGCGATCGTCGGCAGCTTCCTGCTCTCCGCCGCGACCGGACTGCAAAAGGGCATCGCCGGCCTTTCGGTACTAAATACTTGGATTTTCTTCCTAATTATTGCCTTCGTCCTGCTCGCAGGTCCCACGGCCGATATGTTCGACCTCTCGCTACGCGGCACTTTCGACTACTTCCAGACCTTCATCCCGCGCAACCTCGGCCTCGATGTCGATACCGGCTGGCACCGGCAATGGACGATCTTCAACTGGGCGAACTGGTTCGCCTGGGCGCCAGTGACCGCACTGTTCCTCGGCCGCCTTGCGGTCGGATACAGCGTGCGCGCCTTCATCCTCTATAATCTGATCCTGCCGTCGCTGTTCGGCGCAGTGTGGATGACCGCCATCGCCGGAGCGACGATCGCGTTCGACCAACAAAGCGGCGCCAGCCTATACGCCATCCTGACCGCGCAAGGCCCCGACCCGGTGCTGTTCCGGCTGTTCAGCGCGCTCGGCGGCGGTCCGGTGGTTGCCGGGATCGTGCTGTTCGCGATCTTTCTGTCCTATGTCGCCGGCGCCGACGCCAATGTGTCGGCGATGAGCGCGCTGTCGACGCGCGGCATTACGCCCGACGCGCCCGAAGCGCCGCTTTGGGTTCAGGCAGTGTGGGGCATCACGGTCGGGCTCGTCGCAATCGTGCTGGTTGCCGGCGGAGGCATCGACGGCATCCGCATGATGTCGGTTCTCGGCGGCTTTCCCGCGCTGTTCGTCATTATCGGTGCCGCGATGTCGCTGGCGGTGATGGCGGTACGGGGACGGCGCGAAGCCGCCCCCGCCCAGTCCTGAGAAAGGGGCCTCAGGACTACCAGATCCGTGTGCGTTCCTCGGGCTTCAGATAATATTTGGCGCCCGCGGCGACGCTGAATGCCTTGTACCACGCATCGACGTTGCGCAACGGCCCGATAATGCGCCAGCGCGCGGGGCTGTGCGGATCGCTCGCGACCTGTTGCTTGATCGCATCCTCCCGCTGCTTCGTCCGCCATGCCTGCGCAAAGGCTAGGAAAAAGCGCTGGTCGCCGGTCAGGCCGTCAATCACGGGTGCGGGCTTGCCCCCGAGCGAACGACGATAGGCGTCATAGGAGACCTCCAGCCCCGCCAGATCGGCGATATTCTCGCCCATCGTCAGGTCCGGATTGATGAACGAGCCCGGGGCGGCTTCATAGGTCGCATATTGCGCGCCGAACGCCTTAGCCTGCGCATCAAATCGCGCTGCGTCCTCCGGCGTCCACCAATCGCGCACCGCGCCCTCGGCGTCGATCTTGCGCCCCTGATCGTCAAAGCCGTGGGTGATCTCATGACCGATCACTGCGCCGATCGCGCCATAATTGACCGCATCGTCGACGCTTTCGCTGAAATAGGGCGCCTGCAGGATGCCGGCCGGGAACACGATCTTATTCTCGAGCCCGCCGTTATAGGCGTTCACTTCCTGGGGGTTCATCGACCATTTCTTGCGATCCACGGGTTTGTTCAGGTCCGACAGTGCATAGGCATATTCGAACGCCGCGCTGCGCTTCACATTGCCGTAAAGATCGGCGGGATCGATCTTCAGCTCCGAATAGTCGCGCCATTTGTCGGGATAACCGACCATCACGTCCATCTTCGCGAGCTTCGCGAGCGCCGCTTCCTTCGTCGCAGGTGCCATCCAGCTATTGTTCCGGATGCGGTCGCCCATCGCGAGCTTCAGGTTGGTGACCAACACCTCCATCTTCGCCTTCGCGCTCGCGGGGAAATATTGCTTGGAATAGGTTTCGCCGACCAGTTCGCCAAGGCTGCCGTCGACAAGCGTCAGGCCGCGCTTCCAGCGGGGACGCAGTTCGCCGACCCCGCTCAGTGCCTTGGTATATTCAAACCGGCTGTCGACGAAGGCCTTCGACAGATAAGGCGCGGCATTGTCGGCAACGTGGAATTGCTGCCACAGCTTGATCGTGTCGAGCGGCGTCTTGGCATACAGCGCGGCAATGTCCCGGATCGCGGTGTTTTCGTTGACGATGATGCGCTTTTGCGGCGCGATGCCGGATCCTTCGAACCAGGCCTTCCAGTCGAGCCCTGGTGCATATGCGGCAAGCTCGTCCGACGACATGGGGTTGTTGATCTTGCCGATGTCGCGGCGATCGGCGATCGCCCAGCTCACCTTGGCAATCTCGGTCTCGAACGCCATGATGGCGTCGGCGGCCTTTTCGGCGTCAGCATTACCCGCCATCTTCATCGTCCGCGCGATATAGGCGCGGTACGCATCACGCTGCGCCTTGAAGCTATCGTTCAGATAATAGTCCCGCTCGGGAAGCCCCAGGCCACCCTGCCCCAGCCAGAGCACGTTGACGGTAGGATCAGCGGTGTCGGCATAGGGACCGCCGCCGACGATCGTCGCGCCGAATGTCCCCTGAGTGCCGCCCATGAAGCGCGCCATTTCGCTCTTGTCCTTGATCGCGGCAACTGCAGCGATATCGGCCAACAATGGCTTGGCGCCGAGCGCATCAACTCGCGCCTCGTCGAGGAAGCTCTGGTACAGCCCGCCGACCTGGCTTGTCGCGGGCGCGCCCGACACGACGGCGCGCAGTTGGCGCTGGGTCAGGTTGTACACGTCATAATCGACACCGGCGGAAGCCTGGTCGGACGGGATTTCGGTACGCGCAAACCAGCCGCCGTTGGCGTAGCGATCAAAATCGTCGCCGGGCTTCACCGACGGATCGCGCGCGTCCAGGTCGACGCCCCATTTGCCAAAGGTCAGCGCCTTGAGCGAGCCTTCGCCGGCGCCTGCCCCTTCGTCGGCCATAGCGACCAGCGATACGGAACGTTTCGCGTCATGCGCGACCGTTGGGGTTGCCAGGCCGGCCGCAATCGCCAGCGTGGCGCCCCCCAAAAATATCTTCTTCATTCTACGTCTCCTTGCTCCCCATCTCTGAATGTCAGAGACGCCCGCAGAGCAAATGGGTCAAGCGAGTGCATGACGTTTGGTCGAACTCTTTGGCATGTTGGTGGAAAGAGTACTGGCTGCGTCCCGCATTGCAGCGCGGCGCGGCGCACCCTATTTATGGATCAACCGCGCAAAACCGCACTTGCGCCCCTAGAACAAATCTGGAACATACCTCTCCCATGAGTCTCACCCACATTAAAGTGCGCGGCGCGCGCGAGCATAATCTCAAGGGCGTCGACGTCGACCTGCCGCGCGATGCGCTGGTCGTCATCACCGGCCTGTCGGGCAGCGGAAAATCGTCGCTCGCGTTCGACACCATCTATGCCGAGGGTCAACGGCGCTACGTCGAGAGCCTGTCGGCTTACGCCCGCCAGTTTCTTGAAATGATGCAAAAGCCCGACGTCGAACATATCGACGGCTTGTCGCCGGCCATCAGCATCGAGCAGAAGACGACGAGCCGGAACCCGCGCTCGACCGTCGCGACGGTCACCGAGATATACGACTATATGCGCCTCTTGTGGGCGCGCGTCGGCATTCCCTATTCGCCCGCGACGGGCGAGCCGATTTCGGCACAAACGGTCAGCCAGATGGTCGATCGCGTGATGGAATTGCCCGAGGGGACGCGCGCCTATTTGCTCGCGCCCGTCGTGCGCGGCCGCAAGGGCGAGTATAAGAAGGAACTCGCGCAGTGGCAGAAGGACGGCTTCACGCGCGTTCGGATCGATGGCGAGTTTTACGAGATCGGCGAGGCGCCGGCGCTCGACAAGAAGTACAAGCATGACATTGAAGTCGTCGTCGACCGGGTCGCCGTGCGCGAGGGTCTTGGCACGCGGCTCGCCGACAGCTTCGAGACTGCACTGAAGCTCGCGGAAGGGCTCGCCTATGTCGACCTTGCCGACGGCCCGGTCCCGGGGCGCGAGGAAGAGGATACCGGCGGCGCTATGAAGGGCGCAGGCATCCCGGCGAACCGGCTGATCTTCTCCGAGAAATTTGCCTGCCCAGTCTCGGGCTTTACGATCGCGGAGATCGAACCGCGGCTGTTCAGCTTCAACGCACCGCAGGGCGCCTGCCCCGCATGCGACGGCCTTGGCGAGCGTCAGGAATTCGATCCCGACCTCGTCGTCCCCAACCATGCGCTGTCGCTGAAAAAGGGCGCAATCGTACCGTGGGCGAAATCGAACCCGCCCTCACCCTATTATATGCAGGTGCTCGAAAGCCTGGGCAAAGCTTATGGTTTCGACCTCACGACCCCGTGGCAGGATCTGCCGGGCGAAGTGCAACTCATCATCCTCTATGGCAGCGGGGGCAAACCCGTCGAGCTGACCTTCAAGGACGGCAAGCGCACTTATACGACGCACAAGGCGTTCGAGGGCGTTATCGGAAACCTGAACCGCCGCCTGCTCCAGACCGAAAGCGCGTGGATGCGCGAGGAGCTGAGCAAATATCAGGCGCCGCATCCGTGCGAGACGTGCAATGGCGCGCGCCTCCGCCCCGAACCGCTCGCCGTGAAGATCGCGGGCGAGAATATCAGTATGTCGGCGCAACGCTCGGTTGCCGATGCGCTCGGCTGGTTCAGCACGCTCGACGAAAAGCTGAACGACACGCAGAAGCAGATCGCCAAGGCGATCCTGAAAGAGATCAACGAACGGCTTGGTTTCCTCAACAATGTCGGGCTCGATTACCTCAACCTCAATCGCACATCGGGCACGCTGTCAGGCGGCGAAAGTCAACGCATCCGCCTCGCCTCGCAGATCGGCAGCGGCCTGTCGGGCGTACTATACGTGCTCGACGAGCCGAGTATCGGCCTGCACCAGCGCGACAACGACCGCCTGCTCGCGACACTGAAGCGCCTCCGCGACCTCGGCAACACCGTCATCGTGGTCGAACATGATGAGGACGCGATCCGCCATGCCGATTATGTCGTCGACATGGGGCCCGGCGCGGGACTGCACGGCGGCGAAATCGTCGCCGAGGGCACGCTCGAACAGGTGCTCGCAAACCCGAAAAGCCTGACCGCCGCCTATCTGACCGGCGCGAAGAAGATCGAGATTCCCAAGCACCGCCGCAAGGGAAATGGCTTCGACCTCGTGCTCAAGGGTGCGCGCGCGAACAATCTCCAGAATGTCACCGCCAAGATCCCGCTCGGCACGTTCACCTGCGTCACCGGCCTGTCGGGCAGCGGCAAGTCGAGCCTGATCATCGACACGCTCTATGCCAGCGCGGCGCGCGTCCTCAACGGTGCGCGGATGATCGCGGGGCCGCACGACAGCCTGAAAGGGCTGGAGCATTGCGACAAGGTGATCGACATCGACCAGTCGCCGATCGGCCGCACCCCGCGCTCGAACCCCGCGACATACACCGGCGCCTTCACGATCATCCGCGACTGGTTCGCGGGCCTCCCCGAAAGCCAGGCGCGCGGCTACAAACCCGGGCGCTTCAGCTTCAACGTCAAGGGCGGGCGCTGCGAGACCTGCACCGGCGACGGGCTGATCAAGATCGAGATGCACTTCCTGCCCGATGTTTATGTGACGTGCGAGACGTGCCACGGCAAACGCTACAACCGCGAAACGCTGGAAGTGAAGTTCAAGGGTCACAGCATCGCCGACGTGCTCGACATGACGGTCGAGGATGCCGCCGAATTCTTCAAGGCGGTGCCCTCGATCCGCGAGAAGATGGCGATGCTCGTCCGCGTGGGCCTCGGCTATATCAAGGTCGGGCAACAGGCGACGACGCTGTCGGGCGGCGAAGCGCAGCGGGTGAAGCTGGCCAAGGAATTGTCGCGCCGCTCGACCGGACAGACGCTCTACATCCTCGACGAACCGACCACGGGCCTGCATTTCGAGGATGTCCGGAAGCTGCTCGAAGTGCTGCAGGCGCTCGTCGATCAGGGCAATAGCGTCGTCGTGATCGAGCATAATCTCGATGTCATCAAGACCGCCGACTATATCCTCGACCTCGGCCCCGAAGGCGGGGTCAAGGGTGGCGAAATCGTCGCTGCTGGAACGCCCGAGCAGGTGGTGAAGGAAAAGCGCAGCTTTACCGGGCAGTATCTGGCGCCGCTGCTGGAGAAATAGGTGGGGAAGAGCTAAAAGCGCGCATGGTTTGCAGCGGGAGTTTCATGCGATGCCCCTCGATCTTGTACGCTATGCCCTTCCCTGCATCGCCGCGCTGTTGGCGACTCCCGCGACTGCGGCAGTTCCGCCCTCACCCGAAAGGGCGCTCGAAGCTTATGTAGATGGATTGCGAACCGGTCGGGTCGAGCGATTGCAGGAGCTGTTCCTGCCCGACGGGCAATTCTGCACGCTGGCCGAAGGCAACGCATCGCCGGTCGATTGCAAGCGCTTCGCCGAGGTACTCGCGAGCTGGGCGGCGCGGCCCGATCCGTCCGCAACCGGGCGCGTTCTCGGTCGCCACGATGCGACGCCCTCGATGAGCGCGATCACCTATGAACTGCATTTCGGCGGTGACCGTTACCTTGACCAGCTCCTGCTCTATCGCACCGAAGCCGGGTGGCGCGTCGTCGCCAAGACCACTGCGGTCCGGTGACTCAGCCAGATCCGGTAGGCGCATATGATGCGTCGGTCTTGGCCAGAGCGAGTAGAGCTTTGGAATAGAAACCCCAGGTGATCACGGCGTTGCGCGGGTCAACGTGGGATTTCGCGAGGCGCGGGAGAGATGATGATAGAGAAGAATCGTTGCGCACGACGGAAGGAATGATAACGTTCCCATAGTTGAGATATGGGGTGAGGCCATGAAATTCCGTGCATTCGCATTGACCCTTGCAGCGTTGCTGTCGCCCACCGTTACGCGTGCCGAGGGCTTTCTGAAGGTCGATGGCACAAAGATCGTCGACGGATCGGGCAAGCCCGTGATCCTGCGCGGCATGGGCCTCGGCGGCTGGATGCTGCAGGAAGGCTATATGTTGAAGCTCGGCGAGGTCGGGCAGCAGCACAAGATCCGCGCCAAGCTGGTCGAACTGGTTGGTGAGGCGCGCACGGCGGCCTTCTATCGGGCCTGGCTCGACAATCACACGACCGAGGCCGACATCGCCGCGATGGCGAAATGGGGATATAATTCGGTACGCCTGCCGATCCATTTCGACCAGCTCACCCTACCCGCCGACAAGGAACCGAAGGCCGGTCGGGACACGTGGCATGAAGAAGGTTTCCAGCGCATCGACCGCCTGCTCGCATGGAGCAAGGCGAACCGCATCTATCTGATCCTCGACCTTCACGCCGCGCCCGGCGGACAGGGCAATGATCTTGCGATCTCCGACCGCGATCCGGAGAAGCCGTCGCTTTGGCAAAGCGCGGAGAACCAGCGCAAGACGATAGCGCTCTGGACCAAGCTTGCGGCGCGCTACAAGGACGAGCCGTGGATCGGCGCCTATGATCTCATCAACGAGCCGAACTGGAGCTTCGCGACCCCCGGAAAGGGCAATGGATGCGATGAGACCGAAAACAAGGCGGTCTGGGACTTGCAGAAGCGCATCACCGCGGCGATCCGCAAGGTCGACAATCGGCATATCGTGATCATCGAGGGCAATTGCTGGGGCAATAACTACAAGGGACTGCCACCCGCGTGGGATACGAACATGGTTCTGAGCTTCCACAAATATTGGAACCGCAACGACGAGGCGAGCATCGCCGAAATCAGGGCGCTGCGCACCAGTTATGACCGTCCGATCTGGCTCGGCGAGTCGGGCGAGAACAGCAACGGCTGGTATCGCGACGCGATCGCGCTGATCGAGGGCTACGGGATCGGTTGGAATTTCTGGCCGCTCAAGAAAGTCGGCTTCAACCAACCGCTAGAGATCGTCGCCGGCGACGGCTGGATGAAGATTGTGGCTTGGATGACGGGCAAGGGTGCAAAGCCCGCGCCCGACGAGGCATATGCCGCGATGATGCAGCTCGCCGAAAACACGCGCTTCGATCGGAACATCCCGAAACCCGACGTCATCGACGCAATGTTTCGCCAGCCGCGTGACGCGAGCTACCGCCCCTTCGTCGCCCGCACGTTGGATAGCAAACCGCTGACAATTGCCGCCGCCGACTATGATCTCGGCCCCCCAGGGGTCGCCTATCACGACATCGTCGATGCCAATTATCATGTCGCGACCGGCGGCGAGCGGACAGCGTGGAATAATGGCACGACCTATCGCAATGATGGCGTCGACATAGCGCGCGAAGCGAACGGAACGCCCTATGTCAGCGATTTCGTCACCGGCGAGTTTATGCGTTACAGCGCCAATGTCGCAAAGGCTGGCCGCTGGACCGTCACCGCGCGCATTCGCTCGGCGAAGGGCGGGCGCATCGGCATCGACGAGAGCGGCGTCGCCGTCCCCGCGGGAACCGTGTGGCAGATCGTGAAGCTTGCCGACGTCGACCTGCCCGCTGGCCCAGGCGCAGCGACGCTCCGCGCGATCGATTGCAGCGACTGCGAGGTCGCCGAGCTGATCTTCACGCCGCGCTGACCGGCGGAACCCGATCCCCTCCCCGCGCGTCCTGTCTGCACAAGCGGACGGGGCCCGTTTTGGAGGATGCGATCCATGTCCATGCTTGCCGTTTTTATCGGACGACTCTTCATCGCCCTGATTTTCATCGTGTCGGGGATCAACAAGCTGATCCATGTGTCGGATACCAGCGCGATGATTTCCGCCGCCGGCCTGCCTGGCGGGCTCGCTGTCCCGACGGGCCTGTTCGAACTCGTCGCGGGCATTTGCATCGCGCTTGGAATTGCAGTTCGGCTCTGGTCGACCCTGCTCGCCGGCTTTGTGCTGGCCACGATCATCTTTTTCCACCGCGAATTCACCGATCCTGTGCAGGCGATGGCCGCGATGAAGAATCTGGCGATCGCCGGCGGTTTGCTTTGCCTGTTCGGCTATGGCCACACGCGCTGGAGCTATGATGCGCTGCGGGCGAAGCGGCGCGCGGAAGTTGCCGAAAGTGCCGCGCAGCGTCATGCGGCCGAGGCGGAACTTCGAGCGGCGCGCGCCGAAGGGCGCGCCGAAGCGGTGGGAGCGCCCGTCGTCGTCGAAAAGCGGCCCTTCTGGCGCCGCTAGACGTTCGCACTTGGCATCGTGCCCGCGCTGCGCTAGCCTTCACTTAACGTTTACGTAAAGGGAGGGTTTGCCATGGCGTCCCGTGATCTCGACATTGTCGTCTACGGCGCAACCGGCTTCACCGGCCGCCTCGTCGCCGAATATCTCGCGCACCATTATAAGGACCGCAAGGATGCGCCGAAATGGGCGATGGCGGGGCGCAGCCTCGACAAGCTTGCCGAAGTGCGCGACCTGATCGGCGCCAGCGAAGAAACGCCGCTGATCGTCGCCGACGCGAGCGATCCGGCGAGCCTCGACAAGATGGCCGAAAGCACGAAGGTCGTGCTGACGACCGTGGGCCCGTACCAGCTTTACGGCAATGAACTTGTCGCCGCCTGCGTCCGCGCCGGCACCGCCTATGCCGATCTTTGCGGCGAACCCGGCTGGATGCGCGACATGATCGACGCGCACGAAGGAGCGGCCAAGGCATCGGGCGCGCGCATTACGTTTAGCTGCGGCTTCGACTCGATCCCCTTCGACCTCGGCGTCGCCTTCCTGCAGGCAGAGGCGGTGAAACGCCACGGCAAGCCCGCGCCGCGCGTCAAGGGTCGCGTCCGCAAGATGGCGGGCGGCGCGTCGGGCGGCACGATCGCGAGCCTGACCGAAACGCTGAAAGCTATCGCGAAGAAGCCTTCGCTTGCGCTGCTGCTCAAATCCTCCTTTGCGCTGACGCCGGGCTTTGAGGGGCCTTCGCAGCCCACGGGCCTGATCCCCGAATATGACGGCGCGACGGGCACCTGGACCGCGCCTTTCGTGATGGCACCCATCAATACCAAGAATGTCCACCGCACCAACTTCCTGCTCGGCCATCCGTGGGGCGAGGATCTGGTGTACGACGAGATGGTGATGACGACGATCGGCGACGCGGGGAAAGCGATGGCCGAAGCGATGGCGAAGGCAAACCCGTTCGACCCGAGCATCAAGCCCGGCGAAGGACCGAGCAAGGAAGAACGCGAGAACGGCTTTTACGACATCCTCTTCATCGGCGAATATCCCGACGGCACCACAGTCCGCGCGTCGGTTCAGGGCGACCGCGACCCCGGCTATGGTTCGACGTCGAAGATGCTGGCCGAAACGGGCATCGCTCTGCTCGCGAACAAGGGCAAAGGCGGCGTCTGGACGCCCGGCGCGCTGCTGGGCGACGCGCTGATCGAGCGGCTGACCGCGAACGCCGGATTGACGTTCCAGATCGAGGACTAAAAATAAGATGACGACCTCTCCCAGCGCGCTCGACGCGCTGCTCTCCACGCTGCGCACCGAAGAGGGCGTGGCCAAGGCACATATCGACGAAGGCTGGATGCAGGGCCGCACCGCCTATGGCGGCATCAGTTCGGCGGTGGCGCTTGCGGGGACGATGGCGCTTCACCCGACCGAGACCCCGCTCCGCTATGCGCAGATCAGCTTCGTGGGTCCCGTCGGCGGCGATTGCACCATCGAAACGCGCGTGCTGCGCCAGTCGAAATCGAGCCTGTTCATCGACGCAGGCGTGTCGAGCGATCAGGGTTTCGGTACCGCCGCGGTCTTCGCCTTTTCGGGCGACCGTAACAGCCATCTCGACCACGACCGGTTAGCGATTCCCGATGCCCCCGATCCTGAAACACTGGCTCCGGTGCCCGAGCATCATGCGCGACCGCCCTTCACGCGCCATTTCGACATGCGTCCGACCACTGGCCCGCGGTTCGGTTGGAAAAGTGACGTTGGCGAATATCTGACGTGGGTCCGCTTCGTCGAGGAACCGGCGTGCCACCCCGCGGTCGCGCTGCTGGCGATGGGTGACGCGCTGCCCCCCGCCGCAATGGCTCTATTCAGCCAGTTCGGGCCGATCAGCTCGATGAACTGGACGGTCAATATGCTCACCGGCACGCCGACAACCGACGACGGCTGGTGGCTGCTTTCGGCGAGGACCGGCTATGCGCGCCACGGCCTGTCGGTACAGGACATGATGCTGTGGAACCGCGCCGGCGAGCCGGTGCTGAGCGGCAGCCAGGCGATCGCGATTTACGCCTGATATTGGGCGAAAGCTTGCCTTTATACTTCTTCATCACCCCGGAATTGATCAGGGGTCCCGCTTGATGTCCAAGCCAGCCGATGCCTTCAAAAAGCGGGATTCCGGATCAAGTCCGGGATGACGGAAGTGGAGTGACGGAACATCCGCTTCCCCAACCCACAGCGGATCTACGCTTGAACCGGCAGGTCGATGATCGCGTCGAGACCGCCGCCCACCCGGTTGCGGAGCGTCAGTCCGCCGCCCTCGCCTTCCGCGATATCGCGCGCGATCGAAAGGCCAAGCCCGGCGCCGCCGGTCGCGCGGTTGCGTGACTGTTCGCCGCGCGCGAAAGGTTCGACCAATGTCCGGATCTGTTCCTCGGTGAGGCCGGGGCCGTCGTCGGAGATGACGATCTGCGCGCGGCCGCTCTGGTTGCGCACCGAAAGCCGCGCGCAGATGCCATAGGCAACGGCATTGTCGGTCAGGTTGCGCAGCGCGCGCTTGAGCAGCATCGGCCGCGCCAGAACATTGGCGTCGGCGATGTCGTCCATCGCGACATCCTTGCCGCGTTCCTGGTAATCGGCCACCAGTTCGCCGACGAGTTCACGCAAGGGTATGCGTTCCTGCGCTTCGGTGCCCGCACCCGATCGCGCGAGCGCCAATATGTCGCTCAGCATAGCGGTCATTTCCTCGATGCTCGCGATCATCTTGTCGCGCAGCGCATCGTCGTCGACCTGTTCAACACGCACGCGCAAACTGGCAAGCGGCGTGCGCAAATCGTGGCCGACGGCACCGAGCATCCGGTCCTTGTCCGACAGCATCGTCGTGATCCGGCCGCGATAGGCGTTAAACGCGCCGATCAGGTCGCGGACGTCCGATGGCCCCTCTTCTTCGAGGGGCTCGGCATCGCGCAGCGCCGGGTTGGCCCGCGCCGCGCGCGTCAGGTCGCGCAGCGGGCGGGCGGCCCGCCAGGCGATAAACATGATCGGCACGAGCAGCAGCAGATAGAGCGACAACGTCTGCCAGACGAGGAAGCCCTGCAACCGGTTGCCGCCCGCAGCAATGCGCGAGCGGACGGCGAAATAGCGGCCATCGACCTTTGCGACGACAATGACGGCACGATCGGGGAATTCGGGTCGCCGCAGCCGCTGGCGTTCGCGCGGCGGAAGCGCCCAAGCGTCCACCGATTCAACCTGAATATTCGTCTCGTCCAAAAGCCCGCTGACATATTTTGCAAGGTCGGGCAGCCGGACCGCACCGACAGGCACCGGCGGAGCTGTATCCGAAATTACGAGTTTTTGTGCGCGCTCGCGCGCTTCCGCATCATTCTGCGGGCGCCTGAAATCGCCGCGTCTGTCACGCTCGATCGCGTCGATCACGCGCGCGACCGCCATGCCACCGCCATGCGCCAGCGCCTGTTGCTTCATCCCGCGCGACAGCAGGACGAAATTGATCGCCTGCGCGACGAACAGCATCACCGCGACGGCAAAGACAAGCTGGCCGATCAGGCTTTTGGGCCACAGGCGCAATTTCATGTCGTGGGCCCCATGCGCTTCACTTCGCACGCGAGCGTATAGCCCCCGCCCCACACTGTCTTGACGAGCTGGGGATGCGCAGGGTCGACCTCGATCTTTTTGCGCAGGCGGCTGACGAGATTGTCGATCGCGCGGTCGAAGATATCGGCCTCGCGCCCGCGCACCATGTCGAGCAGCCGGTCGCGGCTCATCACCTGTCGCGGATGGCGCACCAGCGCGTGAAGCAGATGATATTCGCCCGACGACAGCGCAACCTCATTGCCTTCGCCGTCGACCAGCACGCGCTCGACTTCGCGCAGCACCCAGTCGCCAAAGGCATAATAGGTACCGCCAGGATCGAGCGCACGGCCACCCTGCTGCGTGCGGCGCAGCACGGTGCGGATGCGGGCGACAAGTTCGCGCGGGTTGAAGGGTTTGACGACATAATCGTCGGCGCCGATCTCCAGCCCGATAATACGCTCGGTATCCTCGGCGCGCGCGGTGAGCAGGATGACGGGAATGCTGCTCGTCTCGCGCAAATGGCGCGTCAGCGACAGGCCGTCTTCGCCCGGCATCATGATATCGCTGACGACCAGATCGATGCCTTGCGCACGCAGTACCGAGCGCGCCTCGGCGGCGCTCGCCGCGTCGGTCACGGCAAAGCCCTGCGCGGTCAGATATTCGCCCAGCGGTTCGCGGATCGAAGGCTCGTCGTCGATCAGCAGGATGCGGGGCGTGTCGCTGTCGGTCATCGGGTTTCCGTTAAAAAGATGCCAGTTCGAGAGATGCTAGTTCGCCCACCGGCCGCGGGGACCGATGGGCGATAGCTGGCAGGGACCGGCAACAAAGGCAATGCCGGGAGGGGAGGAAGGCCTGCGTCTTGCCGCGCAGCCCCTGCCAAATGGCTTATGGGTTGACGGGAGCAGCCGGAGCCGCGCCGCCGCGCTTGGCACGCCATGCACCGCGCTGGGCCTTGCGTTCCTCGGGCGTGACCTGACCGTCCTTGTTCGCATCGGCCGCGTCGAAGCGCGCGAGCGCCGCGGTCTGGAACTCGGCCTGGCTGATCGCCTTGTCGCCGTCGCTATCCGCCTTGCCCATCATCATGCCGTGGTGGCCGCCGCGTTTGCCATGATGGCCGCGCATACCACCGCGCTTGTCGCCGCGCTCGGCGCGTTTTGCCGCACGGTCGGCGCCATGCTGGTCCCACTCGGCCTTGCTGATGCTGCCGTTGCCGTCGGCATCGAGGCTGGCGAAACGCTTCGCCTGCATTTCGGCATGCCGTGCGGCGCGGTCGGCGGCGTCAAGCTTGCCGTCTTTGTTGACGTCCATCTTGGCGAACATCTCCGCTGCCCGGGTTTGCACATCGGCCCGGGTTTGGACGGCATCGCGGTCACCGTCGCCGGGCGCCGCAAGAACGGGCACGGCGACCAGCGCGGCACCCAGCGTCAAAAGAGAGAATTTCTTGATCACGTAACGAACTCCTTCGAGGGAGCGCCAAGGAGAGGTCGGCGTCCCGATGAAAGCGTTCTAGGCACGATTTGTCCCAGCCTGTTGCCGGATAGGCGAAAAATTGTCGCAAATTGTCGCAGAAACGATGCTCGGTTCATTTCGCAGCAAGCGGCGCAGGCAACAAATAGGTCAGGCCCTTGGTAAAACCCCGCGGCGCCACCGATACATGGTCCTCATCATTCAGTACGTCAGCCCGGATCTGCAGTCCCGGATAGCCGCGCCGTTTCAGCGTTGCGACCAGCGCCTCGCTATCGCCGACCATATCCATCGTCTTGTTGAAGCGGGGATCGCCTTCTCGAACCGCCTCATATTCGCCGGTATAGATATAGACCTTCGCCGCAAGGTCGCGATGCGCCGCCGCATAGGCCGTCTCGGCCGCAAACATGTGCCGTTTGTCGTACCATAGCGAGGGGCTGCCGAGGATGTAGCCGTCGAACATCGCGGGATCGGTGAACAATATCTGCGTCCCCAGCAAGGCGCCGTAGGAATGGCCGAGGAACAGCTTTTGCCGGGGATCCGTCCGATAGCGACCGGCGATGAAGGGAAGGACATGATCGCGCAAATAGCGCTGATAGGCGCCGCCTCCGCCATGCACCGTATCGGCGGGAGCGTCGCTCGGCCCGAGGGCAGTCGGTGTATAGTCGCGCCGCCGACTTTGAACCGGATCGTCGCCCTTGGCATAGGACAGGCCGACGAGGATGAAATCCTGCACTTTCGGCCCTTCGACGTTCAACCGCCGCGCAATCTGCCGCACCACCGGAAAGGCATAGTCGGCGTCGGTGACATAGAGCACCGGATAAGTGCGCTGAGACTCCTTGGCGTAAGAAGGCGGCACGCTGACAAAGACCTGATAGTCGCGGCCCGATGCCGGATCGGGCACGTCCCAAACCTCGCTGCCCAGCAGGGCATAGGGCTTTCCATGCCCTTCCTGAGCGGCCTGCGCCGCGATTGCCGAACCATTGTCATGCCCCGGCGCCGCGCCGCTACATCCCAAAAGCAGCGCCACGCCAAAGGCGCCCGCTGCCCGATATCCCTTTGCCATTGTTTCCGAATCTCCCCCGTCTGTCCCTTGCCCGTGCCAATCCGCAATCGCATAACGGCTGGCAATGGAGCGGTGCTGACGACCGGCCCAGCCGTTCATACGCCGGGGCGGAGCGATGGAGAGCAGCGAGAAGAGAACCCGGCGCATTTTAGAAGCGCGGCGTCCGCGCCGCCTGTCCGGCCCGGAAACAGGTAAGCCCCGTCGCATTTCTGCGGCGGGGCTCCCTAGACTTCGTCCGAAGACAGAAGTCAAATTCTACTCTTTCTTTCGATCAAGCAGATAGATGAAACGCGGCAGGTCCCGGAAGGTTCCCGCCGCGCCGATATTTTTTAGGTTATCTTACGCGCGGCAGCCGACCCAAGGATCAGGAACAGCACGACGAGAGCCAGGCCGACGAAAAACAGGATTTTCGCAATGCCGGCGGCCGCGCCAGCAACGCCGCCAAAGCCGAGTACCGCGGCAAGCAGCGCGATCACGGCGAAAATCAAAGCCCATTTAAACATCTGACGTCTCCTTGCATTTGCGCACGACACCAGCTCCGAAAGCGCGTCACTTTCGAGGGGGAAACGGCCGGTCGCCGCGCCGCAAATCTCCGATTGTTGATACGAAGGCATAACGACGCCAGCGCATGAAAGTTCCTGTGTCCCGGCAGATAGCCCCTTGCCTATCCTGCCGACCACGCGTTTATGCGCGCATCGTTCTGGGGAGGTTTCATGCGCATTTCATCGTTCAACCGGGTGCTCGCCGCGGCAGCACTGACGCTTTGCATTCCGGCTTTGGCCGGTGCCCAGCAAGGCGACGCGGCGCCGACGCAAGGCGTGGCATATCTGAACAAACAAATGACCGCGCTCGCCGAGCGAAACGGCGCCGATGGCTGGCGCGTCACACCAAGCGGGCTGCGCTGGCGCCGCATCGCGGGCGACGGCAGCGGCGCGCACCCCGGCCCGACCGACCAAGTCACCGTCCATTATGTCGGTACCTTCGCCGATGGCCGCGAGTTCGACAGTTCGGTGCGGCGCGGCGAGCCGACGACCTTTCCGCTGAACCGCGTGATCGACGGCTGGCAGGAAGGCGTCGCGCTGATGGGAGTCGGCGACAAGGTGGAACTCGCGATCCCGTGGCAGCTCGCTTATGGCCCCGTCGGCAAGGGGCCGATCCCGGGCGGCGCCACCCTGCTGTTCACGGTCGAATTGCTCGGCATCGAGCCTGCCCGCTGACATCGGCGGGAGACCGGCGGAGCGCGACGGGACCTGACCGGAATTTTCCGGTCGCGCCCGTCATTGTGACTTGGATGTCGACATGAACACTTCGCCGGTGGCCGGGTCCACCGAAAGTTTCGGCGAGCTTTTGCAGGGGTAGGACGCGTTCATCGCGATCAGAAACAGCATGTGCGTGGACACTTGCCGGATTTGCGGATGCTCGCGAAGATATTTGTGGAACACGTCCCTGTTCTGTTCATAGGTCGCGCCCGGCGGCAGGCAATAGACCGCCTGTTCGGCGGACTTGTCTGCGTTCATCACAGGCGCATCGGCCATGCCCATGAAATATCCGATGCAGGCGCTATAGTCCTTCGCGCTTGCTACACACTGATTATAATAGGAATTCCCGCCCGCGAGGCTTTCGCGCGGTTGAAAGGCCGCGCCGTCGGCCGGAGTCAGCGCCGCCAGCAGCGCCAGAGCAACCAATTGCTTCATTCGCCCTCCCCGGGTCTGTCCTGTGGCATATTCTATACCCTAAGTACCCGACGGCCTAATGATATGCGACAGGCTGCATCGAGCGGGATATCGCCTGAACGCGAACGCCGGACGAAGGCGCAGGGCCGACTATATGAGATTTCGGAAGTTGGAGCGGGTAGCGGGAATCGAACCCGCCTAGCTAGCTTGGAAGGCTAGAGCATTACCACTATGCTATACCCGCATCTCCAAGGTCGGCGGCGATTGCCATTTTGACCGCCCGCAGTCAAGCGCATCATTGAGAACATCTTGGCAACATGCTAAAGATGCGCCGTGCAGGACGGCGAAGACCATGACACCGACGATGCTGCGGAGACCCCGGTCCGCAAGATCATCCATGTCGACATGGATGCTTTCTACGCATCGGTCGAACAGCGTGACGATCCCGCGTTGCGTGGCAAACCGGTTGCAGTAGGCGGATCGTCGCGACGCGGCGTCGTCGCGGCCGCAAGTTACGAAGCGCGCAAGTTCGGCGTTCGCTCGGCGATGCCGAGCATCACCGCCAAGCGTCAATGCCCTGACCTGATTTTCGTCCCGCCGCGTTTCGAAGTGTATCGCGACATTTCGCATCAGATCCGCGCCATTTTCCGCGACTATGCCGACGAGGTCGAACCGCTGTCGCTTGACGAGGCCTATCTGGACGTCAGCGCCGACAAGGCTGACCTCGGTAGCGCGACCGCGGCGGCGAAGCTGATCCGCCAACGCATCCGCGCCGAAACCGGCCTCACCGCCTCCGCCGGCGTCTCGTACAATAAATTCATCGCCAAACTCGCGTCGGACCAGAACAAGCCCGATGGCCTGACCGTCATTCCGCCGGGCCGCGGCGCGGCCTTTGTCCAGACATTGTCGATCCGCCGTTTTCACGGCATCGGGCCGGTCACCGCGGCCAAAATGGAAGGGCTTGGCATCTTCTCGGGCGCAGACCTTGCGGCGAAAGACCCGATGTGGCTCGCCGAGAATTTCGGCAACAGCGCCGAATGGCTCTGGAATCTCGCGCGCGGGATCGACCATCGCCGCGTCAAGTCGAACCGGCCGCTGAAGTCGTTGGGCGGCGAGCGCACCTTTTTCAACGACCTGATTACCGACACCGAAATCCGCGAGGCGCTCGCGCATGTCTGTACCGTCGTGTGGGACCGCGTGGCGAAGAAGGGCGCGCGCGGTCGCACCGTGACGCTCAAGCTGCGCTACGCCGATTTCAGGACGATCACGCGCGCCAAATCGGTCGCCATGCCCATCCTCGACGGCAGTTCGCTGCTTGCTGCGGGTGAAGCCATCCTCGCGCCATTACTCCCGACCGAACAGGGCATCCGCCTGCTGGGCGTGACCCTGAGCAAATTCGAGGGCGAAGAGGATGATGGGGAAGTCGTGGCCGCCCCCGCCGACCTGCTCAGCCTTATCTAGCTACCAGGGCAGGCGTGAAACGCCGCATTGCTGCCTGCATCTTGGGCGACAGCGAAGCGAAGTTGCAGCGTATCAGCGTCTCGTCCATCACATGGATACCCTCGGGCCCCGGAGCGCCGGTGCGCAGCATCATGCGGTCGGGCGACAACGACTTCACATGGAAGTAGCCCACGCTCTCGGTCGGTCCCAATTGCATATGGGTAAAGCCGTTTTTCAGAGCGGTGGTGCGCCCGATCGCCTCCAACTCGGCGACCGGCCCCATGCTGGCTTTCGGTCCATAATAATAGACCGCGCCCCAGCGCTTGCCGTCATAAGCATAGCCGTTGGTCACCGACGCGCATTTGTCGGTCGCGCTGATCCAGAAGCCCCTGTCGATCGGCATCGCAATCGTCTGCGCCGCCGCCGGCACGCTGCACGCCATTGCGGCGAGCGCCAAAAACCATCTACGCATCGATACCCCACCTCCGCTGACAGTGACGTCATGGTGGCGGAATTAGGCGATCCGATCAACCCGCGTCGGCGAACACCCGTTCCTTGGTCGCCGTGAAGCGGATCGACGGATTGCGCTGGGTGACATAGCCGACTTCCCACGCGTCCTTCGCCATGAACACCGGCGCGCCGTCGCGGTCGGTCGCCGCGGCGCCGCGATTGTCGGCCTGGAACGCTTTCAGCGCCGCCGCATCCTCGCTCGCAATCCAGCGCGCGGTGTCCCACGGCGACTGCTCAAGCTTTGCCTCGACCTTATATTCGGCCTCTAGCCGGCTGATCAGCACGTCCAATTGGAGCTGTCCGACGACGCCGACGATCATGTTCGATCCGATCTCGGGATAGAAGACCTGGATGATCCCCTCCTCGGCCATATCGTCGAGCGCTTTGCGAAGCTGCTTGGTCTTCGTGGGGTCGACCAATGCAACGCGGCGCAGGATTTCGGGGGCGAAGTTCGGCAGACCGGTGATCGTGATGTCGCTGCGTTCGGAGAGCGTGTCGCCGACGCGCAGCGTGCCGTGGTTCGGAATACCGATGATGTCGCCCGGGAACGCCTCTTCGGCCATTTCGCGGTCCTGCGCGAGAAAGAGCATCGGGCGGCTGATCGCGATCGCCTTGCCCGTCCCGCCCTGCATCAGCCGCATACCGCGTTCGAACTTGCCCGAGCAGAGGCGCATGAAGGCAATGCGGTCGCGGTGCGCCGGGTTCATATTCGCCTGTACCTTGAATACAAAGCCGGTGACGGCATCGTCGTCGGGCTGTACCGGTGCGGGCTCGGCGGGCTGCGGCTGCGGCCCCGGCGCATGGTTCGCCAGCCCCGCGAGCAGGTCGACGACGCCGAATTCCTTGAGCGCCGAGCCGAAGAACACCGGCGTCAGATCGCCGTTACGATAGGCGGCCGCATCGAACGGCGCGTAGCAGGCCGACGCCAGCTCGGTCTCTTCCCTGAGCAATGCCATCGCATCGGCGCTGAGCTTCGCCGCAAGGCGCGGATCGTCGAGGCCCTCGACCGCGATCCGATCGCCCTCATACATACGCGAAGCTTCGCCGCCCGGCACCATCAGCGCAGGATCGACGAGGTCGTAAATCCCCTCAAACTGTCCGCCCATACCCGCGGGCCAGTTCATCGGGCAGACGTCGAGCGCCAGCCGGTCGGCGACCTCGTCGAGCAGTTCGAACGGCGTCTGGCCTTCCCGGTCGACCTTGTTGATGAAGGTAATGATCGGGACGGAGCGCAGGCGGCACACCTCAAACAGCTTGAGCGTTTGCGGTTCGATACCCTTGGCGGCGTCGATCACCATCACCGCGCTATCGACGGCGGTCAGCGTGCGGTAGGTATCCTCACTGAAATCCTCGTGCCCCGGCGTGTCGAGCAGGTTGAAGATCAGCCCCGCATGTTCGAAGGTCATCACCGACGAGGTCACCGAAATCCCGCGCTGCTGTTCGATCTTCATCCAGTCGGAGCGCGCGCGCCGCGCAGCACCGCGCGCCTTGACCTCGCCCGCGATATGGATCGCGCCGCCCGCGACGAGCAATTTCTCGGTCAGCGTCGTCTTGCCCGCGTCGGGGTGCGAGATGATGGCGAAGGTACGGCGGTCTGGGTGCGGAGCGATCATGGCGCGGGCGCCTAGCAGGTGGGGCGAGATGTGGAAAGGGGCTGGCGTCGTCGCCCCAGCGGCCGCATGATCGACCTCATGCGCAACCTGCTCCTCGCCGCCGCCCTGATCGCTGCTCCTGCCGCGGCGCAGGATTCTCCCTTTGTCGGCGAATATCGCCTTGCGGAAGGGCCCGACGTCGGCGGCGGGCTGCTGATCCGCAACGACGGCCGCTTCCAATATATGCTCGCTGCGGGCGCCCTCGACGAGCAGGCCGGGGGCCGCTGGGAAATGCGCGGCGACACGATCTGCCTCACCACCGATCCGAAGCCGGTGCCGCCCGCGATGGAGAAAGGCGCGTTGATCGAGGTCGAGGGCGCTGTCCCCACGCTGCTCGTCACCTGGCCCAATGGTAAGGGGGTCGCGGGGGTCGATTTCACCATCGGCTTCGACAGCGGCGATCCTATGGAAGACTATACCCAGACCTATGGCTGGACGATGCCCGAGGACGACAAGCGGGTGCCGCGCTGGATCGAAGTTCGCGAGCCGATCTATGGCATCACGGCGCCACGTTATGATTTGACCGAGGTCGACGGCGGCAAGCTGCGCGTCACCATCGTCCCCAACGATATGGGCGTCGTGAATTTCGAGGGTGCGTGCGCGGAGAAGAGCGAAGGCGGACTGACGCTGCACCGCGCCGAGGGCGATATGCGGTTTCGGCGGCTGGGCGCCCCTTAAAGCCGCAAAAGCCCCGCATGCGCGCCCCGAATTTATGTCCTTTGTGGCTTTAAGCCGACAAAAGATACGCATGCACACGCCAAAACTGTCTCCTTTGTCGCGTTAGGCGAACGGATGGATATCGACGAGGTTGAAGAGCCAGGCCCGAGGCTGGCACAGCGGGAAAGCCGCGGCGCCAGGGCCGCGCAATATTCCAAAGTTCAGGAAAGTTCAGCCCTGCGAGCGCCCCGATTGGGAAGTCGCGGGGTGTCGAATGTGCGCGGCATGCCCCATCATGGCCGCACCCGCAAGCCGGGCAGCGATCGCCTGTTTGTTCACCGAATGAAAGAGCCGGATGAAGGCTGACACAGCCGGATAATGTAGGAAAGACCTATTTGAAGGCGATGTCTGTTTTGGGGTTGGGGAGCGGACGTTGCTTCTTTAATCCTTCGTCATCCCGGACTTGATCCGGGATCCCGGATCAAGTCCGGGGTGACGAGGATAGAGAAGTCCGCAACCGGTCATTAACGGCCGCCTCACCTCGCGCGCCCTTCCCTCTTGCACTCGCCCCCCAAATGAGTCACATCTTTACGTGAACGTAAAGGTAAAGCACCCGCGAGAGGATTCTTCCCCATGACCCTTCCGACCTTCGACACGATCAAACTCGAAATCGCCGACAATGTCGCAACGATCACGCTGAACCGCCCCGAGCGGCTCAATTCGATGCCGCCGGCGATGGCCGACGACATTCGCGAAGCGCTCGATCATCTGCCAAGCCTCGGCGCGCGCGCGTTGTTGATCACTGGCGAAGGGCGCGGTTTCTGTTCGGGCGCCGACCTCGCCGGCGACCGGTCGGCGGGCGGGGCCGTCAGCGGCGGCGCGCGGAGCCGCAACGCGCTGCGCGGTCATTATAACCCGATGCTGCTCGCGCTCGCGAACCTCGACATTCCCGTTATCGTTGCGGTCAACGGCCCGGCCGCGGGCGTCGGATGCAGCTTTGCACTGTCGGGCGATTTCACGATTGCGGGCAAGAGCGCCTATTTCCTTCAGGCCTTCGTCAACATCGGCCTTGTCCCCGACGGCGGCTCATCCTGGTTGCTGCCGCGCCTGGTCGGCGTGCCGCGCGCGCTGCAGATGATGATGCTGGGTGAGAAGATTTCGGCCGATCAGGCGGCCGACTGGGGCATGATCTATAAGAGCGTCGAGGACGCCGATCTTTTGGCAGAGGCCAAGGCGCTGGCCACGCGCCTCGCGAACGGTCCGACGATCGCGCTCGGCACGATGCGCAAGGTGTTGCGCGACGGGCTGACGCAGGATTTTGCGACGACGCTCGATGCCGAAGCCAAGGGCCAGTTCATCGCAGGCGGCACCGCCGACGCAATGGAAGGCATCATGGCGTTCCAGCAGAAGCGCAAGACCGAGTTCAAGGGGAAGTAGCCCCACCCTTTCCCGTTCGTGTCGAGCGAAGTCGAGACACCCCGCAGGCTTACAAAAGGTCGAGGGGCATCTCGACTTCGCTCGATGCGAACGGTTTGGTTATCCTTACCTACTCCGCCGCTTCCTCGACCATCACCTTTTTGTAGATGCTCGTGCGCGGGTAGGAGCAGAGGCGCATCACCATCGGCTCGAAAAATTCCAGCGGTTCGCTGTCATAGTCGGGGTCGAACGCCGGCGCGTCATATTTTTCGCAGAATTCGGCGCACGCAGCATAATGCGGGCTATCCTTGAACTGGTCGCGCATGTCGCGGTCGAGCCCGAGGTAATGGAAGAAATAATGGCCCTGGAACACGCCGTGGTGCTGGACGATCCACAGATTTTCCTCTGACAGGAAGGGCTTGAGGATCGCGGCGGCGACGTCGGGATGATTGAACGCGCCGAGCGTATCGCCGATGTCATGGAGCAGCGCCATCACGACATA